>ENA-ORXU01002540-ORXU01002540.1-marine-metagenome-genome-assembly--contig:-NODE-2540-length-12323-cov-3.517557_pt1 | contig 12323 bp, 12 predicted proteins | sample MGYA00237869_ERZ511484 | MGnify/ENA metagenome assembly ERZ511484 | reverse complement strand
TCGCCAGCGCCCCCACCGCGCAGTTCATCGACGCCCTGCACCGGGCGGAGGGCGTCGATATCCGCCTCGGCACCACCATCCGCGCCATCGAGGGGGCGGGCCGGGTCGAGCGGGTCGAGATCGAGCGCCGGGACGCCGACCACGTCGCATCGGACGCGCATGAGGAGATCCCCGCCGATCTGGTCGTCGCGGGCATCGGCGTCCTGCCCAACCAGTCCCTCGCCGTCGATTCGGGTCTGCCGACCGAGGACGGCATCGCCGTCGACGCCACCTGCCGCACTATCGATCCCGCCATCTTCGCCGCCGGGGACGTGGCGTGGCATCCCCATGGCCGCTGGGGCGATATCCGTCTCGAATCCGTGCAGAACGCCCTCGATCAGGCCAAAGCCTGCGCGGCGGCGATGCTGGGCGAACCGGCCCCCTACCATGCGACGCCGTGGTTCTGGTCGGACCAATACGACGTGAAGCTGCAATCGGCGGGCCTGCCCCGAGGCTATGACCTGGCCGTCTGGCGCGCGGGCGAGAAGCCGCGCTCCGGCTCCTGCTGGCTCTATGTACGGGGCCGCCTCGCCTGCGTGGAGGCCATGAACGATCCGCGCGCCTACATGACCGGCAAACGCTGGATCGAAGCCGATGTCTCGCCCGACCCGGACGCCATCGCGGACCCCGATATCGCTCTGAAGGGCATCTCCACGACGTAACCCGCGTGCGCCATGCCTTTTCTGTTGCGTCCCCGCCGGGTTCGGGCCATGCGTTCCAATTCTCCGCAGGGAAGGAATCCCATGGATATCGTCGCCGGACGCTTCCGGGCACGCCTCGCCGAGACCGAAGAGGACGTGCAAGCCGCCCAGCGACTGCGCTACCGCGTCTTCGTCGAGGAGATGGGCGCGCAGGCGAGCGAGGCCGAACACGCCGCCCGCCGCGAGACCGACGCCTTCGACGCCTTCTGCGATCACCTGATCCTCGAAGACGACAGCCGCGAGACCGACGATCCCCTCGACCGCGTGATCGGCGTCTATCGCCTGCTGCGGCGCTCGGTCGCGCGGGAGAACGGGGGGTTCTACACCGCCGCCGAATTCGATCTGTCACCGCTGGAGGATTATCCGCAGGAAACGCTGGAACTGGGGCGGTCCTGCGTCGATAGCGAGTATCGCGGCGGGTCGGCGATGCAGCTTCTGTGGATGGCCCTCGCGCAATATATCGACGGCCATGATCTCGGGCTTCTCTTCGGCTGCGCCAGCTTTCACGGCACCGATCTGGACGCGCTGGCCGTGCCGCTCGCCCATCTGCACCATCATCATCTCGCGCCCGAACCGCTACGCGCGCGGGTGCTGCCCCAGCATTATCATTCCCTCGACCTGATGCCCGAGGACGCCATCGACCGGCGCGAGGCCATGCGTGCGATCCCGGCGCTCATCAAGGGATACCTGCGCCTGAACGGTTTCGTCGGAGACGGTGCCTATATCGACCGCGATTTCAACACGGTCGATGTCTGCCTCATCATGGAAACCAGCCGCATCGCGGATCGCTACCGCAAATTCTACACCGGCAAGACCACGGGCCAGATGGAGCGCATCCTCGGCTGACTGTCAGCGTCGTATAGGCAACGTCTTCCAATCTTCCGTCATCGTCCGCGAAGGCGGGAGGTCCAGTTCGGCGTCTTGTGTACTGGACCGAAAAATTTCGCGAGACTGGATACTCCGCCTACGCGGAGTATGACAGGCTCTCAACCCAGCGAGATGCCCTCTTTCGAGGGCATGACAGCAAAGCCCTCACGTCCCCGAATCCACATCCTCACGACGGGCATCGACTCGCCCCTGCGGAGGCCGATAGCGCACGAACCGCGCGAGCCGCTGCGCCCAGGCCATGATGCCGTGACGCTCCATCCAGAGCGCATAGCGCACGTAGAGCGGATCATGCGACAGGTGCCGTTCCTCGGTCCGGGCGCGGACGTAGTAGATCAGGTTCACGGCCAGCAGCCGCAGCGTATTCCCCGCCGCCGCCGTCCAATGCCCGCTCCAGCCCATCCCCCGGAACCCGAAGACGAAGGGCGCGATGAAAGGCAGCGCCTCGAACCACCACGAGAGATTCTTGGACAGATACGCGGGATGCTTCGAGAACCGGTACGGCCCGTTCGTGATGACCCCGCGATGGGTCAGGTTCGAGAACCGCAGCCCGAAACTCACCGAGGCCCACGTGTAGATGCCCATCAGCCCAAGGATAATGACCGAGAACACCACCTGAAGCGCCGGATACGCCTCCAGCAGCGTCCCCCAGTCCATATCGGTGCGATAGGCGAAGTATTGCGGCCCCATCAGCCCCCAGAACGGCTGATAGCAGATGATGGCGGGCAGCCAGCCGGACCATGTCGGCTCGGTCGAGCGGATATGATTGTCGAAGAGACGAACGGTCAGGGCATAGCCCACGACGATACAGCCCAGATCGACGAGGATCAGCAGATTGTAGAAGAAGTAATGCCAGCCCATCGCGTCGAGTTCGGAAAAGTTCGCGCCCCGGAAATTGATGATGTTCCCGTGGAAATAGGCGAACATGAGCGGCAGGAAGAACGCTTTCACCGTCCAGCCCAGCGCGTGCTGGCGGATCTTCGACAGGCCCGCATCGTTCGACCAGCCGAGGATCAGCGCGCCCACGTGCCAGTATCCGTCGTAGGGCTGGCGCATCCGCCCGTCGGCCCACCAGAAATAGGCGGGCGATACCAGCAGGAACGCAGGAATCGCGATCTCCAGCATCGACCAGAACGGATCGAAGAGCGTGGCGCTGTATTCCGGGACGATGGTGTAGATCAATGCGATGATCGCCAGCGTCGTCCACAGCCCGATCAGCTTCACGGCGAAGCGCGAGAACGATGGCGCGGCGGGTCCATGCCAGTCGATGCCCTCTTGCGAATAATCGACCGTATGGCCGATCAGGCCGGGGCCACCGGGAACCGCATCTCCGGGATGCTCCGGCGCGCGGCGTCCGCGCAGCAATACCGCCTCCAGCCCGATCAGCGGCAGCGCGAAGGCAGCGGCAACGATGAGGGTCGCGGCCAGGTCGGGAACAGCGGGCATCTGACGCAGGATGCAGGCGGCGGCGATCATGCAGGCCACGCCGGTCCAGTTGATCCACATCACCGTGGCCGAGCGCGGACACGATATCGGGTCGGACGGGGGTCCCTCGCTCATACAGGCACATCCATCATCGTCGCCTCGCCCAGACCGGGACCGGCGAGGAGATCGGGAACGAGGGAATTGACCGCATCGAGCTGCATCCGCGTCTCGATGCCATCCGCCAGCAACTCGATCCCGCTCGCGTGCAACACCTGACGCAGGCGGGTCGGGTCGCCTTTCTGGGACAGGGCGCTCTTGGCCATGGCCGGGCCATCGACGACGATGACGGCAAGCCCGCGCGAGGCGAGCGAATCGAGATCGGCGGACCAGTCGATCATACGTTCGAGACCGAGGCGCGCGCCTGCCTTGAGCAAGACGGCAAGGGCTTTCGGAGGCCCGCCCTGTACGCTCGCCTGAGGCACGATCACGACCAGGCGACCCGCCACGTCGCCTGCGTCCTCGAGCACGGATGACAGCGCATCGGCCAGGGCAGGGTCGGCGATAGCCTCCTGTGCCAGGCGGACGAAGATGCGCGACCCGGTATCGTCGGACGCCCCGACGAGGGAAAGGGCATGACGGATGACGTCGAGGGTGCCATCGAGCGACGGGGTCCCGTCCACATCGTCGATCAGCAGGCTCGATGGTGCACGGGCCGAATCGAACAACGGCAACGCCCGAACCTGACGCGCCTTGCGCCCCCGCGAGAATCGCTCGCGCAGGCGTCCCGCCCGTTCGGTGATCGACCCGCCACCGGAGGAACCGGTATTGGGGGAACCGGTATTGGAGGAACCGGCATCGGCGGAAACCGCATTTGCCGCCCCGCCCATCGCAGCGCCCGCCACGGAAGCGGTTCCCGTGGCGGCCAGCGCAATCGGTTCCACGGTGCGCAGGTCGGCGATCTCTTCGCCCTGCGCCCGTTCCACCCGCAGCGCGGCGACGGCCTGCTCCAGCGTTTCGAGACGGGCAGCGGCCTGCTTGCCGGGGGTGTCGAGGGCCGCGACCCGCTTGCCCATCGCATCGACCAGCGCCCTCAGTTTCTCGGTCTCCGCGCCATCGGAACTCGTGGAGAGACGCTGCATATCGGTGGCGAGGGATTCGACGATATCGGCCATTTCATCGACGGAGGTACGCAGCACGGCGATGTCTTCGGCCTGTTGCTCGCCCGCCAGCCGGATCTCGGCGAGATCTTCCTGAAGGAAGGCGGTATCGTGGTCTTCCGTCTCCGGCGGACGCATCGCGTACGCGAGCGCACAGCCTGCCAGCGCGACGGCGAGGGCAGAGGGCCATTCCGTCGTCAGGAATGCCAGAGCCAGAGCGAGCGCCAGACAGGTCGCAAAGACGAAGAGGGGAATGTACTGCCTATCGATCATCCGGGCTGGACCCTTTATCTCTGTCGAGTGCACCTACAGGGCGAACTCGCTATGCGTAACTGCTTGCATCGTTTCGCTTTCGATAGGGTTAATCCCCGTTACCCGCATCGGGACGGGCGCGGTAGGCGGCCCATTCCTCAGGGGTATCGAGATCGGTCGAAACGGCATCTCCGATCACATCGACATATCGCAGGTTTTCGCGATGGGCGGCAATGACAGGCCGTGCCCCGTCATCGCCGGTCAGGGCCATCAGGGCCGGTCGGTACGCCCCTCCGAAAAGCACCGGATTTCCGGGGCTTCCCTCCATCGTACGGGGTCGCAGGATCGTCCCGGATGCCCCTGTCGGCAGGGCGGAAATCAGCTCGTCGAGCAGGGCGGAAGTAAGGCCCGGCATATCGCCCGGCATGACGATGATCCCGCATGTCGCGTCACTCACCGCAGCGGCACCCACCGCGATGGATCGGCCCATGCCATCCTGCCACTCCACGTTCCCGACGATCCGAACCGGCAGCCCGTCGAGTGCCCGTTCGCGCGCCGACCGATTCGCACCGAGGACCACGATGACCTCCTCCGCACGGCTTCCCAGCGCCACCCGCGCACTGCGTACCAGCATCGGCTCGCCGTTCAGGATTTCGAGCAGCTTGTCCCCGCCCCGCATCCGGGTCGAGCCTCCGGCGGCGAGCAGCAGGATCGCGATGCTCATGCGCCCCTCTCGCGGGGATGCGGCCTGCCCGGCATTTCCTTGAGCAACCCTCCCACGCCCATCGCGGCGATATCCTGCGCCGTCACCGGCAGGCGCGCGGCAAGGCGCTCCAGCACCCAATCCGCCCCGTTCAGGGCCGGGGACCGCGCGCATCCCGGCAACACGATGGCCGGGATCTCCCCGAGCCGGGCAAGGACCAGCAGATTGCCGGGATCCACCGGCATCCCGAACCGCTCGATGGTTCCCCCGGCGGCGACGATGGCGGCAGGGGCGATATCCCGCCGGTCGGAAGTGGCCGTGGCCGCGAGCACGAGCAGCAGATCGGGGCGCATCCGCATCGCCGCCGCGATCGCCGCTCCCAATGCGGCTTCGTCATGGGTGACGATGTCCGCCTCCGGCATATCCGACCCCAGAGAAGCAAGGCGGTTTCGCACCGCCCGGATACCCTTGTCGATGACCGAGGATTTCTGGGCATCGGTCCGGGTCACGATCAGCGCCGTTCGCATCGGCAGGAAAGGATGCAGCACCAGCGCGCCCGCCGACGCGGCAGTCGCCTTCTCCAGCGCGGGGCGCGGGGCCGCATAAGGGATGACTTTCGCGGTCGCGGCAAGCTGACCGGCCTCCAGCCGCGCATAGTCGGGCGGCGTGGCGATGGTCAGGGCCTCGTCCACGGCATTGGCCGCGTCGATGGCGGCGGCCTCCACGCGCAGCAGTCCCGAAGCCTGCGCATGGAGGTTGCACCGCCCCGTCGCGGGCCTGGCTGTCCGCAGCCCCGCCCCGCAGGCGGCATCGGCCAGAGCCAGCGCCGCCGCATCCTCCGGCACATCCTGCGCATCCAGCCGGGCGACGGTGACGGTCCCGATCCCGGCATCGGCCAGCGCCGCGATGCGTTCGGCGGTCAGGGCCGTCCCCTTCTTCAGCACCGCCCCGCCCGCGCGGATCGAATGGGCAAGCAGCGCGCCCTCGGCCTCGGCCAGCGGCAGGGAAGCGAAGATCATCGGGTTTCGGGTTTGCGCAATGCCTCGACGATCCGCGCCATCACGGCCACGGCGATCTCGGCGGGAGATTTGGCCCCGATATCGAGACCGATGGGGCCGTCGATCCGCGCGATCTGCGAGGCGCCGAACCCGGCTTGGGCAAGGCGGTCGGCGCGTTTGGCCCCCGTCCGCTTCGACCCCAGCGCGCCGATATAGAACGCCTGCGAGCGCAGGGCCACATGCAGCCCCGGATCGTCGATCTTCGGGTCGTGGCTCAGGCACACCACGGCACTGCGCGTATCCGGCCCGAAGGCCCCGAGCGCCGCATCCGGCCAGTCGCGCGAGAGGGTCATGTCCGGGAATCGCGCTTCGGACGAAAAGCTCTCGCGCGGATCGATGACCGTCACGTCGAATCCCGTCATCGCCGCCATCCGGCTGAGCGGCTGCGCGATATGCGCCGCCCCGATGATCGCCATGCGCAGGGGCGGATTATGGACCCCGAGAAACCACCGCCGCCCATCCACCTCCACGAAGCCGGAGCGGTCGCCATCGGCGGCGATTCGCGCCGCATCGCTCAGCGCATCGTCGTCGCACAGCGCCAGCAACCGCCGCTCCTTCGTCTCCAGATCGGTGGCCAGAACCGTACGTGCCCGCTCCATACGGGCCTCGACCAAGGCGCGCAGGGTCGGCAAAGCGAGGCCCTCGCCCGTCCCCACCGGCTCCACGAAAATCTGAATCCGGCCTCCACAGGCAAGACCCACCGCGAAAGCATCATCGTCAGAAACGCCGAATTCCAGCAGACGGCAATCGCCCTCTTCCATCGCCTCGAAGGCTTCGGCGGCCACCGCGCTCTCGACGCAGCCGCCCGAGACCGACCCCACCAGATCGCCGGTCGCGGAAATGGCAAGCTGCGCCCCCGGTTGCCTCGGTGCCGACCCCCACGTCTCGATCACCGTCGCCAGCGCCGCAGGCGTCCCCGCCTCCACCCAGCGCAGCGCCGTCTCGGGAATGGCATCGTGGTCGATCATTCGGCGGCCTGAAGAGTAGGAATAGCCGATGTATCGACGGTACGTTCGGCCTGCCAGATGTCGTAATTTCCTTGGAGGCGCACCCATATTCCAGGCCCGCCGCCGAGTAGTTTTCCAAGGCGAACGGCCATTTCAGCGGTAACGGCCTGCTTCTCGTCCAGAAGGTTGTAGAGCGTGTTTCGCGAAACGCCCAGCAGGCGCGCGATCTCGGCCTTCGGCTTCCCAAGAGCGGGCAGGAAGTCCTCGCGCAGAATTTCACCCGGATGCATCGCGGGAATCGATGAATGGCGTAGGGTCATCAATGATAGTCCTCGTGATCCAGAACGATGGCGTCCTCGCCATCGAACTGAAAGGTCAGCCGCCAGTTGGCGGATATCGTAATCGAAAAAGTCCCTTCCCGATCACTCTTCAACTCGTGGAAGCGATAACCGGGACGATCCATTTCTTCCGGCATGATCGCCGCATCCAGAAACGCCAGAGCGCGGGCGATCCGACCGCGTTGCTCCGAAGGCAATTTCGACGCATCGCCTTTGGTCCAGTAGAGTTTCAGCGCCTTGCTCTTGAAACTCTTTATCATGCCAAAACTGTAACCTGACGCATTACACCTGTCAATCGTAGTATGACACTCCCATCACCCCTCGAACCCTTCGAAAGTCAGGCGCTTCGGGGGCGGGGCGGGATCGTCGAGCATCGCGGTGTAGCGGGCCTGCAACCCGCTGTCGCCCTCATCCATCAGCGTGGCGGCGAGATCGCGGAGCGAGGCGATATTATGGGTCGCCCGGAAGGCATCGACCTCGCGCAGCAGCGCGCGGACCCCTTGCGCACGGGGCGCGAACCCGTCCCAGCGCAGCAGCGGGTTCAGCCAGATGAGACGGCGACAGGAGAGGCGCAGCCGCCGGGCTTCCTTCAGCAGCAAGTCCGGCTCCTCCCGGTCCAACCCGTCGGTGATGAGCAGAACCGTCGCCCCGCGCCCCAGAACCCGCCGCGCCCAGAGGCGATTGAACTCATGCAGCGATGGCCCGATCCGCGTGCCGCCCTCCCAGTCGAGCGCCTCGGCCCCCGCCGCCTCCAGCGCCTCGTCGGGATCGCGCTTTTGCAGGGCACGGGTGATGTTCGTCAGGCGCGTACCGAAGGTGAAGGCATGGACCTTCGACCAGCCATCCCCCTCGCGTTTGGCCGCCGCGTGCAGGAAATGCAGCAGCATCCGCGAATACCCGCTCATCGAGCCGGAGATATCGCACAGGGCCACCAGCGCGGGCCAGTCCTCGCGCCGGTCGCGCACGGGCAGGGTCATCGACCCGCCGGGCCGCATCGCGCCCCGCATCGCCGCGCGCCAGTCGGGAGAGCGCCCCCGGTGCGAGCGGATCGTCCGGCGCGTGGGCAGCGGCTTGACCGGCAGGCGCAGGGTGGCGATCGCCTTCTCCGCCTCGCGCAGCTCCGCACCCGTCATCTGGTCGAAATCCCGCGCTTCCAGCTTTTCGGTCCCCGAGAAGGTCAGCGAGGCATCGAATTCGATCTTCTCCTCTTCCTCCTCGCGCGGCGGCGGAATCGGGCTGTCGGCCCCGTCCATGATCGCCTCCGCAGCCCGCGTCTCCGCCGCCCGCTTCTCGTCGTTGCGGGGGGCGCGTATCTGCGGCATCAGCGCGCCCATCATCTTCTCGATGAATTGCGGATCGCGCCAGAACATGCGGAAACACTGGTCGAACAGCGGGATCTGATCCCGCCGCGTCACCAGACAGGCGCGCAGCGTGTAGTAGAAATCCTCCCGCTTCGAGAACCCCGCCGCCTCGACCGCATGGACCGCGTTCAGGATATGCGCCGGGCCGACAGGCACCCCGGCTTTGCGCAGCGCCCGTGCAAAATGCGCGATATTGTCGGCAAGCCGACCGGGGGTATCGGGAAGGGGATAGGCGGTCATGGGGCGATGCTTCCGATCCGCTGCAGCGCACGGTCGAACCATCGCTTCTGCAAAGCTGCAAACAGCTCGATGAGCGGAGCGAATGTTCCGTTATCCGCGTGCTCCAGTGCATCGAGATATTGCCCGCGCTCATCCCGCGTGACGCTGCAAACGAACCACGCTGCCCGCAGGAACACCAGCGAAGCCAGAGACCGCGCGACCCGCCCGTTCCCGTCCTGAAAGGGGTGAATCTGCGTGAACCTATGGTGCAGCCACGCTGCGCTGACCTCGGGCGCGACGCTCGCCGCCTCATGGGGGCGGTGCATCTCGATCAGGCGATCCATCTCGGCGGCAACGTGTTCGGGGGGGCAGTATTCGTGGATGCCGCCATCCTCGCGGCGGGGATTGTTCGGCTGCGTCTTCCACTCTCCGCGCCGAAGCGGAATTTCCATGCGCGCTCCCTCCGGCGTCAAGGCCGTCGTGCTTGGCTGGTGCCGGGTCAGATGCGCGTGGAGTTCCGTGATATAGCTCGTATCGAGTTCCCGCTTCTGCTTGACGAAATCGAACAGACCCTCGGTGGCCGAATGCTGGTCTTCGAGGATCGGCATGATCTCGTCGGCCGGGCGGTCGATGATCCCCTGCGCCAGTTCCTTCTTGATGAGGCCCATGCGGATCAGGGTCTCCGTCGTCCCCCGGTCGATGCTGTACAGCCCTTCGATCAGCCCCGTCTCGATGGCCACCTCGCGCAGCAACTCCGCATTGAACCGGCGGATTTCAGGGGAATCGCCCACCGCCTCCCGCCCCCGCGCCCATTCCTCGGCCAGCACGGGCAGGGTCGGATCGGCCATTCCCTGCCAGTCGTCGGGCAGGTCGGTGATGGGGTGCCAGCGATGGGCGACGGTGTCGGTCATGCGCCGGATATAGCGCAGATCACACCGCGCGTCATGCGGGCGGTCCCGCTTTCACCCGCTTCCACCACAGAAAGGCCATCACCCCGAATTTCGGGGTGATGGCCGGGTCATTACTCCGCCAGAAAATTACCCGCGCGATTCGAGATACTGGACGAATTTCTCCATATCGCCGCCATAGCTGTTGATGAGCGAGGTGAACTCGCCCCGCTGCGACATGGCCATCGAGATGCCTTCGATTTCGAAATCCTCCACCTGCGGGCTGCCCGACCGATCCGAAATCTGCCAGCGCACCGACAGGGGCGGCTGCGATCCGCGCATCACCGAGGTTTCGACCGCATAGCCGTTGCGGGTCTCGCGGGCATTGCCGACGTCGATGGTCTCGCCGGAATATTCCGAGAAGCGGTTGACATAGGTCGCGGCGACGAAGCGTTTGAACGCCTCGATATACCGCAGCTTCAGCGCCTCCGACATCCCGTTGCCATAGCGTCCGAGCGCGAAGCCCGCGATCTGGCGCATGTTGGAATAGCGGTCCATCATGCTCATGAAGGCGGCTTGTTTCTGTGCATTGTTCGACGGGGTACGGATCAGGGTGAGCATCTCGTCGGAGACCCGCCGCACGAGATCCTGCGCCGCCTCGGCACTCTGGGCAAAAGCGATGCGGGGGGCAGTCGTTGCCAGACCGGCAACGGTCAGGGCGAGAAAGGAACGGCGATTCATGGGTAACTCCAGCCAGTAGTGGTGAGAGGCGCGAGTGTTTCCCGGCCCCGCGAGCGGACCGGCCCGCACCGGACGATGGAAGGCGATCCTGCCCGAAAGCTAGAACTCGCCCCCTTCGTAGATGTCGGGCCGTGCATCGACGTCTACCTTACCGTTGAGTATGGCGTTGTTGCGGCGTTGCAGGTAAAGATTGCGAACCGTCACGTAGCTGTCGGGGCTGCCATAGAGAGCCTGATCGATGGCGTCGCTGAAACTGTGGCGCGTATCCACGATACTCGCCGCGCGCCGTCCCGCACCCAGCAGCGTACTGCCGGTCCCGCTGCCCACATAGCTGAGCGGGTTGAGGATGAAATCACCGACCGTCCCGGCAAAATCGCGCGACGACGACGGTCCGAGCAGCGGCAATTCGTAATACGGCCCCTGATTCGCGCCCCAGACCGCGAGCGTCTGCCCGAAATCCTCGTCATGTTCGGGAATGTTCATCTCGGTCGCCGGATCGAGCGCGCCCAACCCCCCGATCGTCGCATTGACCAATATCCGGGCCGCCGTATCGCCGGTGCGCTCGACATTGCCCTGCAGGACAGAGTTCACCAGCGTCTTGGGCAGCGACAGGAACCGCACCTCGTTATCCACGACATGCTTGATCGTCGCGGGAACCGCCGCGCCATACACTTTCGAGACCGGACGGATGATCGCGGTATCGAGGCCCTTGTTGAAGGCATGGAAGGGCCGGTTCAGATATTGCGCCGGATCGTAGCCATTCTCCACGGTCGTGGATTGCGCACACCCCGACAGGGCCAGAAGAGAGAGAGCGACAACGCTCGCAAGGGATTGCAACCGGTTCATCTACAGCACCACTTGGAAAAATTACATCGGACTGTCCCGAGAGTAGTCCATCCCGTTCCGATTCATAGTCCTACATCGGCGGTATGGTTCCAACGAAAGGGTTAATGTTGCCCCCGCACACCGGTTCACACCGGTTCATTCCCGAACGACCCTTGTACTTCGCCGTCCTGGCGGGGCATACGGGACGACGATGACCGACGAGAAGACGGCCCCGATGGATACGGTGCTCGAGGCCCTGCGAGGGGCTGCCGAGGGCACGCGCCTGCGCATCCTGCGTGTCCTCGCGGGCGGCGAGCTGACCGTCAGCGAACTCACGCAGGTCCTGGCCCAGAGCCAGCCGCGCATTTCCCGCCACCTGAAACTCCTGGTCGATGCGGGGCTGGTCGAGCGTCGGCGCGAGGGTCCCGAGCGGGGTCACGCGCACGCGGAACGGACCACGACGGGCGGCCACGCGCCAGGCGGCGTCCACGAGCGTCTCGCCGTCCTGCCACGCCGCGCGCGGCCAGGGCGCGTAGTCGAGCGCCACCAACATCACGAGCTGGCGAGTCTCAGCGGCCACCTCGAAGGCGCCGTGTCGGAACGGCCGGACGGGCGGCCCCGGCTTGATTCCGCCCTCGGGCGCGAGCGCGACCGGCGTCAGCGACTGCGTCACCGCCTCGCGCATCCCGCCGCGCGCGGCCTCGCGGCTGGCCCCGTCGCCCCGGTTGACGAAGATCGTCCCGACGGCGCGGCCCACCCAGCCCACGAGCGGCAGCCGCCGCACG
>ENA-ORXU01002539-ORXU01002539.1-marine-metagenome-genome-assembly--contig:-NODE-2539-length-12330-cov-2.725047_pt1 | contig 12330 bp, 7 predicted proteins | sample MGYA00237869_ERZ511484 | MGnify/ENA metagenome assembly ERZ511484 | reverse complement strand
TATACCGCTCATTACGCATTGCACAAGGTGCCTGTGATGTGGCGGCTCCACATTGTGCATCACTCGGACACAAATGTGGATGTGACCACCGGCACACGGCATCACCCACTAGACTTCATTTTCCGCGAAACGATGGCCCTTCTCGCGGTGGTGCTGCTTGGCTTACCGCTGGCGTTTTACCTGTTTTACCGCATCGTCACGGTCTTCTTTACGTATTGGACGCACGCCAACATCACACTACCGGCCTGGCTCGACCATACGCTTGGGCTTGTGTTCGTAACGCCGCGCATGCACAAGGTGCACCACCACCACACCCTGCCACACACCGATACCAACTTCGGCAACATGCTGTCTATATGGGATCGACTATTTGGTACTTATGCGACCATAGACGACCAAGATCTCGTGTACGGTGTGGATGTAGTGGATTATCGCAAAGGCGATGATCTAGGCTACCAGCTTGGGGTGCCATGGAATAAAGGGGTGGGGCCTGGGAAGGGGGTGCTTAAAGAAATATAGCATTTTTGTATCGCAAGGTCGCTTCACTGCGCAAGGGAATTCGCAAGGGGCGCTAAGAGAGTCCCGGGTACACCCTGGCCTCCGGGATACATCGCCGCGCTGCGGCTCTTTTGTCCCCGTCAACAACCGCTCTAGCTGGAGGATAGCTTGGCTCGCTCACAACGAGGTGCGGAAGAGACCCAGGTCATAGAGTAATTGATTTGACGACGCGGCTCAGGGTTGCCACACCTTCCGTTGGTAAAGCCTTCAGCTGTTGCTATGAGGCACAATCAGGCTGTCGTTCTTACCTAAGGCAGGTGGCAGTTCATTGAAGTGAGTGCACCGCCTCAGCCAACGTCCAAAATTTTTGAGTCCCCGGGTAAACCCTGGCCTGCGGGATTACTTCGCCGCTATGCGGCTCTCGTACTCTTCCTGCCTTCTACAACTGCCTCGAGGTATTCATCTCCGCCCCAAGACCCTCGTGCCCTTCGTGCCTCCATCGTGTGCCTCGTGACCGACATCCCCAATCCAACATCCCGCATCCCGAATCCGACATCCCCAATCCTACCCCCCCAAATCCTCTTTCAGCAAATCCACCACCTCCCCAACACTCAACTTCCCACCAGCATCCGTGCCTTTCAGGATTTGATCGGCGAGGTCGCGCTTTTCGGCGTGGAGAGCTAAAATGCGCTCTTCGATAGTGCCCTCACTTACAAAGCGATAAACAGTCACAGGACGCTGCTGGCCAATACGGTGCGCACGGTCGCTCGCTTGGTCTTCAGCCGCAGGATTCCACCACGGGTCGAGGTGCAACACGAAGTCGGCAGCCGTGAGGTTTAGGCCAGTACCGCCCGCTTTTAGGCTAATGAGGAAAATGTCGGCCTCGCCATTCTGGAACGCCTCGACCTGCTTTTGACGCTTTCCGCCTGGCGTAGAGCCGTCAAGGTAACAGTAGCGGATGCCAGCAGCTTGTACCCACTGCTCCACCAACTTGAGGTGACGCACAAACTGACTAAAGATCAGCGCCTGGTGTCCATTCTCGAGCAGTTCGAGCACCGTACTTCCAACCAAGTCGAGTTTGGCGCTGGGCAAGGTGCTTTTTGGGCGCACCAGTTTTGGATGGCAGGCGGCTTGACGTAGGCGCGTGAGTTGCTGAAGCACGATCATGCGCTGTGCATTCGGCGAAGCATCATCAATAGCTTCGACCGCTTCACGTCGGAGTGCCTCGTAAAGTGCCTTTTCGCCCTCGGATAGCGTGACGATTAGGTTGACTTCTGTTTTTGGCGGCAGCTCTTTGAGAACTTCCTCCTTACGGCGCCGAAGCACGAAAGGACGCACGAGTCGGCGTAGTGCTTCGGCTCGCTCTACGTTGTTTTCTCGGCGGATCGGGCCCGCGTACTTCTCATTGAACCCCCTTCTCGAACCGAGAAGTCCAGGGTTTAGGTAGCGGAACAGACTCCAAAGCTCTCCGAGGTGATTCTCGATTGGCGTACCTGTGGTTGCAATTCGGAGCTCGCCCTGCAATTTGAAAATAAGCTTGGCTCGCTTGGTTGCCGGGTTCTTAATTGCCTGAGCCTCATCGAGCACAATGGTGGCGAACTCAGTAGCGAGTAGCTGCTCCTCTACAAAGGTTAGAAGGCCGTAACTCACCAGCAACAAATCCCTCGGCCCGAGATCGTGCAGTATGTCCACATCGCTACTCGTAGCCAGTAGTCTCGGCCGCAAGGTCGGGGCGAAGCGTTCGGTTTCTGAAATCCAGTTGCGCGTTACACTCGCAGGCGCAATTACCAGCGCCGGTCCTTCTTCCTGGCGAGCCACCAAGAGGGCAAGTGCTTGCACCGTCTTTCCAAGGCCCATGTCGTCGGCGAGGCAGCCGCCTACCCCCCATTCTGCTAGCCGTCGTAGCCAACGGTAGCCGACGACCTGATAATCACGTAGCTCTCCACGGAAGTCGTCCGGAAGATCCGGGACAAACTCCGCCGTAGCTGCAATGCGAGCGAGATTTTGCCGCCAGGCGTCATCGACATCTAGATCGTCAAGATCATCGATGAGTTCAGAGAATGCTGGTGCTGCGAGTGTGGCCAACTGTACGCTTCCCCCGCGCTCTTGTACCAGCGCTTCCATAGCCTCAAGACGTGCACGGAGTTCTTCGGTGATGGCGATAAACTCGCCCTCGCTCAATTCCACAAACTCACTGCCGCCGTTGCGGAGATGTGCCAGCAGCTGGCGAAAGGTCACGACTGTTCCTTCATCAGCGGTCACCTTACCACTCACTTCAAACCAATCACGCTCTTTGCGGATTTGAATGCGCAGACTATCGGCGGTGGTAGCACCTACGAGGCGCAGGCGCTCCCCTTTCGGATGCTCGACGCTGATACGTTCGTCTCGTTGTAGCGCGCGCAATTCAAGCAATACTCGGAGCGCTGCGTTATCGTCGTGTAGTGTCCACTCGAGGTCGGAGTGCTCGAGTTCGCGCAGGGTGGGGCAGTCGGCCACCATAGCTTCTGCGGCCCGTTGTTCGGCGGGTAGGTCGCGCATTAGCAGCACGCGCTCTGCGCTTGCCGTTCGCGCGGCCTCGGCTGCGGGGTCGTCGGCTTCGACGAGGCTGCCCGCGGGATGTCGCACTACTACACTGCGGCTTTGCCCTTCCCCAATACGGAGATAGAGTTCCTCCTCCGGCAGCGGCCGCGCATACAGCTCCAATTTGTAGGCTAACCCGTAGGGCAATAGATGGGCGCAAGGTCTTGTATCGCCAAGCACCTCGGGCAAATCTTCACCTGCTAGTTCTGAGACCGCCTGTACGCCAACGTGCACACGTAAGGCATCGAGGCGCTCGTCAATGCCAGCGCGATTTTCTGCGGGAATTATCGTTTCGCGGCCAATCGCACGCGCCAGCCGTGCCTGCTCTGGGCTTATCGCGTAGACGCGGTAGCGCGTGGGCGTTTCTTTATCCCAATGATAGCCAGCCCGATGCGCCCCTGCAGGCGTGAAGCTCAGGTGTACATCTTCAGCGGCATCGTCGACGAACAGCTGCGGCGTGGCCCGCACAATCTCGAGCGGGATTCGCTTGGCGTCGTCTAGTACCACGCGGCTATGGCCGTCGAGGTGATAGAGCGTTCTGCCGAAGTCCATCCGCACCTCTGCCCCGTAGCGCTCGCCTAAGGCAACCGGGCGTCCGTCGTAGCGCTGTGCGGCTTCAATCGCACGCACGTCCTCCTCTTTGAAGCGTCCACTACCAGCATGTTCGATTAGATCGGCCACGCTGACTTGGCGCCCTTTGCTCCAGCCGCGCTTGCCTCGTTTTTGCTTGCGTGGAATAATGGTTTGCGCCTCGAAATCGACAACCCACAGCAGTCGGGTTTGCGGCGCTGCTTCTGGTTGTCGCTCCTTTGTTTCATGTGCCACCGTCTTAATTACGCGGAGGGCATATTCCCAGGGCTCAGGCACGGGCTGAAGGTCCAAGAGGTACCGCAGCTCGTATAGCTCGGCAAGCTGGTCGGCCGAGCTGCGCCATTTTGCCGCTCGCGGATCGCCGGGCAACACGTTAGCAAGTGCATTTAGCAGCTCGCCGCGGACATAATGTTGATAGGCAATCGGAGCTGGCTGTCCGAAGCTCGTACTCTCTAGATGATCTAGCAGTCCTTCGAGCGCGGTCGGTTGCGGCTTGAGGCCGGTCCACGCGTAAGTCCATAGTGCCACCATCCAAGCTACGGGCGGGGCCTTCGGCAGCAGCGCGTCGTCTTCGAGTGTGTGCTCGGTACGCTTGCGCATTCCAAAGTGCTGAGTAAGTAGGCGGTCGCAGGCATCCACATCGCCTATACTCCATTGGACATAAGCGCGCAAAGCGGCGGTGGCTGCGGGTATGGGCCCGTCTCGCCATGCGCGCATTTCTTTAGCGAGATCATAGATGTAGGCCTCGTTTTGGCGTAAGCGCGATAGGGCTGCTAGGATGTCAGCAAGGCCAGTTACGCGGTCGGGTAGGGAGACAAGCTCTTGCGCCTCAGCTTCTGCTTGTTCTACACGGCCATAGACAGTAGTTACCACCATGCTCGCTCTGGGGTGGAGCGTTTCAGCACGACTTTCGCTCTGCTCTTGGGCGCTCTCCTTTTCAAAGCGATGGAGGGCTAGGCTTGCGCCAAAACCCAACAGTGCAGCGTCTTCCGGTTCGAGTTCGCGAAGGTCTTTGTTGGGATCCTTCAAGAAGGCAACGATCGAGCTTGCGGTCTGCTCCGACCAAACTGCCTTCCCAAACACCGCCTCGCGAAATGCGCGCAGCCGGAAGGCCACGTTGAGGTGCTGAAAAAAGCCATAATCAAAGTGCTGGAAGGGCTCCAGAGCCTCTGCTATCGCCTCAGCTTTGCGGGCAGGCACGCGCCACTCATGATGGTTGGTGATGTCCTTGAGTTCTGCCTGAAAATCTTCCGGTCTATCGGCGAGTAGTAAGCGCCGTGTGCGCAGCGGAAATCCGTCGTAATCGTAGACATAATTCCAGTCACGGTATGCGCGCCCACCGCGGCTAGCTTTATTGCTGGCGGTGCCCGCTTGGGTATAGCCGCTGCTCTGTAAAATTGCCTCAGCGAGAGCTTTCCCTAGCCCAGGCAGCTGGGCATAGGCAGCGAGGGTAGCCGCTAAAGCAAACTCTGGATCGATCTTCTCTCGACGATCGCGCCGCACAATGATTTCTGCGTTGGCCAAGCGCACCATCTCTTGATGCACGGCCTGCGCGCTGAACGGACCGCCGTCGGTCAGTTCGGCACCTGCGGTCGCAAGTAGGGAGGCCGTACGAATAGGGCGAGGATCGAGATCGAGTGCTACTGCGAGGAGCACCGTTACGGTGTCGGCGTCAAGCTCGGTGATGCGGTGTTGGGCGTCCGCGAAGGCGCGGACTGGGGTGTCGAAAATTTCAGCCATGGGCATCGCGGCAAGGTAACCCCCAGCCTGGGGCGCCACCCTACCTTGTGGTGTAAAGCTTGGTCTGATGAAGGGTATATTTTGGGGAGTAGCTACGGCAGCAGTTTTGGCGCAAGCCTGCAATGCGAGCAAACAAGTCGCAACGAGTCCAGGAGCCGAAAATGAGGCGGCCCAAGTCCGTCCAGAAGAGCAAACTCAGCCGGGGCACGACAACCTCAATGCGGTCTTGTGGATGCAATCCTCGGCTGAGTATGCAGCCCTAGCGCATCAGGCCTACACGACGGGGCAACTTGCGCTCGATGAGGCGATTGAGGACCCCACCTGGACGGCGAGCGTCGAGCAACAAGCTGCTGGTGGCTACGAGGATTTGCCTCCGGCAGTCGTGCTCGACCTCGACGAAACGGTGCTCGACAATTCAGCTTATCAAGCTCGCCTCGTCAAATCTGGTGAGACCTACAACAGCGATACATGGCGAGCCTGGACCGAAGAAGCCGCAGCTCGAGTTACTCCTGGGGCAGCGGATTATTTACGGGAGGTGGCCAACCGCGGAGTCGAGGTCGTTTACATCACCAATCGAAGATCGGGCGAAGAGGAGGCTACTCGTCGCAACCTCGCGGCGCTCGGCTTGCCGCTCAGTGCCGAGGGCGATCATGTGCTCACGCGCGGAGAGCGAGCAGAATGGTCGGATAGCGACAAGACGCTGCGACGCGAAGCGGTGGCGCAGCAGTACCGCATCATTCAACTGGTTGGCGATAATCTGGGCGATTTCGTCGAAGCTAAAGGATCACTCACAGCACGGGCCGAAGTGATTGACCGGTACAGAGATTACTGGGGAATGCGTTGGATTGTAATCCCCAACCCTTCTTACGGAAGTTGGGAAAGTGCATTGTTTGGAGATGATTATAGTAAATCGCCTGCGCAGCGCAGAGCCGAGAAGCTCAAAGCGCTGCGCAGCGAATAGTCGTTATGCTTCGAACCGGAGCACTGCCGATACACCGTCGGTAGTGTCGGGTACTTGTTCGGCGAGTCTAAACAGCACTTTGCCACCGCGTGACACCGTGTACCGGATGGCCTGCTCGAGCAAGCTGTTGCCCGATGTATCGAATTTGACTTGGCCGGTGCTCTCATCGTAGCGGCCCGATCGATCGCCGGCAGTCTCGGCAACATAAAGGGCGGCCACCTGACCCATTGCGGCTGCGCGAACTACGTCCGACAAGCCGTTGGCGATCGTGCCACCGCCATTCGCACTAGCAAATTTGTCTTGCAGCTCGTCGGTAGTTTTGTCAAACAGTGGTTGGACTATTCGCCAAGACTCGCGTTGTAGCGCTACTGGGTCGAGCACATCTGGGTGCGTCGTGACAGCCTCTTCGACGAGGTGTGGGTAGTCGATACTGGCGGAGAGTTCGGAGCTATGCTGCGCATCACAGGCAAGAACCAAGGGTTCTTCCTGCCCCGCAATGAGGTCGGTAATGCCGTTGCCAATTCTACGGAAATAGATGCCGAGGCGCTCATCGCGACGATCTTCATTGCTGCCCTGGCCGTGAAAAATTGCTCCTGAGCCCTCTGCGGCCCCGTGGTGCTGAAGGGTTTCGGCGCCGTCGTATATCTCTAGTACCTCCTCCATATCCTCAGGCACCAAGTCCTCGATGAAGATCGATGTCGCGGTGCTGCGCGTGCACTCGAAGAAACGGTTGTCGTTTTGTGTGACTGCAAAGACGTACCAGCGAGCCCCTGGTGCCAGCATACGCGCAGCAACGCTGAGTCGATAGGCGTCTTCCACGTAGACCTCGGGCGCTGTCATCGGGATTGGCAAACTGAAGGTTTCTACCTCACCGTCGCTGGCGAAAATGGCAAGCGCGTCGCTCTGGTGGCGCCACAGGTTGGTGTCGTCGACTAAGCTACGTACAGGTTCCAAGGTTTTCTCAATTGCCTTGCCGTCCACACCTCGACCTTCAAGTTGCTGCCGGGCATCTTTGAGGGCATCCTTGAGCACGAGAGCATCGTGACCGTTGTGGGTCTTCTCTCCTGCGCGGTGGGTTGGGATATAAAGTGTTACAGAGCCTGGCGAACTATGCTCAGCGAGGCGGTCGAAGTCTTTGCGTGTAAACACGGGCAATAATCAGTTGGTACATTTCACTCAACCGTTGCAGCCGGTCGGGATGTTCGGCCAACTCGCACAGATGCCCTAGCCGCGGTAGTATTCCTGCAGCAACGTACCGGCGATTTTTCCACCTGGTGTAAAGCCTGCGCCTACGCCATCCACCTCGTGATCTTGCCTTCGATGATGACCACCTCTCCGGCCAAGATAGCTGGGCCACTTCCACACAAACATGCCGTCTAGCAGCGGTGCCTCGGCGGTGGCTGTAAGCATAGCGCGGTAGCAGCGCGCTTGACAGTCTTCGCTAACGGGCCGGCCATCGGGGGCGGAGTGAGGACTTAACCACGCGTGCTTTGCGGAACGATAGCCTACCTCAGTTAGCCAAAGCGGTTTGCCCGCGGCTGCAGCGATATTATTCGCCTTAATCATCCAAGCTTTCGCGCCTTCTATTAGCTGTTGGTCTGTGGCGTCGGGCTTGTCGGCGAGTGGGTAATAACTGTTGAGGCCTACAGCATCGAGCGCATCCCAGAAGCTCAAATTTTCAAACTCTTCGCCCCAATTAGCCGCATAGGTCACCTTGCCGCTGTACACTTCTCGCACTGCTGCGATGATGCCTCGCCAGGCGGCTGGTTGTTTGAGGGTAGTGTGAACGAGTTCGGTCCCGATGCAGAGCGCAGCGACGTCGTTAGCCTCAGCGAGTTCGGCATAGTGGAGAATCCAAGTTTGGTAATGGCCCATCCAATCATCCCACTTCTCCTGACTGACGAAGTCAACGTCACCAGGCCAATGGCCGCCGCCGAGCCAAATTTGGGGTTTGAGCAGTACACTGAATCCGCGAGCATGCGCTTGTTGGATGGAGTGCGTCACGGCCTCATCGCGCTCGGTGCCTACACGGGTAGGAATGGGCAGCGGGGCCACCGAGTCGGGCTCTCGCATGAAAGTGTAGGGAACAATCGCTATAGCATTGACGCCGAGCGATCCTAAGCTGTCGAGGCTAGGACCGACTGTTTCGCCACCGTAGCCCGTTTTGCCATCATAGCCTTCGTGGGCGAAGGTCATTCCGCGATAGGTTAGCTGGGCCGCGCTAGGCAACGGGGCCGCGCTGAGAGCTTCATCGCTCTGCTTGGAAGACGTGGCCTGATTGCCAAGCTGCACGCAAGCCAGCGGACTCATGAGTGCCAGGACGATACACGAACCCGACAGTAGCAGTGAAGACATGCTGTAAGGTATGGTTCTGTCACCCTGGTTATTGCCTGCAGGGCCGCAAGTCTTTCGCTGCAAGCTTGCTTAAGTCTGAAGGCACAGGAGAATCGATTAGTCCTTTTCCTTCACCCCGTCGCGGGTTTCTCTGAAGTGGGTGGCTTGCTTAATGGTGCGATCCTGTCCAGTATCAGGAGCTTCGTAAGTGCGCTCTTCAACATCTACGAGCAGCTCCTTGCCTACAAAATCTTGTGTGTCGTGCTCTTTGCTCGGATCAAGACCTAGCGCTCTGATAAACTCACCGAGGATAGGTTGTCCGGCTTCCGAGAGGTAGAAGCGCTGTTCGACAAAGCCCTCATCATTTTCTAGGCGGACATTTAAAAAGGGTACGCCCTGATACTCCGATCGATTGGCATCGTCAACGCTCGTGACGCGAACGTGTGCAGGGCCTACGGGCAGAAATGGGCGTTCGGTGGTTTGGATAGTCATACAGACGAAATGTCTAGTTGACACAAATTGTTTCACTTGGCTTTCTGGATGAACTTTGCAACAGTGGTTTAGCGATACCTTTACAGATCAACTCTAAATTACAATGCGCTACCTCTATTCCCTTGTTTTCCTCGTTTGGTGTGTTCTGGCGCAAGCCCAGGATCCTTTCCTAGAATTTCAGCCAGTAACGTTCAGCGGTCTAACGCAGCCTATTGATTTGACCAACGCAGGTGACGGGTCTGGACGCCTCTTCATCAACGAAAAAGGGGGCAGAATCAAGATCTTCGCAAGTGATCGTTCCTCGTTAGGTACTTTCTTGGATATCTCCGGACGTATTAGCTCGAATGGCGAGCGAGGCTTTCTGGGGCTTGCCTTTTCTCCAGATTACCCTACGTCAGGAAGGTTCTATACCTCTTATACCAATCCAGCAGGCAACTCTGTTATATCTCGTTGGAGTGTCAGCGCAGCAGATCCGAATCTTGCCGATGCAGCCAGTGAGGAGATTTTGCTCACGATAAATCAGCCATTTGGCAACCACAATGGCGGTGATTTAGCCTTTGGTAATGACGGCTTGCTCTATATCGCAAGTGGTGATGGTGGCAGCGGAAATGATCCAGAAGGCAATAGTCAGTATTTGGATACGCTGCTGGGTAAAATCTTACGTATAGACGTTAGTCCTGTGATGGGTTACGCAATCCCTCCAGGGAATTATACCAATGCTGATCCTGAGGTATATGCTGCCGGCATGCGCAATCCCTGGAGGATGAGTTTCGACCCCGTAACCGGAGAATTGTACATCGGAGATGTAGGGCAGGGTGCACGGGAAGAGGTGGATATTATCACGCCTGGGCAAGTTGATCCTAACTTTGGTTGGGTGTGCTGGGAAGGCACTGTCGACAACCGAGGAGTGCCTGGAGCTGACTCAAGCGATTGTCAAGGGTTTAGCGCATACGATGCACCCTGGTACGAATACGAAACGGGAGTTAAGGGGCGCAGCATTACCGGCGGACTCGTATATCGTGGGTCGCAGTTTCCCGATCTCGTCGGATACTACGTAATGGCTGACTACACATCGGATCGGGTTTGGGCCATTCGTGGGTCTGGAGCTAGTCAAGAGGTATACGAGTACCCGGCTATGGGGGCGAGCATTGTAGGCTTCGGTACCGACGAAGCAGGCGAGGCCTATGCTGTAGGGCTTTTTGGTCAGGTATTTCAACTAACGACAGCTGTCCCTACTCCCGTAGAACTCATTTCATTCAGCGCCACTACTGAAGGCTGCGACATCCTCATCAACTGGCAGGCCGCTGCCGAGATCGACTTCTCTCACTACGAACTCGAAATTTCACCAGATGCGGTCTCTTGGACCACTAAGCAGCAGATAGCCGGAGGTGGGGGTGAAGTTGATGAAACGGGTCAGCGCGCTTACACTACTCGACTCACTCCACCAAAAGCGAGCACTTACCTGCGCCTAAAAATGGTGGATTTGGATGGCAGCGTGGAATATAGCCCGCAAGTGTTTGTAGAGGCCAATTGTGGCGGTGACTTTAGGGCCTACCCCTCTCCGCTTAAAGCTGGCGAAACGCTACGACTCGAAGGTGCAGCTGCGGGTAGTTATACCGTCTACGACGCCTTAGGTCGCAAAAGCTGCTCACTTGTGTATGATGGCGCTACAGGTATCGAGCTGAGTGACTGCGCGCTAGCGACAGGTCTGTACTTTCTGCGAGGTCCGTCCGGCGAAGCCGCACTAATTATCGAATAGCATTGGTCTAGCCTGTGTGGTTTGATGCATACAGCCGTGGCCAACTTATCAGGAGCACCACGCTCACGGCCTCATCACTCGTCTTACCCGTCGCACGTCAGCGACTTTTTCCGACCAGTATTTCGACGCAGTGACGTTGGTGCGGTGAACGCCGTGGCGTTCGTTGGCGTGAAGCATGACGAGAGAGTCGCGATCATTGCTGAGTACTAGACCAGCGTGGAAGATGCGGCCCTTTCTTGAACGAGCGAACACGAGCACATCGCCCGGACGAGCCTGCTGGCGATCGACCGACCAGCCCGCCTCGGCTTGGTGGGCGGATGAGCGACCGATTTCAACGCCGAACTCCCGAAAGCTATAGTGTACTAAACCGGAGCAGTCAAAACCCGCCTTGGCTGTACAGCCTCCAGGTTGGTAAGGTGTTCCCTCCAATTGAACGGCAAAGGCAAGGAGGCTGTCGCTAAAACTCAGCGTAGGATCCCTATTCGGAGCAGTTGGATCGGCTTCGCCTGATTGCCCAAACATTACGCTGAACGTGAGCGCAGCAACTAAGGCGATGAGAGAGGCGAAGCCGGCGGTGGCAAGGGGAGCACGCACTATTGTCTAACGGGCTGATCCTGCTATGGCGTGCCTTGCGAGGTTTTGGCGAAAGCTTGAATGACAGTTCATTGGGATTCTTGCTGTCCAATTGAGGCCTGACCACGACATTGGCTGGCATGCGAATGATCTTAATCTCGAGCTTGTTAATTCTAATTGCTTGCCTGCTGGGGTGCGGCAGCCTCGGGAAGGAAATATTCAGCGAGCGTGATTTCGAACTCATAAGTCCGGACGGAAGCTTGTTAGCCACTCTACGCATTGACTCTGTTGGCGCCGTCAAGTACAGCTTACGTCAGGATGGCGCGGTACTAGTTGAGCCATCTGCTTTTGGCATTTCGGAGGAGTCGCTTGGAAAACTCACGAAGGACTTTGAATTCACTGCTATTCACGTCGAAGCTGGAAGAGAAAGTTACGATTTGCCGTGGGGTGAGGTGTCAAGTGTTGATGCCCCTTATAAAGAAGTCCAGCTTACGCTAAAACATGCTCCGACCGGCTTCAAATTCACGGTGGATGCGCGACTCTTCGACGACGGCTTGGGTTTGCGGTATCGCTTTCCGGAACAGACGGGTTTTGGCGAAAGCCTCAATATTCTCGAAGAGCATACTGAGTTTCGCATAGGCGGCGACCCACTCGTGCAATGGGGGGCTGGCGACTGGAACAGCTATGAAAATCCTGTGCTGCTATCACGTCGCAGTGAGATTGATGCTCAGCGGTTTGATGATCGGTCTCAGTTGATTAGTCGCGTAGTGCCCAACAATGCCGTGATGACGCCCGCGACCAT
>ENA-ORXU01002538-ORXU01002538.1-marine-metagenome-genome-assembly--contig:-NODE-2538-length-12335-cov-4.020069_pt1 | contig 12335 bp, 7 predicted proteins | sample MGYA00237869_ERZ511484 | MGnify/ENA metagenome assembly ERZ511484 | reverse complement strand
ATTTATTGTAGGATTTTTTTATTTCTCCTGCATGACCGTAATAATCCCCTAAATTAGTATTCGTCCATTGAATCAAGTGTTGATCCTTAGCAGACACGGCCGCCGCATGTGCGCGTTCCATGAAATAAATAGCTTCGGATAATTCTCCCTGATGGTCTTCCCATTTTGATCGTCTAATTAAATAATCAAAGTCGTTCTTTTTTGCAAATCCTGATTTAAGATATTGCTCGGCAGTTTCATAATCGCCAATTTCCATGTTCACATCGAATAGCATTTTTTGCGTACTGACGAGATTTAAACCTATACGTTCTGCCTCTATCAGTAACTTGTGCGCTTCTGTGAACCGGTGCTCTGAAATGAAATTCTTAGCAAGTTGCCGTTTGATACCTGCATTTGTGCCATACGTCAGTAGTTCCGCATCTTCCAGTAGACAAGTAGCCTCTTTTAAATGATTGATGTGTCCTGTATGCTCGAACAATGCATTTTGCGCAGCCGCCATTTTCAAAATATACGGATATTGGTGTGGTGTCGAAATAAATTTAGCATTCCAATAATCAAATTCTGCATTCGCAACATTTGTGCCCTTTTCTGCATCCTGGGTCAAAAAGTTTGCATAATCTGACACTTCTGCAATTTTACCATTGTCTGATAAAAATGAAAAAAGGACTATACCTGTAAATATGATACTAGCTAATAATTTCATCCGTATTTTTATTAAGAGGTTTTAAATAAAATCAATATTCCAAAAATAGAAAAAGCTGAACAATGCAAATTTGATGCATTGCTCAGCTTAATTATTGTACTTTCTAGAACGGTGACGCCAGGTAAGGGAATGAGCTTAAAAAAGCTTTATCATTTGCACTCACATTGTCATCAGACAAAGTAGGATTTTCCGTGAAATCTTCTCCACCGAAAATCAGTAACAACTCAACCGTTATAACATCATCTGTTAGGTTACGACCAGTCAATACATTTGTTCCATCATAAAATGTTGTAGGCCCATCTAGACTTACATTCAAGACATCAGTTGACAATAGGCTTGCAAATGCCTCAGCATCTTGACCTAGTGCATTTTGATCACCTGCGTTTGCGAATGCAGGACTTAATGCCATCAAACCATTTTGAATTGTTGACATGTAACTAGCTGATTGGTTTCTTGGCAAAGTCTCGTTATACGCATCTTTCATAGCTGCAGGAATAAAGACTGTATTGATTGCCGGTCTTCCCATTTGATCTGCTAATGTATAATTTCCTGAGAAATCAAGCATTGGTGAATCACCACCGTCATCGTCGCACGATACCATTATGAATACTGATAGTATTGCAAAGGTTAATATTTTTATATTTTTCATTATATTTAAGTTCAATGTTTTTAAAATTATATTTTTTCTTAATTGCAATATTATTGCTCCTTAGTTTCAACCCACGTATTAATCGTACCGGTTGAACCAATTATATTTTTTGCGACTTCAATTACTATTGACATCACGTTTGTACCTGCAAAAGTATCAGAACCTGGATCGTTGAATCCTGGAGCCGTTCCGCCGACAACTTCACCATATCTTGCGAAGTCCATGAAAAATGGATCGTCCCGTGGACCAGCAAAAACCGTCACACCGCCGTTACTTGCCATTCTTGGAGAATCATTGTATCCCGTGATATCAACAATCGTCTGGTTTGCCGTTGAGTTGATCGTGCTTTGAGTTCCAGTTGATGCTGGAGCTGCAGGACCGAATACATGCATTCTTCCATTACGTGGAATAGCTTGTATAACTAAATCTTCGATAAAATCCCCGTCAGTATCAATGTTGATCTCGACCAATACATTTTCATCAAAAGTGGCTGCTTCAGTTGCCGCTGGGCTCATGAGTCCCTGCAAGTTTACAGCAAAAACCATGTTTGAATTGTCTTCCCCTTGGAAAGCATAAAAGTCTGTGATGTCTGAGCTACCACCTTGAACAGCCGGTGCATCGATGTGGTCAGCTGCAACGATAATAAGCCCTAAAGCAACCATCGTCAGCGCAACTGCCGCAAATTTAAATTTTTTCATTTTTCTGTTTTTTAATTAAGTTTTAAAATCTTGTGTATTTGGTTATAGGTACGTGGATGGCCATTTAATCGGACTTAAATGGGATATATTAATTTTTATAACTTTATATAAATAGCTGATAGTCTACGTGCTAACAGCTATTTTTATTTTAATTATTCAACTTAGATATTCTTGTATGATTTTTAAATCATCTCGTCAAATACTTCAAAATAATTTATTAAATACTGAAAAATTAGACATAAGCCCAATTTATCACAAGCCTGTTCGATACAATAGCATATAAAATTTGATTGTATTATTTTGTATGGAATATAATTTTTAGTCTATGCTAGCTAACAGTAATCTCCAAGACTTTTGAACTAGCCAAATTTTTCGTTTAGACTAATTGTCAAGCAGTAAGCCAATCTTATCCATCAATGATTAAAGTCCAAGTATCGTAGGCATCAAAGACCTTAAAACAATTTAATCTTCAATTAAATTCAGAAAGCTTCTTGCGAACACATCAGTCATATCTAATTAACCGTCGTTTTGCTTTAAAAATTACGAGCGGAACCGAAATTATAATTATACATGATAAAAAGGAGATCTGCATACCTGTCTCACGCCGATTGTTGAAAGAAGTGAAACATAAAATTGGATAGAGTGGGTTCTTCGCCTTCGACCTCATGGTCTCCATCGGACTCAGCGATCTCTGATGGATGCGCCATCGTGCTCACTGGTTCCTTACATTCTATTTTAGAAGCTAAACTCCATACCCAAACTCGGCAATATCGGCAACTGATCAACACGATCAAGCGTCAATACATCGAGATAAAATATATTCTTTCGATCATACGCATTTGTGACACTTGCAGTGATTTTCAAACCCGTGTACTTCGAAAACGTAATTTGCTTTTGCAACGAGATATCCAATCGATGATAGTCAGGTAAACGGCCAGCATTGATTTCATCAGAAAATACGGGCGAAAGATCCGGATTACCTTGAATGTAATCGAAGTCCGTCGTGTTAAAAAACGGAAAGTTTCCATAGAAGCCAGTGACTTCAGTAAATGGAAAACCTGTACCCATATTCCATCGAGCAGATGCCGACCACGAACGGTTGCGACCAAAGAAATAAGTGGCTAAAAGATTCACATTATGACGTCGATCAAAATTCGCCGAAAACTGTTGCTCGCCATTGTCACGGTTAACATATCCTAACGAGTAAGTCGACCAAAAATCAAATTGTTTACCCTTATAACTCAGACTGAGGTCGAGTCCCTGCGCATCTCCAGTTTCGGTGACAAAGTTCGGGTCAGTTGCTGCTAATTTATTTCTATTTAGAGCGATTAATTGTGTGAATTTTTTATAGTAAGGCTCTACGTTCACTTGAATACGTTCTCCGAGATCAACCTCGAGTCCTGCCACGGCATGAATAGATTTTTGCAATTTGGTGTCGGATTCGTCGATGCCATTTGGCTCTCGCAGCAGCCCTTCAGGCGCTGACAGATATCCAACAAATAAATTGACGATATCGCGCTCGTTCACTGTGGAATTCAAGTTTTGAGAATAGAATCCACCGGCCATTTTGAATCGAACGGCATCAGTGATATTCCATTTCATACTAAATCGCGGCTCCAATGAAAATTCACTTTGACTCGCATAGTATTGCAATCGAAATCCCGGCTCTAGAATTACATTTCCGAGAATACGCTTATATTTTATAAATGCAGCTATATCCGTATTATTAATTTTTTGATCGAAATTCAATCCAAGGAAATTCGTAAATCCAAAATCAGTTGTCACGGCATTGACATCAATTCCGTAATTGACTTCATCCTTATATCCAAAATATTTGAAATCCAATTTAATATTCAAATCATTTAATGTATTTCTTCTCGGAAGATTTTGAGCATTAATTAATTCGATATCATAAGTTGAGTACGATACATTTCCACCAAAAATTAAATTTGAATTTGGTGGAATAAGATTAAAGTTGAGTCCCCCACCCGATGAGCCCCAACCGATATCCGCTACATTTGTATAATTGACATCATCTTGAAAATTAAATCCGAAGAAATTAAAACTACTTCCGTTGTCAGACACAAAAGACACCTTTCCATAAATATCCGTGTAGGTGAATGGAAGTCCGTTAGAATCAGGTGATGCGTAATCGTATATCGACTGACTCGTTTGATCGAGGTAAGAATGTTTGGCCGATAAGATGAAAGAAATGCTTCCAGGTCCATCATCGGTAAATTTATTGATTGGACCTTCGACCAGCGCACGCGCTTGAAACGGGCTCGCTCCTACCAAACCGGAAATCCGTTTCTTATCGCCTTGTTTGGTTTTCATATCGACAATGGCCGAAATCCGTCCGCCATATTCCGCATTAAATCCACCGGAATGCACCTCGACACTTTTGAGCGCCTCAGTTTCAAACACACTATAAAGTCCTATACTGTGGAATGGCCGATAAATCGTCATACCGTCCAACATGATTTTATTTTGAACCGGTGATCCTCCACGAATGTAAAGCTGACCACCTTGGTCACCGGAACTGATGACACCCGGAATGACAGTCAGATATTGCGCGATATCGGCATCACCTCCAGTCGATGGCAGTGCTTTTATCTGCTGCGGCGTCACTTGAACCACAGACACGCGCGTCTCCGTGCGATCTTGATTGCGACGTGCAGATATATTCACTTGCTCAAGGCTAATCGCTGATTCAGAAATCACAAAGTTTTGATTTCGTATGCGACCTTCTTTTACACTGACGATCGTTGAGGTGGTATCATACCCGATCGAAAATGCCGAAAATTCGACATCGCCTTCCGGCACATTTGCAATATTGTAAAACCCGTCAATGTCCGTCGTTGAACCCACCGTAGTGCCCAAGGCTACCACATATGCAAATGGCACAGGTTCACCAGTTTCGCCATCATAGACGACACCGCGAACAATTCCGCCTTGGCCATATACGGCCGCAGACATACAAAACAAAGCACTTAACAATAGTAAAAATCGCATCCGTCTTATTCAGTTTCAGTTTGGAAAATTGCGCTTAAGTGTCTTCTGTGTTCATCAAAAGCGCACCCAAAAGTACAGCATCTTATATTAGCGCACCTAATGGAATCTCAGATTTGAGCTAATTCTACTTTCGCAGTGCTTACGGAATTAGTTTAGACAATAGCTGAAGTGGAGTTTGATTCGATTTGTTGGGAATTGGTAGCCTTTGGCCATTAGCTATTGCCAGACTATAAATTTTGCGGAGCCTCAAAGGAACATATAGTAACACTACATTTATTGACCCATAAAATTGATATCAGTTAAAGCGAATATTCGATGAAAAAAATACTCACATCTCCTGTCCGTGTCAAATTCTCCGATTGTGATCCAATGGGCCACCTGTATAATGCTACACACATTCGATACTTACTCAATGCCCGTGAAGATCAAGTCGAAGCGGCATACGGATTCAATCCCATCGACCATGTTCGCGACACCGGCGAAGGTTGGATGGTCGTGCAAAATCAGATAAGCTATTTCAGGCCGGGATTGTACAATGCCACAGTTATCTGCGACTCATTTATCCGCCACTTCAACTCGCGGATCCTAGAAGTCGAATGTAAGATGTGGAACAAAGACATGACCATCGTCAACAGTCTCCTTTGGACCAGGTTTGTCTATGCCAATGCCGCAGAGCACCGCGCCTCTTCGCACCCACAAGAGATCATGGACATGTTTGCCAAAGTCGTCAATCCAGTCGAGCAAGAAAGCTTTGATGAGCGGGTGATGTTTTTTCGGCAAATGAATAAAAGAAAATGAATATAGTTTGGAGTTCAAAGATGCCGACATAGTCAAAGTTCAAAAGTTGTAGGTTTAACGTAAAAGGGATTTGAGACCTGTGAGCTAGGCGCGACCTCGGAGCGACAAACCACTGAGCTCAAAAATTTTTAAGTTGATGAGAAGATATTCCTATTTCGAGTAATCCATGTTGAGATTGCTATATAGACTTAGTTCTTGACGCACCAGTGCACCTTGATCCTTGCTAGGAATCAAATGATTTTGTCAACCCTCTATTTTTTTTTAAATTACCTCATGATCGAAATACGCTCGACACATAAGAGTTGGTCTTTTGTCTTCGCTTGTAATAAATAATGGCCGATCGGAAAATCATAAACATCAACTTCAAGAGATGATTGACCCTGCAATAAATTAAATGTTTGCATTATTTTTCCTTGAATATTACTTATTTGAATTTGCACTGGGCTATGAAAATCGCCAATATCAATATATAACATGTTCGAAACAGGATTTGGGCGTAGTTCAAGATCTAACCCATGACCAACATCTATAGTCGATGAATTATTACTACTCACTTTCATCACAAAACCCAGTCCATATTCAATATCACTAAAATCATACCTGCCTCCGATGATTAATTCACTATTCTCAGTGATCAACATTTCGGATACCCAGTCACCTTGCATAGACAAGCGTTCTCTATCACGCCATACCACATCACCATTCGCATCCAACATGCCAAATTGAATATCTGTCACAGGGTAGATGGTAGCATAACCTATTTCTCCGGCAAACATAATTTCATTATGCTCATTTATTTGCACATCTCGGATCGCAGAGAATGTTTCATCTCCTTCAGGTGAAACCTCCCTTGTCCAAATCAAGGATTGATCAATACGAGAATAAGCCGAAATAAAGCCCCGTGTTTTGTAAGGAAATACTGATTCCTGTATCGTTCCCCATTGCACGTATTGATCGTTGGTCAATTGCGCCCCAAAATTAGTCAGAAGTTCCCTATTATCGAATACTGTCCATTGTTCCTCAAAGGCAATATCATACATAATTGTCCACCAACCATCATCTGCCTTATATGTAATCAAGGTATTTCCAGCATCATCAAAACTTGCCAAAAGGCTTGAACCATAAACATCTATATCTAGAATTTGCAAACCAACTGTTGAATTATCTGTCGGGTTATGTATCGCAATCATGGACTCTCGGTTTCCAGATACACTGACCGAACCACTAATTAAATAAAGATCATCTCGATACTTTTGGACTCTGATATTCCTGGGTTCATCATAAGTACCAAAGTCAATGGCCATATTGGCTTTCAATTCCAATGAAGTCGCATCGAAAATGGCGAAGTTCCCCCCGTCATCATAAACAATTATGTCATCATTCAGTAATGAATATAGTTGTAAGTAGCTATTGGTAAAGACAGTGACGTCTATTGGTGTGTAACTCACTTCATTACCATCTTGTGTAATTATACGAATGAAATGTGATTGGGTCGACCAATCATAACCACTGAATACAATATCATTGTTCAGTCGTGTATCGACGGTTCGAATGTAGGTCTGCTCATTTTCACTAAATGTCCATTCGACCTGCTGCGCGTATGCACATTGACTCCATAAGATCAGGAGCAGACCATATGTCCACCATTTAGGAGAAATAATAAAATTAGATTGTATTTCATCAGAATCCGCAAATAGCTTGTAAAGGTTTGACATAGTATGAAGTTTTAACTGATTAATTAAACCGCTTATTAAACTGCTTATTAAATCCTATTATACATACATCAAGATACGTTAAAACCCCTAAAGAAGAAAGGCTTTCGTATAAGAAGTGATCTGGCAAATGCTAGGAATTGCTATTCTAATTTGGGTTTGACTCGAGAGCAGTATAAGGATCAGGGTGCCGCGAGAGGGCTTCGGCACGGGCAGGAACCCTGAGCCGAAAACATCAAGGGATTGTGGAGAAAATGCCCTCAGTTTTGAGTTTGGAAAGTCCAAGAAAAAAAAAATTGAGACCTGTAAGCTAGGCGCTACAAACCACTGAGCTCAAAATCTTCTGAGTGGATGATACAATATCACTATTTCAGGAGCATTTTATCGAAATACGAATAATAAAGACATTAAAACAAATTGAAAATTTCCACTATGTTGGTAAATTTAAAAACTTCAGACTGTGAACGGAGAAATGCTGACATTTTTACTTTAAGTTTAAACCTCCAAGGTTAATGCTAATTATCATAAGAACCTATCAGCCTTTCATAAAAAAAGTTAATTGTATTTAATTACTTGTCTAAACCTTGCAGGTTATGATATTTTTTTTGCTTTAAGTATAAACCTCCAAGGTTATTGCTATTTACAACAATGACCTATTAGCTTTGAAAAAAATATGTTTGTAATATAAGCATTTGACCAAACCTTGCAGATTGTGCTATTTTATTTTGTTTCAAGAATAAACCTCCAAGGTTATTGCTATTTAATACACAGAATCTATCGGTCTTTAAAAAAAACTATGATTTTAATTAATTACTGGACTAAACCTTACAGGTTGTGCTATTTTTTTTGCTTCAGGTTTAAACCTCCAAGGTTATTGCGAATCACAACAATGACCTAATAGCTTTGAAAAATACATATTTGCAATATACATTTTTGACCAAACCTTGCAGGTTGAGCTCCTTTTTTTTTTATAAAGTTACTTTCAAAAAAAGGCCCGACAGTATCATCATTACTATCAGGCCTAACCTCTATTTCAGGTTGGTTGATTTTTTGGGAGTATGTTCGTTCTATCGAACTCTGACGAGGTTACCGTCTTGTAAACCGTAAATGATCGCTGATGAAAATCCCGCACGTTTCACTTCTCCGCGAATAGCTTCGGCATCTTCCAGTGTCATATAGTCACCCAAGTATACTTTGGTGAATTCACCATCTTTTTCTTCGAAGATTGATCCGTAGCGCTTTACAACACTTGAATCAAAGGCTGACATACTTGTATAGCTCCCCAATTTAATGCGATAGCGCGTGATGTTATCAAGCACTTTCGCATATGTTTCTTGTGGAATATCAGCAACCGAAGTATTATTTGGCTCTTGATAAGTTGTTACGGTTGTCGAACTACTTGTTACAGGAGCTGAGCTCGTTGATGTAGTTGTTGTCGGCGCTGTCATTGTCGATGTCGTAGTTGTTGTTGTCGTGCGCGTTTCTTCGCGAATCAGTTCTTCTTTAACTACGAATGCATCTTGGTAACCACGCGCTTTAACTTGTGACAACGTTTGACGCGCCTGCGTTTCGCTATCGAATTGTCCAACGCGAATTTTAATCACGTTGTGGTAGAACACTTTATATACGAACCCAATGTCCTGCAGTTTTGTAGCAATTGAACGGTACGAACCATTGTTCTCGCTTAGCGCTGCAACTTGAATGGTATAAATGGTCTTGATACGATCCGGATCAGTGCCGCTAGTGGCGACTCTGAATGTCGGGATATCATCAGAAGTGTTGTAGGTTGTTGTGCTTGGTTTAGCAGTTGCGGTCGAAGTGTAGGTTGGTTTAGCAGATGCGACAGAAGTTGATACAGTTGGTGTATTCGGCGCAGTCGTAGTCATGGTTGTCGATACGCTGACGGTGGTTGGTCTTGCAGTAGTGGTCGGTGTGGAAGTGACGGCCATTGGTTGATTGGCCTTCTTGAGTGCACGATTGAACGTGTAAATATCCTCACCTCCCGCACCACCGGAGCGATTCGACGTGAAATAGCCAGTTTGGCCTTTATTTTTAGTGATCAACGCGTAGTCATCCCACGTGCTGTTGACGCCGGTACCCATATTGACAGGTCCGGTTCCAGTTTTTTCATCGTATGAAAAGACATCAAATCCTCCCATTCCTGAGTGGCTGTTCGATGCAAAGTATAGTGTTTGATTATCCACACTTGGACTGATTTCGTCGCCTGATGAGTTGACTTTTGAACCTAAGTTTTTAGGTGAGGACCAGCCATCACCGATACGATCCGTATAGTAGATATCAAATCCACCGAAACCTCCTTCGCGATTCGATGAAAAGTATACCCGCTGTCCATCTTCACGCAAGTAAGGATATATATTTGCGACACCTAATTCATTGCATGGCAAAGAAATCATAACATCCCAGTCGCCGTTTGCATCTGTCTCAGCAAGGTAGATAGAGCCACTTTGCTTGTTGCCAATTTTTGGAGATTGAGCCGCCGGAAAATGTCCTTTAGAGAATACGACCGTACTTCCATCCTCAGAATATGACGTTGGCCCGTCATTGATATAGTCTTTTAGTTTTCCTCTTAGACGCTCTTTTTTTCCAGTCTCTGGATTGGCGCGCATAAGGATGTGTGGTAGTTCATTGATAGCCGTTGATACTCCAGTCACTTGCAGCGCGTCGTAGTTGTCCGTGACACATACGATATCTTGCCCGAGGTAAGTCGGTGCGAACTCGTTTCCACGTGAATTAAAGCGGACCGGCTTTACATCATAACCCATTTCATCTTCGATTTCGAGAGATGCAAAACTGGTATTTCCTTTGATCGATGCGAATGAGACGATTTCATTTGCCTCTTCATTACGACCAATTTTCTTCAGTGCAGAAGCCCATTTCATGTACGAATCTGATGACATATCGTATTTCATAGCTGCCGCTTCGTACGTTTCGATGGCTTCGTACGGTTTGTTTGTGCTGACATAGCATTCCGCAAGTCGCTCAAAGCATGTGATATTGACCTCTTCTCCCGAATCGATCATCAATTTGTATCCAACGGCAGCCTCATCGTAAAGCCCCATTTCATACTGTTTGTCTGCCTTTGAAGGCATTTGTTGTGCGATCAATGACCCCGTCACAAAGAGTACGAGCATCAATGCAGAACATAATTTCTTTTCAACCTGTAACCTGTTCATAGTTTTAATTAATCATTAGTAAGTAAGGCAAATATAGGTGATTTCTTTACATATTACAATTTTATTTAATATGAAATTAATTGATTAGCAGTGTATTTCAAATATATGTTTTATTAAATATGTAAGATATTGGAAACCAGCTAGACATTGATTGACGCCATATCCGAAGTCTTCACTATGAAAATGAAATAACTGCATCGATTCGCAACACTTGAGCGTTAATTTTTATGATTTGAGGGTTGAAAGGATCGATAACATGAGGTTATTACATATATTAGCCAATTGTAATAGATGAAACAAAGCTGATGCGTAGACTATATACCCTCATTGTGTTTTTAATGTGTTCTTGTGTACTAATCGGACAAGAACGTGACGATACCTGCGACCCGATTGAATCACTCATTGTTGTCGATTCATTTGGCGATATCCAAATATTTTGGAATCCCAACGATACGGCAATCGCCTACAACTATCGATTTCGCATCTTGGGTGATACCGTGTGGAATATCAGTGCCACGCTGGACACTTTTTTTATTATTGACGAAGACCGCGAGTGTATCGACTATGAGGTGAGTATCAGCACGGTTTGCGCGTTTGACACGTCAGGATTTACACTTGATACAATTAGTTCATTTTGCCCTACGGGTGTTCAGGTGACGGCATTGGATCGAGATTTAATAAATATTTATCCAGTTCCAATTACCGATGTATTAAATGTCACTGCAAAAAGCCCTGAAGTAAATATTCAATCAATAGCAGTTCACGATTTGAATGGCCACTTAATCTTTTCGGATAAACCTAACAACACGACATCGCAATATGAAATGTCTGATTGGCCATCCGGTATTTATTTGATTGAGATTCGATCAAATGTCGGTTGGTTTGTTGAAAAGATATTGGTTTCTGGGCGATAAAATACTCGGCTATTTAGTGCTCCCATTTTTAGTCAGACTTTATCTTAAATTTATATGTTAAAATAAAAATGCAATGGCCCCCTTAGCCAATTAAGGGAGCCATGCACATTATCCAAATCCAAAACCTACTTAATACTTCGTTTTCGATTTTTTGATTGCTTCCATATTATTAAACACAGAAGTAATTTTCAAGAGTACGACTGACATTTTATATATTCTTCTCTAAATCAAATAAAATATTCAGTCAAAAAAGGTGTTCATCACGTAAATGGCTTTCATTAGTATGTGTTTGGCCTCCATATCATCATATTGTCTGATGTCCTTTTAATACACGTAGAAATTTAATTACCCCCAAATTATAATGTTCAAAGTTTGAAAGTTTAAAGCTCAATGGGTTCAAAGTTCAATGGGTTTAAGTTGCCGATATAGCCAAAATATACAATTTTGAATGCTGACCAACGATTGGAGCGTCAGTAGTTGCTATGTCGTGCATCATCGTAAACAGAGAAAATCAAAAGAGCTGCAAGGACGACAGGCCATAGTGTCGAACGTGACTGCGTGGCTGCTCTTCAAGTAAAAACCTCCAAGGTTGTTCGTGTTTAAAATATGAGAGTATTTGTCATTCGAAAAAGTATCGACTACAATAACCACTTGC
>ENA-ORXU01002537-ORXU01002537.1-marine-metagenome-genome-assembly--contig:-NODE-2537-length-12339-cov-2.878568_pt1 | contig 12339 bp, 14 predicted proteins | sample MGYA00237869_ERZ511484 | MGnify/ENA metagenome assembly ERZ511484 | reverse complement strand
TTCCGAAACGCGAGACAGAGCCTAGCTCAGCGCCGCGACGCCCGGCAGCGTCTGGCCCTCCAGCAACTCCAGCATTGCGCCGCCGCCGGTCGAGACGTGGCTCACAGCGTCGCCCAGGCCGGATTCGTTGATGGCCGCCACAGAGTCTCCGCCGCCCACGATGGTCATGGCGCCAGAGGCCGAGGTTGCGTCGGCCGAGGCCTGCGCGACGGCGCGTGTGCCTCTGGCGAACGCGTCCATCTCGAAGACGCCCATCGGGCCGTTCCAGATGACGGTGTTGGCGCTCGCGATGATGTCCGCGTAGTGCGCGACCGTATCCGGGCCGATATCGAGACCCATCCATCCATCGGGAATGGTCTGGACGGTTTGCGTGTCCGCGTCGGCCGCGAAGGCGCTCGCGATCACCGGATCAGCCGAGGCCGAGCGCGGCGAATGCCATGCCCTCGATGTTCTCCAGCAGGAAGGTCGCCCCCACACCGGCGACGACTGCACCGGCAAGGCGCGGACGGAGACCGTCGGTCGAGGCGAGCAGCTTGCCTGCAAGATAGGCGACGGCATACTGCGTCGCCGCGAGGCCGATCAGATATCCGGCAAGGACCATGCTGGCCGCACCCGCTTCCTGCGCCGCGAGAACGCCGCCGAAGGCCCAGCCATGGAACAGTCCAGCCGCCGCGAACAGCGTCAGCACGACCGGCGTCGTCAGGCGCGCACCGGAGGCAACCAGACCGCCGAGAACGATCAGGGACGCCGCGATCACGAGTTCCACCGCTGGCAGCGCGATGCCGCCGGTCACGAGAGCGATACCGCCCACCATCCCGGCGATATAGCCGAAGGGCGCGGTCGAGAGCCGCCCGATCATCGCGGCGGCGAGACCGACCGCGACGACGAAGAAGAAGTGATCGAAGCCGAGCAGCGGATGCCCGATACCCGACAGCACGCCGTGGCTGAACGTCTCCATCGGCGCGCCCGCAAGCGGGTGATGCGCCAGAGCGGGCGTTGCGATCAGGGCGGAGAGGGCCGAAAGGCCGGTAATCTTTTTCATGTCAGTCTCCATGCCCGTCCCACCGACGGGGTTTCGAGGATCGTCTCCACGGCAGGTCTCCTGACTCGCAACGCATTGCCAATCCCGCCTTCCCGGTTTCCCAGTGGCTGTTGGAACAGGCGCGCCGCTCACAGTCGCGGGGGCGGTCGTGGCATCGGGTCTCCGGTATGGATCGGCCCGTTCCACGTTCCCTTTCAATCCATCGTCCCCGCTGATGGGCGAAGACTTCGGAACCGTGACTTCCAGATGTCGGGCATCAGGCCCCCTGCTGTCAATCGCGAAGCACGTCATCCAGCCAACGAAGCGCATCCGCGACCGAATGGGCAACGCTTGCGGCAGATTGCGGCGGACGTTCGACCACATGGATCGGCAATCCGAGCGCCGCTGCCGCATCCAGCCGCGCCCGCGATTCGCCCCCTGCATTGCGGGTAAGCAGATGCGTGATGCCGCGCTGCCGCATCGACGTGGTTTCGTCTTCGATCCCGAAGGGGCCTCGCGCTGCAATCGGCACGATATGCTCGGGCAAATCATCCGGTTGATCGACGCTACGGAGGAAAACGGTCACATCGCTGCGCTTCTCGTAGGGGCCTACATGCTTGCGCCCCGTCGTCGCCAATACCCGCGCTCCGGGCGGCAAGGCGGCGACAGCATCGTCCAGCGACCCGAAACCATGCCACTTACCCACAGGCTCCCAGGCCGGACGGACCAACGCGAGAAGAGGAAGGCCCATCGCGTCGCAGGCGACGATGGCGTTGCGGGTCATACCCGTCGCAAACGGATGCGTTGCGTCGATGACCGCCGTGACGCTCTCCCGGTCGAGATACGCGCCCAACCCCTCGATTCCACCGAATCCTCCACTGCGTATCTCGCACGGATAGGCGAGCGGCCTGCCCGTCACACCCGCCAGCGACGCGACGAGACGAGCATGTCGACCCCCGTATGCACCGGCAAGCTCCCGCGCTTCTGCAGTCCCGGCGAGAAGCAGGATCGTCTTCACGGGAAGGGACAACGGGCCAGAAGTTCACCGGCTCGCCCGACGATGATCGTTTCGACCTCGGTTCCCGCCCCCCGCAACGTGTCGCGAACGACCACTCGCGCATCGGCACAGATGGCGCGCGCCAAGTCCTCGCCTCCCATCCCGAAGGCTTCCAGTGCGGTGTTGGCCCGCGCGATTTCCGGCAATCCGGCGCGCTCCGCCAGAGCGTCGAGATCGACCTGGCTGCGCTTGGAGTGAAGGTCGAGCGCCCCTTGGGCCAGCTTGGTCATCTTGCCGGGTCCGCCCGCGATGGTGATGCGCGGCACCGGATGGCGGCGCAGATATTTCAGCAGCCCCCCGGCGAAATCTCCCATATCGAGATAGGCGGTTTCGGGCAGGTCGTAGAGCGTCTTCACATATCCTTCCGAGGTCGCCCCCGTCGCTCCGACCACATGCGCCGCCCCCGTCGCCAGGGCCACGTCGATCCCGCGATGGATCGAGGCGATCCAGGCCGAACAGGAGAAGGGCCGCACGATCCCCGTCGTGCCGAGAATGCTGATACCCCCCTCGATCCCGAGGCGCGGGTTCCACGTCTTGAGCGCCAGCGCCGCACCATCCGCGACCGAGATCGTGACGCGCAGGTCGGCGGCGATGCCCTGCTCCATGCTCACATCCGCAAGTGCCTCGTCGATCATCCGCCGGGGGACCGGATTGATGGCGGGGTCTCCCACGGGGATCGGCAGACCCGGCTTGGTGACGATGCCGACCCCCTCTCCCGCATGGAACGACAGCCCGTGGCCGGGGTCGGCGCGCTCGATGCGCGTCGTGATGAGCGCCCCATGGGTCACGTCGGGATCGTCCCCCGCATCCTTCTCGACGGTCGCCTCCGCCCATCCGTCACCCATGCGCGCATCCAGGATCGCGAAGATCGGACGCTGGCCTTTCGGCAGCGTGATCGTGACCTCATGAGGAATTGCGCCGGTGCACAGGCCCGTCCACGCCGCCTTCGCGCCAGCAGTGGCGCAGGCGCCGGTCGTCCAGCCGGAACGGAGCGGGGTATCGGTCATCGCGCGATCAGACCGAAATCTCCATTCCGTCGAACGCCACTTCCCACCCGGCGTCCTGTACTTCATCGCGTTCCGCGCTGTCGGGCAGCAGGAGCGGATTGGTATTGTTCAGATGCACGAGGACACGGCGGGCGATGGCCGTCTGCGCAAAGGTGGCCATGGTACCGTCGCCGCCGGACACCGACATATGCCCCATCCGCGCGCCGGTCTTCTGACCGACACCCTCCCGCTGCATTTCGTCGTCGGTCCAGAGCGTGCCGTCGAACATCAGCAGATCCGCCCCGTCGATGCGCGCCTTCAGATCATCGGGAACGGCGGCACAGCCGGGGATATACATCGCGCGTTTTCCGCCACCCGTGATCTCCGCCCCGACCGTCTGCTCGCCCACGAGCTGCGTCTCGACCGTCTCGCCCTCCATATACAGCGGCACCTTCCCCGGCACGGCGAAGAGGCGCACGGTGATGCCCGGAACCGGCTCGAACGGCGCATCGAGCGCGATGCGCTCGCGCACCACGAAATCCGGGTCGAGGGCGGCAAAGACCGGGTTCGCATCGAGCACATTCGCGATTTCGCCCGTCATGTAGAGGCCCAGCGGATGCTTCTCGCGCAGCGACAGCAGCCCGGCCACGTGGTCGAGATCGCCATTGGTGAGGATGACCGACGAGATCGGACTGTCGCGCAAACCCCGCTCCGGGCGAGGATGCATCTGCTTGCGGGCGATGATCTGCTCACGCAGGTCCGGCGACGCATTGAACACCGCCCATCGCTCGCCATCGGCACTGACCGCAATGGAGGATTGCGTGCGCGCGGTGACGCCGGGTTCTCCCCTCCAGAACGCGGCGCAGGTCGAGCAGGCACAGTTCCACTGCGGAAAGCCGCCACCCGCAGCGGCACCGAGAATGAGGATATGCATCGTCAGCGCCCCGGAATTTCGCGTCTATCAACGCCGATGTATACCACGTCCGTTCCTGTCCCGCCAGAACGTCGCGCGCCGTCGGCATCGCGCAGGATCGGTCGGGGCCGGCATGGTTTGCACTGCCCCTACGAGGCAGGCAAGGCCCGCTCGACCAATGCCGACCAATAGGTGGCGCCCCAGACGTTGTTCTCGTCGTCGAAATCGTATCGGGGATGGTGCAGGCCCGCCGTATCGCCATTGCCGATCAGCATGAAGCAGCAGGGTTTCTTCAGCGCATAGAACGAGAAATCCTCGCTGCCCATCGTCGGCTCGACGCCATCCTGCACGTTTCCGATCCCGGCGACATCACGGGCGACGTCGAGGCAGAACGCGGTCGCATCCGCATCGTTGACGGTCTCGGGGTAGAAGCTCGCGGACCGCTCGAACTCCGCCTCGATCTCATGGCCGGCGGCGATCTGTCGGACCAGACGCTCCATCTGGTCGTATATCTCGTCATGCAACGCGGAATCGAAGCTGCGCACCGTGCCGCCGAGCAAGGCGGTTTCGGGAATGACGTTATAGGCATCCCCGGCCTGAAAGGTCGTCACCGTGACGACGGCGGGCGAGAGCGGATTCGTGCGTCGCCCCACGACGGTCTGGAGCGCCTGCACGATGGCCGCCCCGCACGGCACGGGATCGAGGCATTCATGGGGCTTGGCCGCATGACCGCCCCGCCCCTTCAGGCGGATGACGAATTCATCGGAGGCCGCCATGATCGGCCCGCTGCGACAATGGAAGCTGCCCACGGGCTGCCCCGGCCAGTTATGCATTCCATAGACGGAGCGGCACGGGAAGCGGTCGAACAACCCGTCCTCGATCATCGCCTTTGCTCCGGCTCCACCCTCCTCGGCAGGCTGGAAGCAGAAATGTACCGTGCCGTCGAACTGACGGGTGCGGGCCATGTGCTGCGCCGCCCCCAGCAGCATGGTGACATGACCGTCATGGCCGCAGGCGTGCATTATGCCTTCCGTCTGCGATTTATAGGGGCCGTCCGTCAGCTCGTGGATCGGCAGGGCGTCCATGTCCGCCCGCAGCATGACCGAGCGCGCCTCGTCGCCCGGTCCGGTCCGCCCGTGCAGCGTGCCGACGACGCCCGTGCCCCCAATTCCCGTTTCCACCCCGTCGAACCCCATCGCGCGCAGGCGCTCCGCGATGACCTGTGCCGTGCGACGCTCCTCGTAGCCGAGTTCTGGATGACGGTGGAAATCGTGCCGCCACTCTCGAAGCTGATCGGCGGCATCGGCGATGGAATTGACGACGGGCATGGGGTTCTCCGATCCGGGGGTAGCCGATGATAAGCACTCCGTCCGCCGCCTTGGCCAGAGGATTTTCGGCAGGGAAAATCCAGGGGCGACGATCGTGCCGATGGCCTCGCCGCAGCGGAACCAATCCTTTGAGGGTGACAACGGCGATCCCGGTGATAGATTCGACCGTGTCGAAGTAGAGAGCCGGAAATGTTCAGAGCAGGGTCATCCATCGCACTCACGGGATTCGTCGGCATCGGCTCATGGCCCGCAGATGCATTGGATCCCATCACCGAAAGTGCATTCCCGGCGCAGGTCGTCGGAAAGTCGCTTCATTACGGAAAGCGCGGCAGCCTCATGTTCCGTGACGATGGATCGTCGGCCGGGGCGCTCCCGAAGGGTGCCGCGAGCGGTAGCTGGGCTTGGCAGGATGCAGATGTCTGCGACCAGATCACCGTTGGTGAAAAGGCGTATCCCCGTGGCTGCCGTTCCCCGGAAATCGAGGCGAACCGTATCCGTCCCCTAACGAACGATGGCAGGATCCATGGCAAAGCCACGATCAGATAATGGCCCTTCACCGATTGCGCTGACCTCCTTCGCCCTGCGCAATTGGGAGCGGGGGACGAGCGGCACACAGATCGTCGGCATCGAACCGGCGGCCCTGATGGCGCAGTGCAATGCGGCCATGAAAGACGGCGCGAGCCTTGCTCCGGGCTATGCACCCTTCTGCAAGCATCTATTCCTGAAGAATACCTCGCCGACCCGATGCGGGTTCGCGCAGATCACCGATGCAAATCGCGGGCTGCTCCGATCCGGTTACGAAGCGAGACGCGAAGGGGAACTGGCGGTTCTGGGTCGCTGGTTCGAGGATATCGACGCACCCGTCGCGCAATGGCTCGATGTCATCCTCTACTCCCACGATCAGTTGCTCCGCGAGGCGGAAGACTTTCCCGAGGACGTGGAAGACTGCGACTGGGGCATCGTCAGCATCCTCGGCACTCTCGTTCCCGAAGAACCGCCCATGCCCCCCATCACCCAGCTTCGCAATGCGCTTGGTCCCGCAGAGGGCGGCTCCGGCGTCGCCATCGATCCGGTCGCCTATGCGAAGGCGGTGGCGTTCTGGCAGGATCATGCATCGGTGCGGATACCTTCCGCCTGACCGTCGTGATCCGTTCACTGTCCGATATTGACGCAATTGTCCTGCTGGCACAGACTACCCTTCAAGCGTGAGTTGATGCGCCTTCAGGAGGAGACAGTCGATGACCAGCCTCAAGATCAATGGCGAGACCCGCGAGGTCGATGCCCCCGACGACATGCCTCTGCTCTGGGCCGTGCGCGATCTCGTCGGACTGACCGGCACGAAATATGGTTGCGGGGCGGGGCTGTGCGGCTCCTGCACCGTGCATGTGGACGGCAAGCCCGTGCGATCCTGTCAGGTGCCGATGAGCGATGTGAAGGGCAAGGACGTCACGACGATCGAAGGCTTGCACGAGAAGGGCGACCACCCGGTTCAGGTAGCGTGGCGCGAGCATAACGTACCGCAATGCGGCTTCTGCCAGAGCGGTCAGATCATGCAGGCTGCCGGGTTCCTCGCCGAGAATCCGAAACCCTCCGATGCCGAGATCCTCGACGCAATGGCCGGAAACGTCTGCCGCTGCGGCTGTTATCAGCGCATCGTCGCCGCCGTCCGCAGCGCCGCAACGGGAGCCTGAGCCATGATGAAATATATGGAATCCATCGCCCCGGTCGCTGCATCCGTGATCCGGCTTGCGAAACCCAGTCGCCGTGCCGTTCTGCAAGGTGCCGGAGCCTTCACGCTGGCCGCCTACGGCACCCCGGCGCAGGCCTTCGTCAAATACCCCACGGGGGGCACGACCATGGCACGCGGCATCGTCTACGATCCGCTGGTCTTCGTGTCGCTCGACACGGACGGAACGGTGACGATCACGGCTCATCGCGCCGAAATGGGCACCGGCTCACGTACGTCCTTGCCCATGGTCATCGCCGACGAGATGGAAGCGGACTGGTCGCGCGTGAAGATCGTGCAGGCCCCCGGCGACGAACCGAAATACGGCAATCAGGACACCGACGGCTCACGCTCCATGCGCCATCACCTCCAGTCGATGCGCCAGATCGGAGCCAGCATCCGGCACATGCTGGTCGAAGCCGCCGCCGCCGAGTGGCAGGTCGATCCCGAAGACGTGAAAGTCGAGAACCACACCGTCAGTTCGGGCAGCAAGCGCGCCGGTTTCGGTGACTTCGCCGAAGCGGCGATGAAGATCGACGTGCCGGAGTTCGAGGCGCTCGACTTCAAGGACGAGAAGGATTTCCGCTATATCGGCAAGGGCGAGACGCCCATCACCGACCTGCATGACATCACCACGGGCAAGGCGGTCTATGGAGCCGACGTAAGCCTGCCGGGGATGAAATACGCCTGTATCGCGCGGCCCCCGGTCGTGGGCGGGACGGTGAAATCCTTCGATGACGGTGCCGCGCGCAAGATCGGGGGTTTCGTCGATTGCGTCGAGATCAAGGGTCAGAACATCCCCGCTAAATTCGCTCCTCTGGGCGGGGTGGCGGTCGTGGCCGATAACACGTGGGCTGCAATCCAGGGGCGCGATGCGCTGAAGATCGACTGGGATGACGGCCCCCATGGCGACTATGAATCCGTGGCCTATCGCGCGGATATGGAAAAAGCTGCCAAGGCTCCCGGCAAGGTACTGCGCGATCAGGGCGATTGGGATGCAGCGGTAAAGGGCGCGAAGAAGACCTTCGCCCGCACCTATCATCAGGCACACATGGCCCATATCCCGATGGAGACGCCGGTCGCGATTGCCCGCTTCGAGGATGGCAAGCTGGAAGTCTGGGGACCGATGCAAAGCCCCTATGGTGCACGGGAAGACCTCGCCAAGCATTTCGGCATGGAGATCGGCGATGTAACCGTCCACACGACCCTGCTGGGCGGCGGTTTCGGTCGCAAGTCGAAATGCGATTACGCCATCGAGGCGGCGATCGTCGCCAAGGAGATCGGCGCCCCCGTCCGTGTGCAATGGACGCGCGAGGACGACGTGAAGCACAGCTTCTATCACACCACTTCGGTCGAACACATCGAGGTGACGGTAGACGAAGAGGACGAGGTTACGGGCTGGCGGCACAACTCCGTCGCCCCGTCGATCCTGTCCACCTTCGCTCCCGACAGCGGACACCAGTTCATGATCGAGAACGGCATGGGCCATGTGGACCTGCCCTTCGATATCGAGAACATCCGCTGCGAGAACGGCAAGGCGATGGCCCATGCCCGCATCGGCTGGTATCGCGCCGTCTCGAACGTACCGCGTGCCTTCGCGATCCAGTCCTTCGTGGCCGAACTGGCCGATGAGCTGGGCAAGGACCAGCTCGACATGCTGCTGGAAATGATCGGTCCGGCCCGGAAACTCGACCCCGCCGAGATGAAGGTACCGGAGGATTTCTGGAACTACGGCGAGCCCAAGGGTGCCTATTCCATCGATACGGGCCGCCTGTCCAACGTCGCGAAGATGGCGGCGGAGGGTGCAGGATGGGGCGAGAAGCTGCCCGATGGCGAAGGAATCGGCCTCGCCGCCCATCGCAGCTTCGTCTCCTATGTCGGCACCGCCGCGCGGGTGAAGATCGTGGACGGGGAAATTCGCGTCCCGGAAATCCACATGGCCATCGACTGCGGCTTTGCGGCCAACCCGGAGCGCATCCGGTCACAGATGGAGGGCGCGGCGGTCATGGGCATGACACTGGCCCTGCACAGCGGCATCACCTTCGAGAATGGCCGGGTGATGCAGAGCAACTTCTACGACTACGACGTGGTGCGCTCGGACAACTTCCCCGAAAAGGTGGTCACGCATATCGTGGAGCATCCCTTCTCGGTGCACGCCTCGGGCGTCGGCGAGCCGGGGGTTCCGCCCATCGCCCCCGCCATCATGAACGCCGTGTTCAATGCTACGGGTCAGCGGTTGCGGTCGCTGCCCACGGGGCCGAGTGTCGATACCTGATACATCACGCTGCTGCCCCGCCCGCGAAGGCGGGGCATCGGCTCAATCTCCCGCCTTGCGACAGACCACATGCAGTTTGTTCCCATCGGGGTCGCGGAAATAGGCGCCATAGTAATGCGCGCCGTAATCCGGACGCAGGCCGGGTGGGCCTTCGCAGGTGCCGCCATGGGCAAGCGAGGTCTCGTGCGCCGCATGAACGGCATCCCGATCCCCCGCCACGAAAGCGACCATGGTGCCGTTTCCGGCAGTGGCCGGGGCGTCGTCGAGAGGGATCACCACGCTGAAAAACGGCAGATCATCCCCCTCGCGGCCATATCGAACACCGTGCGAATGGCGATGGCGCGGAACGAGTCCCAAAGGCTCAAGAACCGCCGTGTAGAACGCTTCGGCGCGATCCACGTCGGTCGTGCCGAGAGTGATATGCGAAAACATCGGCGTTTTCCTCGAAAGTCCATCGGCTCAGAAGTCCATCGGCGCGACCGCGCGCAGCACCCGTTCGGCAGCCGCCGAAAGCGGATCGCTGTCCTGCTCGTGGCGCGCCCCGTCATGCATGATGAAAGGCGCATGGAGGACCAGAGGAGCGGCAGCACCCTTCCGGGCGCGCAGGATCAGACGGTCGGCAGGTTTGCCGGTGCGGGATGCCAGGGGCTTGATGGCGATGGCCCCTGCCCTGCCCTCCAACGCGGTAAGAAGGATCGGCAGACGATCGGTCCGGTGAACGAGCGTGAGCCAGCCGCCGGGTGTCAACCGCCGTAGCGCGGCGTCGACCCAGACGGCGAGCGGTGCATCGGCCCGAAACGCGCGATCCTTGCCGGGGTCGTCGGTCGGACTGCTGGCATCCTCGTCATGATAGGGCGGGTTCGCGATCACGTGATCGAAACTCATCTCACGCAGGGACGAGGGCAGCGCAGCCACATCCCCCTCGTGCACATCGATCGCGACCCCCAGCGCCGCAGCGTTCCGGCGCGCGAGATCGGCATAGGAGGGCTGTACGTCCAGACCGTGCAGCGTAAGCCCTCCGATCCGCGTGGCGAGACAGAATGTCGCGACCCCTGCACCACAGCCCAGATCGAGTACCCGCTGACCGGCCTTCGCAGGACAGGCCGCCGCCAGCAAGACCGTGTCGGCCCCTGAGCGATAGCCCCCGCGCGGCTGCCATACCGCGATCCGCTCGCCGAGAAAGCCATGGCGATCAAGCTCTTCGGAGGCAAACGGGGCCGCGCGGCTCATGTCTCCTCGACGGTCTCGATATCGAGCAGGCGCATCAATTCACGGGCGCGGATGGCATCGTCCTCGTGCACCATGACGCGGCGCGGGAAGATGCCGATGCTACCCTCCATCACGCTCATATGGACGTCGAAAACGAAGGCCTCTATACCTTCCCCCTTGAGATACGCCGTGGCGGCGCTGACGACCGTGGGGTCGGTCGTCTTCAGCAAGACATGCATGGTCGCCCTCGGCTCTGATTTCGGCCCGCACTTTCGACCGCCCTGCCGGGCTTGTCAAAGACTGTGTCACGGGGGACGGCAATGATGGATGTTATGGCACCGGCAAGGTCGGCGGACAAGCCGCTCGACAGGATCATGGATCTGGTGCGCGACGATATGGGCCGCGTCGATACGATCCTGACGCAGCAGCTCAATTCCTCGACCGACCTGATCCCGAAGGTCGCTGCCCATCTGATCGCCGCCGGAGGCAAGCGGGTGCGGCCCGTCCTGACGCTGGCGAGCGCGCGGCTCTGTGGCTACGAGGGGCAGGATGCCGTGCGGCTCGCGGCGGCGGTGGAGTTCATCCATACCGCCACGCTGCTCCATGACGACGTCGTGGATGGCAGCGCGACCCGGCGCGGCAAGCCCGCCGCGAACCGCCTCTGGGGCAACAAGCCGACGATCCTCGTGGGCGATTTCCTGTTCAGCCGCGCGTTTCAACTGATGGTCGAGACCGGCTCGCTCGACGTGCTGCGAATCCTCTCCACGGCTTCTGCCGTGATCGCGGAGGGCGAAGTGATGCAACTCGCCACCGCCAACAATCTCGCCACCACCGAAGCCGATCACCTCGCCGTGATCCGCGCCAAGACCGCCGCCCTCTTCGCCGCCGCGACCGAGGTGAGTGGGGCGCTGGCGGGGGTATCGGCGGAGAAGGTGGAGGGATTGCGCGTCTACGGGGATTGCCTCGGCATCGCGTTCCAACTCGCCGACGACGCCCTCGACTACGCGGGCAGCGCAGGGGCGACGGGCAAGGATGCGGGCGACGATTTCCGCGAGGGCAAGGTCACGGCCCCCGTCCTCAACGCCTACGCCTCGGCCCGGGACGACGAGGAGCGCGCGTTCTGGAAGCGCGTGATCGAGGCGAACGACCAGCAGGACGGCGATCTGGAGCGCGCGGTCTCCCTGATGCAGCGCGACCGGGCCGTCGAGCGCACGCTGGAGGATGCACGGCGCTACGGCGCGCAGGCGCAGGCCGCGCTCGATGTCTTCGCCGATTCGCCGCTGCGGGAGGATCTGCGGAGGTTGGTGGATTACGTGGTGGATCGGGACCGGTAGGGGGGATTCTCCCGCCCTGCCCCGGGCGCGGACCCGGAGCCTCGCAGAGTAGCGCGTTGACCGTCGAGGCCCCGGATCATCGTCCGGGGCAGGTATTGACGAGGCATCGCTTCCCCCATTCTCGACCTGTACCACGGCGGAGATTTGCCCCGACGCCCGCGACAGGCATTGAAAAACCCGTCCCGGCAGGCCACGTTCGACGAACGACCGGCCGGACCTTCCCCAACAGGGCGACGCGCGCAGCCATGACACCACCGCCCGATACCCTCGACAGCCGCAGCCGCGAGATCTTCCGCCGACTGGTGGAGACGTTCATCGAGCATGGCGACCCCGTCGGCTCGCGCACCCTGTCCCGGCAGTTGCTCGACCCGCTCTCGCCCGCGTCGATCCGCAACGTGATGCAGGATCTCGAACTCATGGGGTTGATCGCGGCCCCCCATACCAGCGCGGGGCGCATCCCGACCGAGCGGGGGCTGCGGATGTTTCTCGA
>ENA-ORXU01002536-ORXU01002536.1-marine-metagenome-genome-assembly--contig:-NODE-2536-length-12356-cov-3.847789_pt1 | contig 12356 bp, 10 predicted proteins | sample MGYA00237869_ERZ511484 | MGnify/ENA metagenome assembly ERZ511484 | reverse complement strand
ATGAGGCGCGCGCAGTCGAGACGCTGGCGCGGGTGGAGCGGGATCTGGCGCGGCTGACGGATGATCTGGGGCGGGAATCCGAACTCTCGGGGGATGCGCAGACGGCCATCGAAGGGCTGGAGGCCGAGCGGGCCGAGATGCGCAGCGTCGTCACCGATGCCGGGGCGATTGCGCTGGCCGCGAAAACGGCGGTGGATGCCGAGGCGGCGGTCACGCGGGCCGAGGCGGAGCGCGATGCGCTGGCCGCGACGGCAGCGGCAGGGGCGGCGGAGCGCAAGGCGGCGGAGCGTCTGCGCGATGATGCCGCGCGCGCGCTGGACGAGGCGAAGCGGCGGCTGGCGGCGGCGGAAGCGCGGGCGGCGGAGGAAGGCAAGGGGCTGGAGGCAGTGACGGTCTCGCTGGCCGAGGCGCGGGCGGCGGCGGCAGCGGCGGCGCGCGCGGTGGAGGGCGGGCCGGAGCGGCTGGCGGCTCTGGAGGCCGAACGCGCGGGGCTGGAGGATGCGGCGAGCGAGGCGCGGGCGACCTATGCAGCGCAGCGGGGGGCGGTTTCGGCGCTGGAGGACGAGGCGGGGCGGCTGGAAAAGCGGCTGGCTGCGCCGGGGTCTGACGACGGGGTGATGCGCAAGGTGCGGGCGGCGCCGGGGTATGAGCGCGCTCTGGCGGCGGCTCTGGGCGATGCGGCGCTGGCTCCGGTGGCCGGATTTGCGCCCGATGCGCGGGGGTGGTGTGACCTGGGGGCGCTGGGGGCGGCTCCGTCGGGCGAGCCGCTGTCGCGGTATGTGACGGCTCCGGCAGTGCTGGCGCGGGTGCTGGCGACGACGGCGGTGGTGCCGCGCGAGGACGGGGCGGCGGCGCAGGGGGCGCTGGGGCCGGGGCAGCGGTTGGTCAGCCCCGAGGGCGATCTGTGGCGGTGGGACGGCTATTTCCGGGGCGGCGATGCGGAGGGCGAGGATGTGGCCACGCTGCGGCTGCAACGGCTGAACCGGCAGGAGGCGCTGGGCCGCGAGATCGAGGTGGCGCGGGGGGCGCTGGCCGAGGCCGAGACGGGGCGGGGCGAACTGGCCGCGCGTCTGGAGGCGGCGCGCGGAACCGAGGCGGAGGCACGGGCGGCGCTCAAGGGGAACGAGGATGCGGCAGCGTCGAGCGCGCGCAGGTTGGCCGATCTGGAGGCCGACCATGCGCGGCGGTCGGCGGCGGTGGCGCGGCTGGCGGATGAATTAGGCGGGTTGCTCGAAGCGTCGCAGGTGGCCGAGGAGCGGTCGGTCGAGGCGGTGGCGGGATGCGCGAAGATCGCCGATCCGGCGGCGCTGCTGATGAAGGCGGAAGGGGCGCAGGTGTCGCTGACGCGCTATCGCGCGGCGCTGGACTCGGCGCGGGCGCGGCAGACGGCGCTCGCCGGAGCGGAGTCGCGACGCACGGAGCGGTTGGCGTCGATCCGCACACAGATGGACGGCTGGCGCAAACGGGCGAGCGCGGCGGAGATGCGGCGGATGGATGTGTCCAAACGCCAGCGCGAGGCCGAGGCGGAATTGGCGGCGGCGGCGGGGGTGCCTGCGACGCTGGCCGAGGAGCGGGCCGGGCTCGATGCGCAGGTTTCGACGGCGGAGGCGCGGGTGACGGCGGGGGCGGAGGCGCTGGCCGGGGCCGAAGCGGGCCTGCGGGCGGCCACCGGGGCGGCAGGCGAGGCGGCGCGGGCGCTCTCGACGGCGCGCGAGGCTCTGGCGCGGGGCGAGGCGCTGGCCGAGGGAGCGACGGCGCGGGCCGAAGAGGCGGAGGCCGATCTGCTCGACGAGACGGGGGAGGATGTCGAGGCGGTGGCGGCGCGGTTCGCCGATCTCGCGGAAACGTCGCCCGAGGCGGTCGAGGCTCGCCTTCTGCGTGCGCGGGCCGATCGGGAGCGGCTCGGGGCGGTGAATTTGCGCGCGAAACTGGAAATCGAGGAAGCGGCGGCGGAGCTCGGCGCACTCGGGGCCGAAACAACTCCGCCGCGCCCCGCGCCTTCGCCTGATCCTAGCGGGCCGGTGGAACCGTTGGACGTGCCTGACCTTGAAGATATTCCCTTGGGAGAGGGCCGTCGCCTGATTATCCGCGACGGCGAAGCTGTGATTGTGACCGATATAGACGGCGTTCCGGTAGAAGTCGGCGTGGGCGACGAAGGTTTCTCTTTCGAGATCGACGACGAGGCAGCCGGTGAAAGGCTCAAAGAGGAATTGCGGCGCGAGGGCATCGATATAGAGCCCTGACGCGCCGCAAACATCCTATCCGTGCGGTGTGACGAGATATTTCTCACCCGTCTTCATCTGCGCATAATCCATAATCGCATCCTTGGTCAGCATGTCCTCAAGCCCGACGCGGGCCTTGTAAGAGCTGGCGAAGGTGGACGTGAGGCCGCTGACCACACGTTGGCGCAGGCCAATCATTGTCTGCATGTCGCAGCTGGCAAGGAAAGGCATCAACAGCCAGCCCGATACCGTCCAGCCGAAGCCATAGCTTGGCGTCAGGATTGTAGGCGCCATTTCAAGGCGGCCATAAATATACATCTTCTTGGGCTGGTCAGAGCCGTAGCGGCTGAATTCGGTCATCTGCGATGCTGCGACACGTTCCATGGCGCGCAAGCATATGTCGGTTGTCGTGCCGCCACCGATGGGATCATAGCCGAGGAATGCCTGCGTCTCGCCAATGGCCGCTGCCAGCGACTTCTCTAAACCTTCAGTCGAAGAGTTCACGACATGGCTTGCACCCTGACTTGTCAGCAGTTCAGCCTGCGCATCCTTGCGCACGATGTTGACGAGGCCCATGCCGTCTTCCTGACAAATGCGACTGAGCATCTGGCCAAGGTTCGATGCCGCTGCGGCATGGATGATGGCATCGTGCCCTTCGCGCTTGGCGGTCTCCACAAAGCCAAGTGCAGTCATCGGGTTAACGAAAGAACTTGCGCCCTGTTCTGACGTGTGATCGCCAAGCGGGATGCACATCATCGCCTCTGCCAACGCATATTCGCTGAAGGCATTTCCGGGCACGCAGGCAACGCGTTGCCCCATCAGGGCCTGCGCCATTTCGCCTTCGCCTGCTGCGATCACCGTGCCAGCGCCTTCATTGCCGACAGTCTGCGGCTTGCCGTGGCGCGCGGCCTGCGCTGCCGCGACTTGCGGATGCAATTGCATAACGATGGAGCCGGGGGTGTATTCCGCATTCTCCAGATCCGCGCCCGTGGTCATCAGAAACAGGTCGGACGGATTGATCGGCGCGGCTTCCATTTTTACCAGAACCTGATTGCCTGTGGGGGCGGGGAAAGCCTTTTCCTCCAGCGCAAGGGTCAGCTTGCCGTCTGCGGTCAGTGTGGAAACGAGTTGGCGGCCTGTGATGGTCATCATGAAATCTCCTGTGTGTCATCGGGATAACGCGCGGCGACGAAATAAAGGCCCTCCGGAGGTGCATTTAATCCAAGCTCGGTTCGGTCGCGTGCCTGCAACGCCTGTGTCAATTGCTCGGTCCGCCATTGTCCTTTTCCGACCAGCGCCAGCGTGCCGACCATGGAGCGGACCTGATGGTGAAGGAAGCTGCGCGCTGCGGCGCGGACAAGCACCAGATCGCCTTCTCGGCTGACATCAAGTGTGTCCAGCGTCTTCACAGGGTCTTTGGCCTGGCAATGGGCGGAGCGAAAGGTGGTAAAATCGTGCTGCCCGACCAGAGTTTGCGCGGCTTCGTGCATGACGTCCACATCTATCGGCCGTATGATGTGCCACGCGCGGTTCTTTTCAAGCGTTAGCGGCGCGCGGCGATTGCGGATGCGGTATTCATAGCTGCGGCCGGTGCAGGAAAAGCGGCTGTGCCAATCATCCGGCTTGATCTCGCAATGGGTAATGGCAATCGGATCAGGCCGCAGAAGAGCATTAAGCGCTTCCTTTAGGCGAAAGGGCTGGATGTCTTTCGCGGTATCGAGGTGACACCGCATGGCAATCGCGTGGACCCCGCTATCGGTGCGTCCGGCGCTGTGGAGAGTAATCTGTTCACCGGTGACTGCTTTGGCCGCTTTCTCAATAGAATTTTGAACTGTAGGTCGATTGAGTTGCCGTTGCAGGCCGCAAAAGGGTGTACCGTCGAATTCAACGGTGAGAGCAAAGCGGGTCATTCGGCGATCATGCCCGCAGTTACGGGATGGCCGCGCAGAAAATCCTCTACGGACATCACTGGCTTACCTGCGCGTTGCAGCGTCAGCGGGCGCAAGGCGCTTTCGCCGCAGGCGATGGTCAGCTGGTCATCCAGCACCGTGCCCGGATCGCCGGAGCCAGCCACAATTTCAGACTTGAGCAGCTTTACGCGCTCACCATCCAACATGAACCAGCTGCCCGGAAACGGTGCGAAGGCGCGCACTTCACGTTCGAGCAATTCGGCGGGTTTGGCGAAATCAAGCTTCGCCTCGGCCTTGTCGATCTTGGGGGCGTAGGTGGCGAGAGCGTTGTCCTGTGTCTCAGGTTTCAGCTCATCCAGCCTGGCGAGCGTTTCCACCATCAGCGCTGCGCCCATTGCGGCAAGTTCATCGTGCAATTCGCCGGTGGTTTTGCGGGCCACTGGTGTTGACCCTTTGAGCAGCATCGGTCCGGTATCAAGTCCGGCCTCCATCTGCATGATAGTAATGCCCGTTGCCACATCTCCCGCCTGCACCGCCCGGTGGATAGGTGCCGCCCCGCGCCAGCGCGGCAGAAGCGACCCGTGGACGTTCAGACACCCATGCACTGGCGCATCCAGCACCGCTTGCGGTAACAGCAGACCATAGGCTGCAACCACGGCAACATCGGCGTTTAGCGCAGCGAAGGCTGCTTGCTGTTCCGTGCCTTTCAAACTGACAGGATGGCGCACCCCGATGCCCAAGGCATCTGCACGGGCATGGACGGGGGAGGGGCGTTCCTGCTTCCCGCGGCCAGACCGGCTGGGCGGCTGCGAATAAACGGCCACAAGCTCATGCCCGGCGTCCACCAACGCTTCCAGCGTCGGCACAGCAAAATCGGGCGTTCCCATAAAAATAATGCGCATTATCTGTTCAACACTTTGCAGCCCTTCTTCCCGCCCACATTGAGCCAGTCGAAGGGTCGATCTTTCTGTTGATGCAGCGCTAGAAGAAAAAGCGATACTTCGACAAGCTCAGCATGAGCGGTTAGTGGGAATTTATGGCTTCTACCGAAATAGAAAACCTCGCCAGTGCCCTCGCGCGGCTTCCCGGTTTGGGGCCGCGTTCTGCGCGGCGGGCTGTGCTGTGGCTAGTGAAGCACCGTGAGACTGCACTGGATAGCGTGATTGAGGCGCTGGGCGCTGTTCGGGATAAGCTGGTTGAATGTCACACCTGCGGCAATGTCGACACGCAGAACCCCTGCGGCATCTGCGCCGATCCGCGCCGTGACCAAAAGAGCATTTGCGTGGTGGAGGATGTGGCCGATTTGTGGGCGCTCGACCGCGCACGGCTGTTCACCGGTCGCTATCACGTGCTGGGCGGGAAACTGTCGGCGATGGACGGTGTGCGGCCAGAGGATCTGGCAATTGACCAATTGCTGGGCCGGGTAGAGCAGGGCGGCATCGATGAGATCGTGCTGGCGATGAATGCTACGTTGGAAGGGCAGACGACGGCGCATTATATTGCCGAGCGGCTGGAGGATTTTCCTGTGCGCATCACCCAATTGGCGCACGGCCTGCCAGTTGGCGGAGAGCTGGATTATCTCGACGAAGGCACGCTGGCGCAGGCCCTCAGAGCGCGGCGGCCACTCTCCTGATTGAAACCAGTGACATTCCACACTAGATCATCGTCATGGCTATCCGTGAAATTCTTGAAGCGCCGGACCCCCGGCTGAAAACCGTGTCCAAGCCCGTCGAAACCTTCGACGCGGATTTGAAGACGCTTGTCGATGACATGTTTGAGACGATGTATGCTGCGCATGGCATTGGCCTTGCCGCCATTCAGGTCGGCGAACCGATCCGTCTGCTGGTCATTGATCTTCAGGAAGAGGACCCGGATGCAGAGCCAGAGGCCTGCAATCACGATGGGACGGAGCATACGCACCAACCGGTCATCAACGATCCGCGTGTTTTCGTGAACCCCGAAATTCTCGATCCGAGCGAGGACACGGGCACATATCAGGAAGGCTGTCTCTCCGTTCCCGACATTTTTGCCGATGTAGAGCGCCCCGCGCGCTGCCGCGTCCGCTGGCAGGACCTTGAGGGTAAGAGCCACGAAGAGGAAATGACCGGCATGCTCGCCGTGTGCATCCAGCATGAGATGGATCACCTCAACGGTATTCTGTTCATCGACCACCTCAGCCGCCTGAAACGCGGGATGGCTTTGAAGAAGCTGGCAAAGGCGCGCGCCGCCTGATCTCAAACGCTCCAGATACAAGAAGGGCCGCCCCATAGGAGCGGCCCTCTTTATTTCCGGGTACGGAAAAACTGTCAGGCAGTAGCCATTTGCGGGCGAACCTTCGGGATCGCTACGAAGGCTGCCAAGTAGAGCACAGCAACCACAAACAGCAGGTTGTTGTAGCCAGTGAACAGTGCCGAATATTCCAGGCATCCGCCAAGGATCGTGCCCAGCAGGTTCACAGCAAAGGCGGAACGCGTGTCACCACTTTCACGGAAGCGCTTAGAGAATGCCACGTTGGCGATATAGATCGGAACGAAGGCCACCAAGGTCGCGGCGATCAGGCGCGGCACATAAGGGAGGCCAAGCAGCCATTCCTCAGGCAATGCCCATGCCGCAGCAAGCGACACTGCGATCGCAGCATAGAGATACTTCAAAGGCGGTGTCTTGAACCGTGCAGTCGTTTCCACAGCGGCCAGAACGATCAGCAGCACGCCGCCGAAGACCAATGCGTTGACGAACCATGTGGTGCCGAACAGCAGTGCGAAGGTTGCGATGTTCTTCGTTTGCAACAGCAGGAACGCCGCGCCCATGAAGAACAGATCGGCATAGGAACGCATTTCCTTCAGCGGGCCGCCCAGCGTCCGCACCGTGATAACCGATGCAGCCAGGATAAGGCCAAGTGTCACCAGATATAGCGGTGGGAAATTGTCGCCCTTGAAATACACGAAAGGTGCATTGTCGATTGCGGGGACCATATCTTCGGCAGCGCTAACCGGTTGCCATACGTCGGCACACGCTTGATCGGCAGGCGTCAGACCCACAGTGATCACGGCCTGCGCCCCATCGAATGTATCGACGCAAGGCGTATGACCAAAGGCCGTTGCAGCCGTGTTGGCCAACCGGTCAATCAGCCAGTCCTCGCGGTAATAGTTATACATTGCGAAAGAACCGCCATCGTTCAGCCGCGAACGGACAGAGCGCAAGGCTTCTTCGGTGAACAGGAAGCTTTCCAGACGGATCTGCGAAGCACCGTTCACCAGAGTGAGGCTGTCAGGCAAAGCGAACAGGATGAAGTCATATTTCTTGTCAGTGCCTTCAAGAAACGCACGGCCATCATTGATGTGACGTGTGACGCGCGGGTCCTGATAAGGCCGGTCAATGTTGTTCTCGACGCCGATTTCCATGATGCGCGGATCAATATCCACGGCATCCACACTGCGCGCGCCGTTCTGAAGCGCAACGGCAACGTCAGACCCTGAGCCCGCGCCGATAATCAGCACGTCACCCAGTTCACCTGCAACGCGGCGTTCGTAAGGTGTGAAATAGATAGAATAGCCCATGTCACGGCGCAGGCTGTTTGGAGCCATAACCTGATGCGGGACACCATTGGCGCGAATTTTCAGCACGCCGTCGATTGGCGGATCGCTCTCAAGCGTCTGGATCTTGTAATAAGGCGACCAGCTGATGTTCTCATCCACGCTTTCGTTGAACAGGATCACCAGCAGCGGCAGAGTCCAGGCCATCATGGCAAGACGGCGCTTCTTGTCGGACAGACCGACATACAGAGCACCGGCGAGCAAGCCCCAGATGATGCTAGGAGCGTGCATGAAGCTGAGTGCAGAGAAAGCCACGATGCCCGCAAGCGAACCGATCAGGTCCCAGCGGTAAGCTTTCAAAGCAGGAAGTTTGGCAAAACAGCGGCCAACCAGTTCAGCCGGACCTGCAAGGATAACCGCAACAAGGCAGAAGATCAGCGGCAGTGCGAGCCAAGCGGGAGGCCCGCCCAGTTCAAGCGCGGTGAAATAGATAATGTCGCCGCCTTCACGCTGAATGCTCATCGGATAGCGGATTACGCCAATCGTGAGCAGCGTAAGCAGGGGCAGCGACCAAGGCCAGATCGACCAGCTTTTGCGGCTGATCAGGAAGCCCGCGCCTATGCCAAGGAAGCTTCCCAGCAGCACGAAGTTGGAAAAATAGGAAAGGTGAACAACGTTGGAGCCAAGCCAGCGGATCAGCGCCAGTTCGACAAACAGCATCAGAGCAGCAGAAAGAACAAGGCGCGTAGCAATGCCGGTCTCGCTCTCGCTCGTCTGGGTCTCGGCGGCGCTACCTTCAGTGTTTCCGGTAAGCGCTGCCGGGTTGTTTTGTGCAATATCCACGGACGTGTCCCTTAAGAAAATGTGGATTTTGCTCTATGTGGGTATGGTTAAGATGGTCCTAACGCGGCAGGAACGCAGTGCTTGGAGATTTGGCTGAGTTGCCACTTGCGGTGAGCGGCGTTCCGACTATGTTCTGCTGATGGATACAACTGCAATTCTTCTCATTCTCGCCGCGCTTCTTTTGGGGGCTGCTGCGGGCTGGTTCTTTGGGTCGCGTCCGATTGGTGATTTGCGGGAGCGTTTAGCTGCGCGTGACACAGAGGTGCGCGAGCTGGACGAGAAATTCCGCCAAGCCATCGTCGATCTGGAAGGCGCATCTGTGCGCGCGGAAAAGGCCGATGCTCTTGGAGAGCAGCTGGAGACTGTTCGTTCTGACCGCGAAGGGCTGCGAGCAGAGCTGGCCACATTGAAAGCCGACGCGGCCAATCATGACAAGCAAATCACCATGATGCGGGAAGCGAAGGAGGAATTGCTGACGCAATTTCGTGCGGCTGGCAGCGAAGTGCTGGGCAAGGCGCAGGAAAAATTCATCGCCGATGCCGCTGAACGTTTCGGCAATTCGGAAAAGGCCAACAAGGAAGCGGTCGCCAATCTGCTCAAACCTGTCAACGACCGGCTGGAAAAGTATGAAGCGCAGGTCGGACAGCTGGAAACGCAGCGCACCGATGCCTTTGCCAAACTGAACCAGCAGATCGAAACGATGCGGCTGGGACAGGAAGAGGTGCGGCGCGAGGCGCAGCGGCTTGGCAATTCGCTCACCAATGCGCCCAAAGCGCGGGGCCGCTGGGGCGAACGGGCCTTGCAGAATTTGCTCGAACAATGCGGGCTGGCTGAACATACCGATTTCCATCTTGAGCAATCTATGGAAACCGATGCAGGCCGGATGCGGCCCGATGCCATTTTGAATGTGCCGGGTCAGAAGAAGCTGGTGATCGACTCCAAAGTTTCGCTGAACGCCTATCAGGCCGCATTCGAAGCCGATGACGATGAAACGCGCAAACAGCATATGGCGCTCCATGCCAAGTCCATGCGTAACCATGTGCAGACGCTGGGTGCGAAAAGCTATCAAAGCCAATTTGCAGAAGCGCCGGACTACGTCGTGATGTTTGTGCCGGGCGAGCACTTTGTGGCTGCCGCGCTGGAGGCCGATCCCTCGCTGTGGGATTACGCCTTCGACAATCGCGTGCTGCTGGCCACGCCCACCAACCTCGTCGCCATAGCGCGCACGGTGGCGCAGGTCTGGCGGCAGGATGCGCTGGCAGTAGAAGCGCAGGAAATCGGGCGCATGGGCGCAGAATTGTATTCGCGGCTGGAAACGGCTGCAGCGCATCTGAAGCGCATGGGCGGCGGATTGGAAACGGCTGTCACCAATTACAACAAATTCGTGGGCAGTTTTGAACGCAATGTCCTGTCATCCGCGCGCCGGATGCAGGAAAAGGGCATCGAAATCGGCAAACGCGAAATTGACGAAGTGCCCAAGGTCGAAAGCGCACCCCGCTATACCGGAGCGGATCTGACCGAGGACGAGCAATCGCTTTTGCTCGCGAGCGATACGGGTAAAGAGGAATCTACTGCCGTCTGATGAGTGGCTTTGCGCCGGTTGCTGGATTTGAGCGTCTGGCCGTAACTATCACTGGCGCATGACGGCTCTTGCCATGGGCGATCAGCCCTCGAGGTTCGCCAGCACTTCGTACCCGAGCACAGCTGCCGCCACCGCCGCATTCAAACTGTCGGCCCGTCCGCGCATTGGCATAGTCACGCGCAGATCGCACGCCGCCTCATACTCCTCGGGAAGTCCCCGCGATTCATTGCCGACCAGCACGAAGCACGGGGCGGTATATGGCGCACTGCGATAGGGCACAGCATCGCGCAGGCTTGCAGCAACAAGCTGGCCGCGATCGTCTTGGCCTCCTTCACGCAGCCACGCGATGAATTCGTCCCAAGGTGCGCGGGCGATGCCTTGGGTAAACACCGCACCCATGCTCGCGCGGACAGCCTCTACACTGAAGGGATCGGCGCAGTCGTCGATCAGGATCAGCCCGCCAGCGCCCAGCGCATCGCCTGTGCGAAGCATGGTGCCCAGATTTCCCGGATCGCGTAACGCTTGCGCCACCAGCCAGATCGGCGCCGTGCTCCGGTCAAGCGCGCTGAGAGATGTGTCAAATTCCTGAAACACACCGACAACGCCCTGCGGATTGTCCTTACCCGTAATCTTGGAAAGAATATCTGGCGAAGTCTCGATCACTTCGCCGCCAGCCGCATCCACTGCCTGCTCGAGAGCATCCAGCAAGGGATGCGGATCGCGCGCCTGCGCCATGACCAGCACTTCGGGCACACGTCCGCTTTCCAGCGCATCGGTCAGCAACCGCAAGCCTTCGGCGAGGAATTTGCCCTCGCGCCGCCGATGCTTTTTGTCGCGCAGGCTACGCAGATATTTAACGGTGGGGTTGGAATAGCCGGTGATGGATCGGCGCATGACGCTCTGCGCCTAATCTTCGCCGAAGCCGGTTTCGACCAGCAGGGCAAGTTTGGCCAGACGCGCCTCTGCGTCTTCGCCTTCGACGGTTAGTGTAATCGTATCGCCCTTAGCTGCGCCAAGCATCATCAGGCCCAGAATGGAACCGCCCAGCGCAGAATTGCTGTCCTTTGTGACGGTAACCGTGCTGCCTTCCATTACGGCGGCGGCAGCCACAAACTTTGCACTGGCGCGGGCATGCAGGCCGCGCTTGTTGACGATCACAATGTCCTTGCTGTGATTGACCACTCCCACCGCTCCTTCAGGCGTCTTGGCCGAGAAACTCGGACGCAAGGGTGATGTATGTCCGGCCCGCCTCGCGCGCTGCCTCTGCCGCTTTGGTCAGCGGCATTTCCTTGCGCGCACCAGCCAGCCGGATAAGCATTGGCAGATTGATACCGGCAATCACTTCGGTCTTGCCCGGCTGAAGCAACGAGATCGCAAGATTGGACGGTGTGCCGCCGAACAGATCGGTTAGCATGATCGCGCCTGCGCCCGTATCAACGCTGGCGATGGCATCGGCGATATCAGCCCGGCGCTGTTCCATATCGTCATGCGGACCGATGCAAATGGTTGCCACATCTTCCTGCGTGCCAACGACATGTTCCATCGCGGCAACGAATTCTTCGGCCAGGCGGCCGTGGGTAACCAGAATTATACCGATCATTGGGAATGCATGCTCTTGCGGCGCGACTGTTTTGGTTCATGCGCAAACAGGAAAGGGCGTTGAACGGTCACGGGTGCTGTGTGCCTTCCACGAGTTCCGCTGCGCGCGATCCCAGATTGCGATGGAGGACCGTGGGCGAAAAGCCTCCGCCGCGCAAGACCTGCGCCATCTTCTCCGCCGTGTAGACTGAACGGTGTCTCCCGCCGGTACAACCGAAGGCGATATTCACATAGGCCTTGCCCTGCTCGGCATAGCGGGGAAGCAATTCCAGAAGAAGCGAGCGTATCTTCTCAAAAGCAGAGGCAAATACGGCGCTCTGTTCGATAAATTCGCCAACTGGCGCGTCCAACCCGGTCTGTTCGCGCAGGCCTTCTTGCCAATGCGGATTGGCAAGAAACCGCATGTCGAAAACCAAATCGGCTGTAGGCGGGGTGCCGCGTGAAAAGCCGAAACTCGATACTGTAACAGTCATTTCCTGCGGCGCAGTCTGGGAGAACTGCTCGCGGATTGTCTGCTTCAGATCATTCACGGTGAAATCGGTGGTATCCACAAGGACATCAGCCCAGCGGCGCAGCGGTGCCAACAGCTCACGTTCCGCTGCGATGCCAGAGACTACTGGTAAATCCTGCGCCAGCAAGTGCCGCCGACGTGTTTCATTGAATCGTC
>ENA-ORXU01002534-ORXU01002534.1-marine-metagenome-genome-assembly--contig:-NODE-2534-length-12359-cov-31.803859_pt1 | contig 12359 bp, 18 predicted proteins | sample MGYA00237869_ERZ511484 | MGnify/ENA metagenome assembly ERZ511484 | reverse complement strand
TCTTTCTTCCTCGCCGCGACGGCGATAGAACTCGCTTTATTGCTTGGCTACGGTCGGTCTCAGTACACTGGTAATTGCACCAACGTTTTTAATACCACACTCGGACGATTGCCACGGGCCAAACGACCCACCGTCGCCCCCGCGTGGGTACTCGCTAAGCGATAGCTCAAACGAGTCTGACGCGACAACGCGCAAGCGTTCAACGATCCCTACCAACCTCGTGTACCGTACTGAGAAAGTCGACAGGATCAATGTGATCCGCCCTGCTAACAGCCGTTTTCAGACCCCTCTTGATTATCGGTAATATTTCCTGATCCGACGTTAGCTGACGTACACGCCCAGGAGCAAGCCCAGCGGTGCGGCTTTTGCGACGCAATCGGTCGCAAACCCAGATTTAGGGAAAAGGCACGCTGCCAGCGGTGGTTTCCAGCAAGTTGGGACCGCCCCTAAAAGCTGGAATGCGTCGGATCCTTCCCTAAAATCAGGCCGTTTGCGATCGGATGTGGCCTATACTGTGCTTTGCGGCTGTCCTTTGCGACCATTTGCACTTCAAAAGCTCACATATTGATCAGATGAATGCAACGAGACAGCGATGCTGTCAGCGGATTACGTGCCACGACGAAGACCACCCCCTCTATCGTGTGCTCCTTGCCAGGTATATTCGAGAGTGATGTTTTCTCTTCGACGCAAAGTGGTGGTACCACGCAGCCCTGTGTGGTTCCAGGAGGATCCCAAGCAGACTGAACCCCACTTTCGCAAAAGTACGAAAGTGGGTGCCGAGCGATCCGAGTGCGCCGCCGGTCAACGCCGTGTCGATTTCTATCCGCCTGCCTCGAGCTGTGCTGTTTACACGCAGGTCAGCTGTGCGGTTTCCCCCCCGCCCCCCGGCAACTATGGCGCTGGCAGCGTTGACGCGGACAGGAGAGCGCTGCGCGTTTGGCCGCGGTAACAGATGTAATGAAGAGCATGGACTCTGCGCAGGACGAGGAAGACTCGGTTGTGGACCAGAGCGAAGTTAATAGTGCCCATGAACGCCGCCATCTTGACAGCGCGCACGGGGGCTGTGGTCCAGCTGCGAGCGATGGCGGCTCGTGCGGACGGCTGGCTGCGCCTGGTGGCGTGGGATTCAGCGCGTGGCTGGCCGGACAGAAGTGTCAAAACTAGTCCAAGCAACCGAAGGAGGCGAACATTTCGGATTGAGATTCTAAACCTGAGCACTTGGATCCTCCGGCATGCGTGCCGCACCGCTGGGTTTCTGCCAACGCCACCGATCCTTACTGTTACGGCAGTCCACTAAGCGTCGTCCATGTTTCTGTTCGAAAATCGTATAGCTTGCGTTTGCGTCGCACGGCTGGGCTTGCTCTAAAGAGGCACACCGATCGCACTGCCTCAACAAGGTTTTAGACGGAGCGTTCCATGGGCAACCGGCGTTCACGGAAGCCCCACCCCTGGGCGGTTTTGCGTTCTGAACGACCTTCCGTCGCGCTTGCGACGCGGCAGGGTTGACAAACGGTCAAGCCCTCCCCCTCATAGTCTTCCGACTTTCGGGGAATGCCAAGATGGCATTCTCGGGAGCGCTAAAGAGCACACTCGGGCGTAAACGTTACACCATCCGCACGTACGGGGACGCCATCAATTGGCTCCTTTCGAAGTATGCGACGCACGCGACTATGGCTAACGCCTACGAAGACATCATCACGATGAATTAACAAGACAGCGAGACGCCAACGGCCTGCGGTCACCGCGTGGAAACGCAGTGCGACCCGTTAAACGGTCTGTTTGACATTCAAGACGTGAAAGACGTCTTCATCACGGGCCTCTCCGACCTGGTGCAAGCGCACGTCCGGGTCCTGAAAGATCAGTTCCCGGACCGAACCTTATCGGAGACGGTCACAACCGCCAAGTTGTACTGGGATGGTACCAACAAAATGCGTTTGCAAATCGAGATGACCCGCCCAACGGCGATCAAAGTCGCTTACGCGACACAAGACCAGCGGACTACGATGAAACGACCGTTAACACCGATTCGCACGCCACCACCTCCTCGGGCCGCTGCCCCACGGGCCAATCGAGCCGACATCTGTTACAATTGTAGCAAGCGGGGGCATTTCGCTGCGCAGTGCGTGGAACAGTTTCGCCCGCGCGAGCGTCGTCAGTCGCCAGTCGGCGTGCACGCGATCGCGGATGGCGACAGCGACGAGGAGGACGAGATCAAGGACCCGGCCGTAGACATCGACGGCTCAACAATCGTCCAGGCCGGGTGCCCAACTTAGAGTTGCCCGGCGGAACGCGAATGCGTAGATTGAAAAGACTGTTGCGTCGAGCCCTGCGGCACTACGAGATCGAAGATACGCTAGGCCTATGCCTGCGCGTAATGCGAGGTTGCCGCCCTGTCTTAGACACGGGTGCTGGGGTGAACATAGTATGCACTAGCGTACTCCCCAAGAATTGGATGGCTGACGCCATGAAACTGACTACGCTGCCGCGTATCCCAGACGCAAACAGCAACCCCCTTGTCACCGAGTACGCCATACACATGTATGTTGACACCGGAGGGGTGCGCATCTTCGATCGCTCCCTCGTTTCTGACAACTTGTCAGTCCCGTGCGTCCTCTGCACCCAGTTCATTGAACATAACATGAAGGCCATCTGGGCGCGCTTGCGCAAGATCGTCTGGCAGGAACACTTGCGTTGCACGGCGGAACTTCCTCGGCCAACGCCGATATTTTCTTTCCTTAACGTCAGTGCCTGGGGCCGTCACTGTGAAGACAACCCCGCTCGGGTTCGGGAATGAAAACGGGTACGTGTCAACGGACACAAAGAGGAGTGGATCATTGCGACATGTGACACCCCGGGCATGGTGACGATCACGCCGAACGTTCGGTTGTGTCTACAAAAGTCCATGGCGGTCGCCCGCGGCATCGCCATCGTCAAACCGGACGAGCCATTATTGGTCAAGTTATGCAGGTTCGCCAAGGATCAGGTCATTGTTCGTAAGAACTCTACGTTAGGGTTCGCGGAACTCTATGAAGGCCCGATGTTATCGGCAGTCTCGGAGGACAACGATTCTGAGAACGGGACCGAGTCTTTTCATCCCGACACTAGTCGCGACACTCTTTCGGACCTAAAACTCAGTGACGCTCCCGAGTACCTGCACAAGCAGATTCGAAGGATGCTGAAGACACACTCGTCCATGTGGGACGGAACCTTTGGAGTCATCCGAGCAACGGAGACTGCGATTGCGACTCCTCCAGACGCTTTACCCATACAACTACAACCGTACCGAACAGGGCCGTTGAAACGGCAGATCATCTCTGATCAGATCAACAAGATGTTGAAACTCAACGTCATTGCCCCTAGCCATAGTGCTTGGGCAAGCCCCGTGGTCATTGTATCTGAAAAGAATGGCAAGGCCCGATTCTGTGTCGACTGCCGTCAGTTGAATAACATTACTAAGAAGGATGCGTATCCTTTACCTCGATTGGAGGACTTCCTTGAATTCTTGGGGGATGCGCCAGTGTTCACGTCTCTCGACTGCACAGCTGGCTATTGGCAGGTGCCACTGCGCAAAGAAGATCAATAGATCTTCTGTCACGTGCCTCCACTGTGGCAACGACAGAAGATATCCACGAAGATATCCCTTTCCTGGCTTTGGCCGAGACGGCCAACAGCTTGATAACGGGGAGGTAAACGGGTACCGACACACACGAACCGGTGGAAGTCGACGAAATTGTCGAAGCCCAACAAACGGACGACTGCTGTGTCAAAATGACCAAACGTGTCGAACGCAAAACGGCCAAAGCCTTCTGCTGGAATGAACATCACGCTCTGTACCGCCAAACGCCTTACGGAAACCAATTGGTTATTCCAATGTCTTCACGCGAACGCGTCTTGACCCTCGAGCACCACGCAACCGTGGCAGCCCATCCTGGTATGAACCGGATGTGTGACACCATGCGTAAGGCATATTATTGGCCTTCTATGGTAACGGATATCCTTCCTACCATCACCAAATGCACGACGTGCGCACAAAACCTCCTTGCCTTACGACGACACACCACCCCCTTGACTCTGTTCCCCGCTACGGAGCACCTCACGGAGCTGTCCGTCGACATCTTTGGGCCCATACCGGCCTCCAAGAAGAAAACTCGCTTCGTATTGGTTGTCACCGACCTCTTCGCCAAGCTCACCAAGTGTGTCGCCTTTCGACGAAATACGGCCATGTCCGTGGCGTCAGCCATAATAGACGCGTGGGTGTCCGCCTACGGGCCCCCGGACCGGATCCTGTCGGACCAAGGGCCCCAGTTCATGTCGAGCTTCTTCAATGCCTTGAGTCAGATGCTTGGCATCGAGACGGTTCGCACCACGGCGTATCACCCCCAAACAAATGGGCAAGTTGAACGGTACAACGGTACCATGACTACTCAGCTGCGAAACTACGTCGCTGACGACCCATCACGATGGGTAGTGTAGCATATCTCTGCTCCCAATTGGCAATTGGCCACGAGTAGCCCCCTTGACGGGCCAAAGCCCATGTATTGTGGGAATTGGCCTGTGGCACGCCCTTTGGGGGGTTACTTCCGCATTGTTCATTTTCTTGTTTGCTTGCCTGTCCTATCTGTTTGCCGGCACTCATTACGATCGATTGATCGGATGGTCGATCGACCAGTGCCGTTGTTTGTATTAAACCACCGTGGGTCCGGGGTCGCCGTCGTAGGCACCACCCGGCTCCCCATCGGATGCCCTTCAACAAAAGGTCTTTCTTCCTCGCCGCGACGGCGATAGAACTCGCTTTATTGCTTGGCCACGGTCGGTCTCAGTACACTAGTAATTGAACTAACGTTATTAATACCACAGGTTGAACTACTCCCGGTAATCACCATGGCATAGAATAGACAGCCACACCTGTCGACGGGTATCGCTCAATTTGAGCTCGTTATCCCAAGGCGGATCCCCAACCTCACGGTTCGCAACCTGCCCCCGGGCACACTATTGGCCAACAAGGGCACACTCAATGATGGGGCACCTCTGGCTCGCAAACGCGAACTCATGGGCCGCCTTCGCCAGCAGATCCCTCTGGTAGTCGAGGCCTTGCGTAAGACGCAAAAAAGTTACAAGCGTAACTTTGACCTCAAGGTGGCGACCCGCAATGCGGACGTCAAGAGTGGCGATTACGTCTACACGACTAACCATGATCGGAAAAATAAGCTGCAAGGCAAAGCTATTGGCCTCTTCGTGTTCCTGGACGCTGATGCCTCCACGTTTGTCATTGACATTGATGGAGAGGAGAAGCGCGTCCGAAGTGACCATGTCACACCAGCTCCTCGCCCAACGACGACGGACAAGGTGCCTCAACCGTTTGGGCAAACCCAAGGAACCACTGGCGACCGCCGATGAATATGTAGTCGACAAACTCTTGGGCTTGCGCCAGACCGGTGATACCTACAGCGGCAAAGTGCGCTGTTTCGACTATGGCTCCAAGAATGATACCTGGGAACTCTTGGAGAATCTCCCCCGCGAACATGGTTTTGCGATTCCTTCGACAGAAGAAGAGACGCGTACCGGCATACGACTGGCAAGCGCCAACACGGCATGGCCGACAATAAGCCGGGCCGACCTCTGTAACCAACGTCGTAATGGACCCCACATGGACTTCCACCATTCAACATGTGCATGTCACCGCGGATGGAATTATCCATGCCGACGTCTCCTGGTCGGACTTACTCGACACAACCACAATTACGGAAGTACTTCCTGTCACGTGGCTTAAATCGACCCTACCCTTGCTGACCCGAAATTTTGCGTATCATCCCAAACGTGCCTTCCGGCAGTTCTCTCGCCTGAATTGTGACTTCGGCCCCTACACATGTGTGTGGCCAAAAACCTGGCAATCGGCACTGATCAAGTATGATCCTTCCACGTCCGCACACCCCAATGAACTCTTGGTATCCGCGGTACAACACATCGAATCAGTTCTGCGTCGCCTGGTATCGACCAAAAAAGAGGCAACCGTGGTAACCTTACAATGGACCAATACCAGTTGGAACGCCATCGCCATCAGCGCGTGTTTCGAGTACCCAGTACTTTTATCACCAGACGCAAGGGATAAGACTCCCACACCGTGGGCAATGCTGGCCTGCCACTTCCTTCATCGCTATGATGACTAACATGAAACTGGAAAGTGGACGAAGACACGTCAAGCGACAGAAACAAACAAGAAACACAAAACACAAAAAGGGCGCGCGCCTTACATCCCCACCGCGGTTAACTGAGCCGCCAATCTTACAGTGGCGTTCACTCCTCCTCGTCGTCGCCCCGGCACAACTCACGACGGGGATAACGGCGCGAGCCAACACTGGCCCCCGACTCCTGCGAAACATTACGCGCACGCGTGTTTCGCGCCAAAGGCGAAGCCCCTTCTGAAGGACCCCCGCCCTCATATGTACGACGACCGAGGATGCTCTGCGCGTTGAAGCGCGACAGCGCGGCCTCCTCCTCCGGCTGAACAGCCTCCAGGTGCTGCGCGAAGCGCCCGTAGTTGGCGTCGCTGTCAACCACGCGAGCCACAGCCTGTCCAATGATGAACAAGGCAGAATCATCGCTTCATCCATCCGCGCGCTCGACAGCGCCCCGCAGGCCGACCATCTGCTCCACCCAGGCGTTAGCCACAGCCGACAAGGTCTCCCCACGGGGCGCGCGAATACGCACGTGGCGCACGCGCGCCGACCCAAACAAGGCAACCACCGCGGAAGAAGAAGCGCGCGTCGGCCAAGTGGCATCGACCGCACGAGGCGGCGACAACGACCGCGAGCGATCGCGCCGCTGAGAACGCGGGCGGCAGCGACCCTCTCGGTCGTCACCAACGGCGTAAGCCCCGTGAGGATGGGTCCGACGACCACGGCGCCACACCCCGGGGTGGTTCGAAGTGATTCGCGCCATCGGCAGTGACGCGTCCGGGTCCGGTGCCCAGTCGAATTCAACATACGGGTGACGAAGGCAAAAGCCGTGCTCCTTGGTCGCATCGACAGTGACACGCACGTGCCGAGCCTTACCGGAGTCGGCGTCGCGCCGGACATCGTCCTTGAGGACCACCCTCTCGGGGAACGCCTTCACGGCCAGGCGCATCTTGCCATTCAAGGCGTACATGGTCTCGCCGTCGGGCGAGTCCTTCAACTGAGAAGTATCCAACACGTCAAAGTGACGGAGCGTCTTCTCGTCCAAACGAAGGAAGACCTTGTTCTCCTGTAGGGTGTGAACCCACCAGGGGCTTTCATGAATGAACGGCACTCTGATATAATGGATAGATATATTCGGATATACTCAGATTCAAAAATAGCGAGCCCAATTTTACATACTCTTGTCTGAATGGTACCGCCATTGAATGGCTCCATAGAGAATAAACGCAAGTCCAATGACTTAGCCTGCGTGGGATATAGGCATCCAAAAGCCCCAGGAAGGTTCTTTTGCCAGGTGCCTCACAATGCTCAAAGTCGGGACAAACGACGCAGGTACATGTTCGAAAAGTGCTCAGCAGTAGTGAGCAAACTCAGGGCCGATCGCCGAGAGTAAACAGTTGTGCCAAACGTCGCGCGCGGCCCCTTTTGGAAGGCCCTCAATTATCAGAAGGATTGTCAAGACAAAAGGCTAACCGAGATACCAAGATGGACACCAAAGCCGCAGCCCCTTGCCTCACATTGACCTTCGCATGCTCACTGCTGGTCATGGTTTGGCGTTGGCCGCTTTCACAACTTGCAACACAACCCGCTCATTTTTTTTAATTGGCAACACGCCTTAAAAGTGCACCCTGTGGGACATACTTGTTCAATAATCTGATATATTCTGGATAGAATCCGTATTCTTATTCATATCCTTCTTTTATCGGCTGCGGACATGTATCTTATCCGTATTCAAGAAGTTGCGGCAAAAGTCTTATCTGATTCAAACAATGTTGGTGCTGAGTATATCTCAGTGGTCACAAGCTTGGCAGATTCATCAGCCCCTGGAACCCACGCAGCAACTAAGTTGCAGTAGTTCTCAGAGTACACCAGCTGTCAGACCGAGCTGTAGACTTTACGCAACGCATCCGCCAAGTACGACACAACCACCGGGGTCTCCACCCAAAGCTCAGTGCGCGGCTTCCACGACGGGATGGGCGGGAGCCAACGAGACAGGTCAAACGTCCGTGGTGCACGGGGAAATCAAGACGCCCATGCGGTGGGCAACAGCTCGCGGTTGCGTAAGAAGCGCGTGTCGGCGGCCCGACAGTTGTCGGATGGGAACATCGGCAACCGAAAGGGGTTCGGTGCCTCGCTGATGCGATGGCTGCGATCTTTATCGACACAGTCGTCCTCGTCGTGCGCCACCAGCGCGAGCTGATCGAGGTAGTTCTTCAACCCGGAGTCGTGTCCAAACGGTACCGCAGGGTCCGTGGCGAGAGTGCGCTTGAGAAAGACGGCCTTCGGCCAGTTGCGCAGCAGGCGGCAAAACGAGTTGGCCGCCGCCTCGAAAGTCTCTGTCCCCTTCACGGGTAACAGAAGCGCTTTGCTATAGACCATAAGTTGGGATCGGTGCAAGGGCACATGGCCACGCACGACCTCGTTGCAAAGCAACATCACCTCGTCAGCACGACGCTGAGGCCCCTGATTACCGAAGAAAGGGTCCCCGTGGACCTCGGCCACGCGGTCGCCAGCATGGTCCGGCGACCCGGCCTCTGCCATCACGTCGACCAACCCAGGCAAGGACTCATACCGCGCGTGCACACGACACGTGTGCGCGCGAGCGCGGTGGCGAACGCACATGTCGTAACGACCTTGGTCCGTGACCCTCAGGATACCGCCGACAGCCTCCACGGGTTCCGCGTGCGCGTAATACGAGCCGCAAGGCCGAAACTGGCGCAGGATCTCTGGGTTCGTGAAGCGATCCGCGTCCGGCTGGCCAACCGCGGCGGCGTGAGCCATGTCGCCGCCCGCCCCGCCATCGGCGACGCCGCCATTTACCGCCATCGCGGCCGAGTCCGCCATGATCTTGGCCGCTCGGGGGTGCTCACCTCAGCCGCAGACGCAGTGCTTGCCGCCGACGCCGCCTTCGCCGCCCTTGACGCGCTGGCCGCCCTTGCCGCGCTTCCGCCCTTTCCGTGCTTGCCGCCCTTTCCGCGCTTGCCGTCCTTGCCGTCCTTGCCGACGGGCACGCCGCTCTTGGCCGTCCCGCAGCTCAACTCCACCAACCCTAAGGCTATCCTCCCCGCGGTGGCGCGCCCCGACTTGAGCAATGCAGTTAGGCAGCAACCCGTGAAAATGCACCAGGACGCGGGAAGGTCCCGTGCCGCTGGGACGACCACCGCTTGCTCGCGCTCGGCGCGGTGTGAACCGGCCGCGGGGTGTGAACCTCCCCTCACGCCGCCACTCGACGAGCCGCGTCACGGCTTTTACCTTCTCGACGGGATAGCGAAAACCTGTCGACGACGACACCAAGTGGCGCTGACGACGATGGCTCATCGCACGCTGGACACCCCGCCGCCGCGACCACGGGTCTTAACCCTATCCGGCCACCCGCGCGTGCGTGCCCGGCGACCCACCTGCGCAGGCACGCCCCATCACGAACCCCCGCCCCACTGCGCAAGCTGCCGACCACACGCGCGCGCATGCGCGTTGCCGGACGGTCGCGGTCGCCACCGACTATCCGCCACCCCCATTGGGGCCGGATCGGCGCCCCTTCGCGGCTCGCGCCGCCAGGGCAGCTACACCCGCCCGGGCCTGGCCGAGTCCGCGAACACCCAATCGGGTGCCTTCATCCGTGGATCTCTCCGGGACTGCTCGAAGTTTTCAGGCAGCTCGCGCCACGGGCGTCCAGACCGGTAGACGTCGAGTCGCGGTGTCAGGTGCAACATGAACTGTCGCCAGTCCGCATAAGTCAAACCGCTGCTGGCACCGCTGCACAAGGCGGTCACGCGGCCGAAGACGCTACAGTCACTGTAGCACAACTCCGGAGCCACGGTCCCAAGGAGGTAAGTATCCGCCAGCTGCCGCCACACGAACGTGCCCCCTACAGGATCACCCGATCCGGGAAGAGGGGCCGCCAAAGGTACAAGACAAAAGGCCCGGTTTACTTGCCGACGACGACTGTGCCTCCCACCATCGTCGCCTTTCGTCCTAGAAAGGGCGGAAGCTATTTCGGGGGGCCAATTCCCCTCATGGGAATTGGCCCTCGCTACCGAACAACGAATATAACTAAGTACATTATGAGACAAATCCCCCAACGCGATAAATACAGACGAGGGGGATCGCGGACGCCGAGCTGCGCCTGACGTGGCCGCCCCTGTCGTGGCAAGTTTGCGGCGCGCGCTCGACACATAACCACCACGCCCAGCACGGCCCTGACAGCCGTCCACTCCTGGCACGGGCGCCCGTGCCCCCCGACAGATGCCCAGTTGGTGCTGCGGAGCCACTTGAGGCGCCGTGGCGGGTGTGCCGCCCGCCCCCCGCTTGGCACCCGCGGACCGCGTCCACCCGGCCCCCGCCGGGGTCTCCCAGCACCACCCCCTGCCGGGTGGTGCTACATCACCCCCTCCCAAGGGACCGCCGTCCCCGGAGGTGGATGGCGGGGTCCGCCCGACCCGGGCGACCGGTGACGCCGATGCCGATGAGGCTGTGCGCCCGAGCTACGGCCGTTACGCCGGCGGTGTCGGCCGGCGCGGCCTCCGACGGGCCCCCAGTTCCGGGGGCTGCCGCGGCTTCGCCGCAGGCAGCGGGCGTCGGATTCCCACTGCGTTTTAACAGGTTATGGGCCCAGCTCGCGCTGAATTTAGTTCCGAGCGGTCGCTGGTTCGAGATTTGCCACTGCTGCGCCCCAGGAGCGGGAAGGAGGAATTTGCAGGAGAAACAATTCCGAGTGTGCGTCAGAAGGAGCCTGGCCCTGAGAAGCTGGGGGGAGTGTTGAACGGGTGATGTTCAGCTCCCCAGGCCAGTCACACCGGTCATGTGGCGCAGATGGGTTTTGACCTCTCAACAGAATATGGGCCAAGAGCCGGAGCTGCGACAAGAGCAGGATGTGCAAGACGGCGTCACGGCGGTCGTGGCATGTGCGGACAAGACAAGGAAAAGGTGGTTCTAGCAAGAGACGATCAAGAATCAAGGACTGGCAAGGTCTCTTGCTTAGACTCACAGGCATTATGAACGGTGGAGCTGCCGGCATGGGCGGCGTCAAGATTGACAAGTTGACGGAGACGAAGTTCCACGAGTGGCGCCAGCGCAACAAGATGGTTCTGGCGCTGCGCGACCTGGACGATATGCTGGATGGTGACGGAAAGCCGGAAAAAGAGGAGGTCCGCGAGTTTGTGGTTTACAAGCGTCATGACACGAAGGCGAGGGCCATCATCGGGCTCACCCTTAGGTCGGAGCAGCTCAAGCAGGTGTCGGGCTGCAAGACGACGGCCAAAAAGTGGTCGACGCTGCAAGGTGTCTTCCAGCGCAAGAGCTGGATGAAAAAGATGAAGGCGAGACACGAGTTCTACACCGTCGCGATCAACGTCGGCGAGGGCATGCTGGGCTACATCAACCGCGTGCGCAACCTCGGCGAGAACCTCAAGGCAATGGGCGGTGAGGTGACCGAGCTGGATGTCGCCAGGAGCGTTCTCAACGGGCTGACGTCAAATTACGAGAACCTGCTGGTGACTCTGGTCCCCACAGACGGCAACGAGCTGAGCCTCGACTTCTTCAAAAGCCGGTTGCTTCAGGAGAAACGACGGCAGGCAGAGAAGTCACCGGCGACAAAGCGCATTGGCGAAATGGCATTCGACGGGGCCAACCATCGAGGTGCCTGTATGTGGCGGTGACAGACGTTTCGGATCGCCACGCACAAACTGCGGATGCAGCGGCGTACCTGGGCACAGCAATCTGCTTTTCACGACACCCAAAGACGTTTGGACTGCTGAACTGCCGCCCCGCAGCACGCGCCGTGGACGATGCGCTCACATGCCGTCCTGGCCGGTGACAGACGTTTCGGGTCGCTACGCGCAATCTACGCATGCACGGGCGTACCTGGGCAGCGCAGTCTGCTTTCCACGACACCTGAAGACTATTGGAGTCTATATCTGCCACCACTCAGCATGCGCGGTTATCGCGGACCTGACAGCTGGTTTTCATAGGTGCCTGTATGCGGCGGTGACAGACGTTTTGGATCGCCACGCACAAACTGCGGATGCAGGGGCGCACCTGGGCAGTGCAATCTGCTTTCCCAACCACCCGAAGACTTTTGGACTGCTGAAGTGCCGCCCCGCAGCATGCGCCGTGCACGATGCGCTGACATGCCGTATTGGCTGGTGACAGACGTTTCGGGTCGCCACGCGCAAACTACGCATGCAC
>ENA-ORXU01002532-ORXU01002532.1-marine-metagenome-genome-assembly--contig:-NODE-2532-length-12363-cov-6.173287_pt1 | contig 12363 bp, 9 predicted proteins | sample MGYA00237869_ERZ511484 | MGnify/ENA metagenome assembly ERZ511484 | reverse complement strand
TACACGCCCGTGTCCGCATTGTCGAGCGCCGTGCCGAGGTCCATGAGCTCGGTGACAATCTCCTGGTAGTCGGGGATGTCCTTCTCCGACCACATCTCGTAGACGGGGCGGATGAACGAGCCAGCGTCGCGCCAGCGGTGCATCTCGCGCAGCAGCCGGTGGGTGAAGATGTAATCGGGAGACTTGAGCCACGGGCCATCGGCCGCGCCCTGCGGAGCGTCCTCGGAAGTCGAAGAAGCCGCCCCGTGACGGACACGCTGGACGGAACGGGGGGGCTTGGCAGCAGTACCGCCGCCGCCTTTGGCGCTGGCCTTACCGTCGCCACCTCGTGCCGTCGGGATGATTGGCTTGCCCACCCGCTGGCCGTCTGGACCGCCCTTCGCGACAGCAGACTTGACGCCCTTCGAGTCGGGCGTCGCGGTCGCCGCATTGACATCAGAGGCCTTGGGGCCTTTGGCACCGGCCGTCCCCTTCGCGCCCGGCGTCGACTTGGCGCCTGACAACGCCTTGACGCCGGGCGTCGCCTTGGCACCTGGCATCGCCTTGGTACCGGATGTTGTCGTTTTGGAACCTGGCGTCACCTTGGCGCCGGACATCACCTTGGCGCCGGACATCACCTTGGCGCCCGGCGTCACCTTGACGTTGACACCCTGCGCCCTGGCCTTGCCGTCAGGCGTCGTCACCCCCGCCTTGGCGGCGGCCCGCGCCGCCTTGTTGCTGGCCTTGACCGCCGGGGACTTGCCCTTCTTGGACGCTGGCGACGGGCGCGCCGCAGAGCCCCCTTTGCCGCCGTCGGCGGCAGCCGCCGCGGCCGCCGCCGCCGCCCCGCGCAGCCCCTCGACCGACGACGTGGCCTGCGCCGCCGCCCGCGGCCGCGGCGGCGGCGGCGGCTCCTCTTCCTCCACCAACACTGGCGCGGGTGGCGGCGGCCGCGGCGGCCGCCCGGCCGCGCGGTCTTCGGCGGCCAACTTTTCCGCCGCCGCCTTGGCCACCGCCGCCGCCGCGGCGGCGGCGGCAGCCGCAGCCGCCGCCGCGCCCTTGCGGTGGGGAATCTTGACCGGCCCGATGCGGCGGGGCGGCGGCAGCGCCTGCTCCTGCGCCGCGCGGAGCACCGCGACGCGCGCCGCAAAGCGGTCCGACAGGCCCTTGGCCTCGGTGTGGACGGTCGTGCCCGCCGCGTTGTACGTCATCGCGTTGGCAAACGTCAACTCCACGTCCGCCACGCAGGCGGTCGCCTGAAAGGTGCCCGCCGCCGTCACGTACACCCCCCGAGCAATGTTCCGCAGGACCGTACCGAGGTCCATCGGCCGCGTGACGACGTCCGAGTAGCCGGGCAGCTCCGAGCCCGACCAAATGTCCGAGACGGGGCGCGCAAAGCCCCGCGCATGCGGCCAGGTGAGCATCTCGGTGATGAGCGTCTTGTAGGCGAGGTGCTCGGGGCTGTCCTGCCACACCGCCTTGACTTTGGGCGGGGGGCCGGGAACGCTCCGCCGCCGCTTGCCGCTGGGCACCGCCGGCGCAGACCCGGCGGCGGTTGCACTGTCCGGGGCGTCGGCAGTGGCGCCGCCCGGCGCGACCGCGGGCGCGCCGGCTTTGTGTGGGCGGGCGGATCGTCACAAAGCCTGCAACCTGGACGGGAAGCTGAACTGGAGTTCCGTTCGCGGGCAGTCTGAACAGGAGCCCCTCCCGTTTAGGCTCACGTTCGCGAACGGGAGCCTGCACGGGAGGGGCTCCCGTCCAGTAGAATACTGCAAGCCTCTAGCCTGTTCCCCTCGCAGGACTCTTCCTGTCTCGATGTCACTTCTTAACTAAAGCCTACGACGGGCCAATGGGAGGGCTAAGTGGTACGATCACGTCGATCAGGCTCCTACTGCTTGTCAAGCACCGCTGGACGGGGCAAGGCGCCTGGAAATTGCGGCTTTCGCCAGCAGGCATTGATCACTTGTGACACAGAGTCCCACGCGTGGCCTGGACTGCTAGGCGTGCCGCCACCGCGTCGAGAAAAAGACGCAACTGACGCGAAGCCGCTGCCGGTGCGTGTGTTGTTTTTTCTTGGCGAGTGCAAGCCCGTGCTGGGTTTGGGAAGGGGCTCTATCGTCGTTGTCTGGCCACTGCCTGCCAGAACCGTAAGTGCCGCGCGGCAGCAAGACGCGGGGCGCTGGTCAAGTTGGTGACAAGTGGGACGCCAGGATGAAGTGAGCATGCCACCTCATGCGACGACCTCTTTTTTCATACAGTATAGACGCACACTACGCATGAAAAAGCAGCAGTATATAGACGCGGATGCAGAAACGAAGGAAACAAAGACACATCACTCTCCGTGACAACGCACGCCACACCCCGCGCCCACCGGTACGGGCGAGTGCCCTACTACAGGCCTGGCTGCTGGTCACGGCTGGTCCACGGGTAAAAGACATTGGTGAAGTAGCGCGCCAGGCGGCGCTCCGCCGTCGAGTTGCTCTTGTTGCTTGGCGTGGCGCGCAGTCCAAGGCGGTCTCCCAGGTCGTACCAATCAACCTGGACGTCCTCGGCTCGCAGGATGCGGTCGGCACTCACGAGCTCCAGAGCGGGGTGAGTAGCATCGTCATGCTCAAAGTCCCAAGCCAGGCGCACACACCCGAAACTCGTCAGGACGCAGCCCGGTCGGCACGCAGAGCGGCGCATGCGCTGCACGACGACGCAACTGCGGGGCGTGCCGTCCAGGGAACGCAAGACCAGGCGCATGCGGCCCCAGCACAAGCCGCCGCCGCTATCCTCGTAGCGGATGAACGAGTACCAGGAGTTCCCGAAAAAGCTGTCTGCAGCACGCAGGTTCTGCAGCGCCGGCGGGGCGCCCCACTCGAAACGCGCCATGATGCGCACCGTGCGGTGCTGCGTGACGTAGCCGTCGTCGGCCATGCCGAGCACGGTGCCGAGGTTGGCCAGCGCTGGGATGCGGCGGAGGTCACCGACGGCCACCCGCTGCGCGCGGCCAGTGATTGATAGCTGCCACATCTGCATCGGCGGGTCTTGACCCGAATTACGACCGCCGGCGCTCGCCGCCGCGTTGCCGCCCGTCGCCCCATCCAGCGTCCCGTCGCCCGCGTCCCCGGTGGACCCGGTCCCAGCGCTGGCGGCACCGACGGTGGTGGCGCCCTCATAATCGCGTCCGCGTGCAGCGGACCGCGCGCCAGGCACCGACGTCGACGTGTCCTCGTCCGCGTCGCAGAGCTCCCGGATGACCGCTGACTGGGCTTCCTCGCAACGCATCATTTGAAGAGCGACACCTGGCCCGCGCTTGTTGCTGCGTTTGAACATGCGCTTACAGCTGCCGTGCAGCTTCTCGTTCACCGACGTATCGCCCTCCCATAGGTTTCCACGGTTACGCAGCTCATCGCCGAGGTGTTGCACCAGGCGGTGGAGTTTCGTAGTGTTGACGTGGCCGTACAGGGTCTGGATGAAGTCAACGCCGAGCACTTTCGCCGCCTCGTCGATGTCGCTAACCGCTGCTTCGGTGAGGACAGTCGGGTCCGCCACATTATCGCCGAAGAGCATTCCGCCCAGTCGGGCGGCCTGGCAGAACATCTCCAGGTAGGCGTCATGAAGGGGCATGCCGTCAAAGTGCTCCTTGTATGCTCTTGATAGGGCGAGGCGGTCGTCGGGCAGGGCGCCTCCCTGCTGCTCGGCGACAGCCAAGTCATCACCAGGGACGGCCCGCCAGCCGTCGTCTCCGTCACTGATGACGTTGCCCACCGAGCCGCCGAGAGACGCACTGCTAGCATCGCTGTCGTCACCGCTCGCGTATTCGCTTGCAGCGTAGCCGGCAGACGCCGAGGCGCGAGGAGCCCGCCCAGTCGGCGCCACCGGCGAGCCGTCGACAGTGGCGGGGGCAGCGGCGGCTACGTCTGGGTGGCCGATAAGGCCGGCCACAATGAATGGCCAAAATATGCTGAAGTGCCGCCAGCTGCGACCCGTCATCGTTGCCTGCGGCTCAGACATGGGCACAAAGCAGCTGATTCATTGGACCACGACAAACGAATGGCACAAGTGACCAGCAGCGGAGAAAGACATTGGTGCACGTCAGTACGGTCGCAGAGACATGTGGTAATCATGCGCCCACGGCAGCGGTGCTGCGCCATGCTGACTCGTACGAACCTGCTCCACCCAGCTCCGCCCGCTGACTCGTACGAGCCTGCTCACCCAGTTCCACTTGGTGCAACCCTCTAGTGCCCCCCGCCCCCGATCGTCCGCCAGAGCAATAACGTGACAACGTACCCTGGTGCAGACGGCGTCACTTTGCAGTTGCGACCGAGTTCAAAGCCGCGCAGATTCAGAGCGTCCAGGGTGTCCTGCACGGAGCCGAGACGCGCTCGACCGTCGCCTGCACACACCGCGCGCATGACCGCCGGGAGGCGCTGCGCCAAGAGGCGCAAGATGCCCAACTTCCACACATGTAGGAGATCGAAGGACACGACACGATAGAGGTTGTACGGCGCCGTTCCGAGCCCGTGGACGGCACCCAGGGCGGGCGCAAACGCCAGAGCGCTGTGCTCCCGGCCCAGGGAACGGCGGCGGCTCGCACGCGGGTCCTCCGCCCGGACAAGTGCGGCCGCTAGCTGCGCGCCGAGGGTTGTGACCACGTCGCGGTCGACAGCCCGCACGCCGAGCAATCCGCCGCTCACGTCCTTGCTCTCCATGCAGGGAGAGCAAAAAAAACGACAGCGGTTGCCCATTAACGCCAGGATGCTGCGCTCCTCGACTTGGTCAACGACGATGCCAACGACTCGCGGAACAAGGAGGACGGAACCGTGGCCAGCAACGTGCGACGAAACGCTCTCTTCGCTCGCACACGTAAAAGCGCGCAGCGAGACGGCCAGGCAGCGCTGAAAGAGATCATTGCGCATATCACTCACAGCAAGCATAGCGCCTGCAGTCCGCCCGACCGCCTTGGAGATGTGCTGGATGTACCCGACAGTTTGCCACTGGCCGCCGTTGTCCAGCACGTTCGTCACTCTGACGCGCACGGGGAACATATAATGCGCACCGCTCCAAGAAACCAGCGCCTCGTCAGCATGGAGCTGCACCCCCAAGACGCGCGCGTCGGAGCCATGCACGCGCCGCACGTCACGGCTCTCGTTGACGTACAGGTCGGCGTCGAGCGTCCCGTGACGCTCGTGGTCGTCATTGAACTCGTCGCCAGCCTCGTCATCGGCCGCCACGCCGTTCCCCGCCGAAGGCACACGACCAAAGGACACGTTCTCGGCGCCCGCCAGCGCGTCCAGCGACACCTTGAGAATGTCCCGGTAGTAGTACAAGAACGAACGCCCGCCAATCTCGATGGTAACCTCCATCCAGCCGCGCGTGGCCAGCACGCGGTTTTGTTCATGGCGCGTCGCCGTCAGGAAGCCGTGCGCGGAGGGAAAGGCAGCCGACACAGGGCCGACCAGACTGGTACCTTGAGTGGCCTCTTGCTCAGCTGCACACAACGACTGCGCGTACGCGACGTGGTCGCTCTCCGTCAGCCCGCAGCCGCCCGCCGTGAGAGCAAAGCGAAGGGCGCCACGCAGCGCTGGAGAGCAAAAACGAGAAGGGCGGCTCGCCCAGGACAACGGAACAACCGGAGACGACTGCGACGTCTCCGGAAACGCCAGGTAGTATGCTCGGATGCGGGCGGCCGTGCTAGACAGGAACACGTGCTGCGGCAGTGCTGCCAGCAAGTCGACGGCAGAGGCGCCGATTGTGTTGCCGTCCTCGGCCGCCCCGACACCTTCCCCCTCATCGTCGGTGTCGTACAAAAACTGGCCGACGAGCACACCGCCAAGGTCATCGGCCTCATGCGGCGGCGTAGCTACGCCGGCAGCACCCGAGGCGGGGACCCCACCAACAGGCTGCCCCAAAGAGGCGGTCACGCCGGTGGTCAGCTGGTTGGGCGGCGCGCCGCCGTTGTCGGCGCCGACACAGATCCCAGCCGTGGCGTGGTGCACAGTGGCCGTCATGTCCACGTCCTCCGTTCCCGCACCGTCGTCGACAACGGGTGGGACTTGCGTGGAGCCCACATTGGCCGCGACGTTGACCGCGTTGGCGTTGGGCACCGCGTCACTGGCCGTAACCGATACGGCCCCGACCACCGACGACTGCGGCGCTCCCGCGTCCGTTGCTGCCGCTCTGCGGACCACAGAAGACGGCACGACCGCGTCGTCGGTGCCCGCAACGTCTGCGTCAAGCAGCGCGGGCCCAGGCGCGCTCGCCATCGCGGCCATAGATCCGCGCTCGAAGGACTGGGAGGTGGCGGCCGCCGCCGCGGCCGCCGCCGCGCAGCGGCTCTCGTTCTTATGCGACGTCTGCACGTGGCGGGCCAAGTTTGGCGTCTTGCGAAACGACATGCAGCAAAAGGGGCACGCGATGGGATACGCCGACATAGCCCGCGGCGGCGCCATGGCAACGCGTCCGCGTGTGTACGGAGCGGGGATGTCGGGGACGGCGAGGCGGAGCGCCAGCACGGATGCAAGTGCAGGACCACCGTCGTGGGAGGGGCGCGTGAAGTGGGGTGTCGCCTGGAAAAAGGGACCACCGGCACGCAAGTACACACATATATAGAGGTCCGCAGCAGCTCGGACGCGACGCCAGAACCTGCGTCAGTGCATGCCGCGGCCGCGTCACTCAGGCCACCCGCTTACGGACCACACGGCCCCCAACGATGAGTGTGGAGGGCGACTCTCGCCCCCACTCCCAGCACCAGGGTGCACGATGCAGCGCCGGCTCGACGATAGGGCCCTCTCAGCGGCCGCCAACTGACCGCACTCCCTAGACTGCCGCAGGCATGGCACCCAACCCCATCCGTCGCCTCGCGCGCTAGATTCACCAGAGGCAGGTGTTGGCCGCCCATCTGACCGTCGACCGTGCTTGCCGCCGCCGATCACCCCGCACAGGAGCAGCGCCCCAGACTCCACCACCCCCCCCCCTCACGCTGCCCTCTGGCGACGCGCGCTACCGCACGTCCACTTACAGGCAACCGTTCGCGGTGTGACCGCGACCGCGCAGCCTGATGCGCGAGCGGCACAGAGCCGAGAGCTTGGCCGTATTGGGGCAAAAGGCGCCAGTTGGTGGGCCCGACGACTCGTTGGTGCATCGTCCGGAAGCGGACCGAGATCTGGGAGGCGCAAGCGGCGTGCCGTTCTCGCCGACGATGCACCGTCCAAGTCAAAAAACGATCTTGAGCGTTGCAGCCGGAGGAGAGCGCCACGGACGAAGGCTGCGCTCAAATCGGCGACGAGCGAAGTTCTCTCTCAGACACGTGCAGATGACGCCCAAGAAAAGAATTGACGACTGATTTCAGCCGAACAGTGGAGTGGCGTCAGACACTTGTATGTTGTCTGGCACAAGTTCTCCGCAAAAAAGGGGGGCTTGTGACGTCCGATGCAATTCGACTGCGCATGTTTGCCAATGGAATAGCGTTCTGCACGTTGTAGCACCCTCGAACACTGGTTCTGTCGAAGGCAATTATCAATCATGCGCGTTGACATCAAGTTTTTGAGAACGTCCTCAGTCTTCACACTCGACGTCGGTGTGTTTGGGGCACGACGCAGATCGCTGTCCTCGGCAATCGTCAGCACAGTTCGGCCGGCCCGCGCCACGCGGAAACTGCGACTGTACGTGCCCGAGCCTTCCCCGAGCTGCTGCCTCGCCGCCACTTCTGTGCTCCTCCCCGGAGCCCACCGGCATGGCAATCTGTCGCAACGCGTTCTCGCCCCGGCCGTCGCGCGTGTCTTTTTTCTGGCTGTCCCCGCGTGCCAACACAACCGCCTGTGTCCCCCATCCTCCGTGACGGTCTTCGACGACGGTCCGGTGGCGGTGTCTGCGCTTGGCATCGCGCGAGCGAGGCACGCTCCGCGTGGCTTGCTCTCCACGCCGCCGTCCTGTTGCGCGCGCCCCCCCCCCCCACCCCCTCGTATCGCGCGCTTTGAGCAGATGTCGCCGTTTACCCGCTTGCCTTGGCCGCTTGTGCGGCCGGCGCACACTTTCATGTGTGTTGTGGACCCCTTCTCTGACGGTGAGGCTCCCACGCGGGTGCCGTGGCGACATGCCCTGCTGGCAACGAGCGGCAAGGCGCCGAGGACCGCGCGGGTGCGGATCTGGCAGTATCGCATAAGAGCGCCTGCCGTGAGCCGTCTGGCAGCTAAACTAACTCTCCACCACTTGACCGCCGCCCGCAACCCACTCCCTCACCTCGCCACTGCCGTCGTCTGTTCCCAACCACCTCTCCCTCCCTGATCCGGTCCCCCTCCCACGACTCATCTCCGGGGTAGAGCCGCCGCCGCCACCGGCCGCAATGGTCGCACTTTGCGCTTTTGTGCGGGCTTCAGCGCTCGCGTACGTCAACAATCAAGGCGGCAACACGTCGGCGCCTGATGGGGCGGGTTCCGCCAGTTTCATGGCGGGACTGCACTACGCTTCGGCAGTGGCGACTCCGCAGGCTGGTGCTGAGGGCCGTCCCCCTACGCCACCGAGCTACGCGCAGGGGGTTCGGTCCGTGCCGCCGGCGCTGAGCGCCCTTGCCACGTGGCCCCACGCTCACGCGTCTGGGTCCGCGGGCGCGTTCCTCCCGCCTCGGGGTGCGCTTGACGCGAACCTTCTGGGGCACCGTGCCCACACCATGGGACCATCATCCCCTTATGGCCATGGCGGAGGCAGTGGCGTGGCTTTGACGTCGGCCGCCTCACGTCCGTCGTTGCTCGCAACCGCGGCGGGAGTGGCGTCTGCGCCCCAGTACGGAAGTGGCGGCGGCGGCGCAGCCGCTTTGGGCGCTGCGGCGGGGCACCAAACCACGTTGTCTGTAGTGGAGCAAGGCACCGGGTCGTCAGCGTACGCGCCTTTCTGCGGTCCGCATGGCCGTCTTCATTTCCCTGTACCGCAGGGGGAGCCCGCGGCGAACTCCTTTACGCGCCGGGGCCCTGTCGACGATGACGACGATGACGAGGAGGTCGGCGACGAAGGGGATGAGGCGCACACGCCGCACGGCTCGCCGGGGCCGGCGTCGCCGCGACCCATGGCGGGGGTCCTTCCGACGGCGCCAACTCACAAGAAGCGACGCGGCGCTGCAACGACGCGCTGCTCGCCACTAAGCGCGTCTCAGACGCGGCGCGGGGAGCCTCTGGGAGCTGGTGGGGTCGCCACTGCCTCCGGTGCGGCAGTCGGTGCGGGCGGCTGTGCCGGCGTCGGAGGCGGTCCATTGCAGCAGCCGCGTGCCGGGTCGTTGGCAGCGACCGGCGCGCGCTCGCCTGCAAGTGGCGCCGCGTCGCCGCGTTCGCGCGGGAGGTCAACGCCCGCCAGCGGCGCAACACCGCCCGCCCGCGCTGGCGGTGCGTCATCGACGGCAGTAGCGGGTGGTACCGCGTCCGCGGGTCTCGTCACGGTCACCCACGTCAACGAAATCGTGCGGACCACAGGCGTCGGCTTGTCTAGTGTGCGCCGCGAGATGACCACCCTACGCAAGGAGGTCGCAATCATGAACAGCCAGCTGCGGGCGGTGACTAAGAAGGTAGACGACGTTGCTGTACTGGCTGACCGCTTGACGGCGTCGCTCGTTTTTCAACGCCGCACTCTTGTCACAATGTCGGGCGACATCACTTCGGTGTTGTCGGACACTGCTGCGAACCGAGCGGCTGCGTCGCCACCTGCGACGGGCGGCGCGGAGGAGGTTCGTGGAGGGCGCACGGCTGGTCGTTGCGCTGGTGCCGATGCTGAAACGGCGGTGCGCACGGAAGAGCAGGATGCCCAGTGGGTCCTTGATCTCAAGGTATGTTTATTTTCGACAGGTACCTCGAGTGGGACTGCCTCTGGACCGGGGTGCGCGGTGGGCTGCATCCGTTCTCGTTCTGCATGTGGAGGTTGACGTGCGACGATTCTCTTGGGGCCTGTTCGACGCTGTCGACGCCCTGGCTCTCTTTTTTCTTTCGACGACTGACTATACTGCTTCACATTGGCCTCGCTTTCGTGCGCTTCTTGACTTGCTTCCGCATGGCCTCCTGCAGCCCAAGGTTGTAGAGTTTCTGCTCCACATGTTTGGGCGCCCGCGCGGCCCTGCCGACGTGTGGGTAGACATCTCCGATGTCAACGTCTTCATGCAAAAGTGGGCGGCAGAGCGCTTCCATGTCGCCGACCGCGAGGCGGACAAGATGCTGTCGGGTCGCTGGAACCTGCCGCAGCGCCGACGCCACGTGCCTACCGCGGCGCTGACGGGCGACGCGCCAAACGTCGAGTACGTCGTCCCCGTCCGCCCCAGCAAAACCATGGCTTACCGCTACCTGCACCGGGCGGTTTCGCATTTTTATCAACGCATCGGCAACAAGGCCGTCTCGGCGTTTTCCACGTTCGTCAACGACCAGGCGGGGTTGGGCACCCTGCAGCGCACCCGTGGCACGCGCACAAAGTTCGAGGTGGTGTTCGCGCCAGACGAGGCGGCCGACCTGCTCGTCAACGACACCTTCATCACCGACCTCGTCTACCGCGCGGGGGTCGTTCGAGCGCTGCATGTCGTATTTTCGGTGCTCGGTGTGCTTCATCTCTACTCCGAGGCCGGCGCTGCGCCCGGCAGTGCGCATGCTATTGCTTGTCTCACGGCGCACTTTGCGTTGGTGTGCACGAAGATCAGGGCGTGCTTGAAGAAGCGCGCGGCCAGCGATTCCGACGACGAGGACGCGGTCGACACGACGCCCGGCCTCAACGGGGGCCACCGCGCGGAATGGGTTGATGAGTTGGCCACTGTTCGCCGCCTGTTGGCGCGGCAAGGCAACCGCACCTGCAATGGCCTGCGCCTGACGGACGGTGAACAGCCGCGTCGGGACGACCCGTCGTACCGCGAGCACTCGGCGCGGCCCTCGGCGGCCAACCACGCGCCGCATGTTCGCAACGCTCCCTTGGCTGTCAACGACGCCATGCACGCCACCGGCGCGGTCGTGAACAGCTCAGTTGGTGGTCATGGCAATGGCGAGGAGCCGCTGGATGCGGACGCGTCCGGGCCAATGGAGCAGGAGGCCGTGGCCGCTGCACATGCTGCCGTTGCTCACACCATGGCGGGGACGTACGAGGAGGTGGAGTGAGCGCATGCTGCTGTTGCTCACGCCATGGCGCGCGGGCGACAGACTCTTTGTTACTCTTTGTTTTTTAGTAGTATGCCGGTCGACATAGTCAAGCCGTACCCCGTGAGGGCGGCGGCCCCACCGTAGTTCTTGTGTTTTGTCGCACTGCGTGCTGCCGCACCATAACTTCGTCACTCTTTATGGGGTGCGTCGCACTCCCGGTGAGTCGCGCAACAAAGTGCATATGTCACTGGTCCAAAAAAATGGCACCTGACGGCAGGACGACAGCCCAAAAAGAACAGGCGACGCGCCGTACGGCGGCCCTGCGGCCAGGCGCATCGTCGAAGAATAAATGCACGGGCGCGCCAATGAATTTTTGGTCGATCACATCGGTCCTTATCGATTCGACTGCTAGCAGTTTAAGCCCATGGAGGTCGCCAAAACTGCCGAGAACACGAGACTAGAGCCATGCACCTGAACAGGTCTTGGACGGGAGTCGCTCCCGTTCAGATTCCGGTTCAAAGACGGGAGGGTGAACGGGAGTGGCTCCCGTTTAGGGTGTCGACTTTTGTGACGATGCCGGCCACGCGGGCCGGTTCCACAACGGTGGGGGGTCTCGGCCTTGTGATTGGCTGACCACCAGATCAATATCTCAAGCCGTTGGCAAATCCGCCCATTCTGCTCGTCTGTCCTTATTGTTGCATCAAATATACACTCCAAATAGACTCTGAGCACCACTTGATGGGACTGTATGTTGTAATTGCGATGGAGAGGCTGGGGAAGCGTCGTCTCTCGGAGTGGGACACGCCGCCACCACGCAGTCAGGTGCAGCAGGATGAGATGCGTCAGGGCCGATGGCGCACCCTGAGCTACGGGCACGTGGTGCTCAAGGAGTCACTTTTGTGTCAAAATAAAGACCACCCACCCGTCTGCCGACGGCGCACGTCGACCGACACGAAACCCGGCGTCAAGCCGATGCCGACGTCGATCGCCGCCGACGGGTGGCCGCAGCGGAGCGGGTTACGGGGCGCTCTGGGCCACGCCACCGCCGCCGTGAGGCCCACTCCCATCCTGTGTGCGGGCAGGGCAGCAGGGAAAGGACGACCTCGGCCGCCGACCTGCGCCCGTCCCTCGCCCCTCCATGGGGCGCCCAACAAGGAAAGGCCAAACAAGGGCTACACCCCAAGCGGAGACAACCGCGGTGGCGCACGCGCCAGCCCGCCCGCCTCACGCCTACACCGTCGCCTAGTGATACACGGCAAGCGGCCTCCCCGCCTCCCTCCCCCCCCCCCCCCCCCACCCCCCC
>ENA-ORXU01002529-ORXU01002529.1-marine-metagenome-genome-assembly--contig:-NODE-2529-length-12366-cov-4.828627_pt1 | contig 12366 bp, 7 predicted proteins | sample MGYA00237869_ERZ511484 | MGnify/ENA metagenome assembly ERZ511484 | reverse complement strand
TCCTTACTGCTGCCTCCCGTAGGAGTCGGGTCCGTGTCTCAGTACCCGTGTGGGGGTCCACGCTCTCACGCCCCCTAGCTATCGTTGACTTGGTGAGCCGTTACCTCACCAACTATCTAATAGCACGCACACTCATCTTTAAGCAATAAATCCTTTACTTACTCCTCCATGCGAAGGTGTAAGCACATCCGGTATTAATCCCAGTTTCCCAGGGCTATGCCGGTCTTAAAGGTAGATTGTGTACGCGTTACTCACCCGTGCGCCGCTTTCCTATAGGTGCAAGCACCTATATTCTCGCTCGACTTGCATGTATTAAGCCTCCCGCTAGCGTTCATCCTGAGCCAGGATCAAACTCTCCATCATAGTTTGTAGTATAGTTTGTCCTCGCTCACATCTGTTGATCGTTCTAAAACTCTCATCGTGATATCTGTTATCTTCACTAGTCATTTGCATATGCCGCCCATCTTGCAAGCAAGATGTCGATGCACATACAGTGCTGTTCTCTCCCGTTCTTTCAAAAAACTTTTACCCACTTCAGAAACAATGACTCGCCACACATTTGTGACCCCTGTTTCGATTGGGACGGCAAAGATACACTCACCCTTTTGACCTGTGCAACACCAAAATGAAAAAACTTTAAAGTTTTTTTCCGCGCTCCAATTAAGGTCTTAGAAATCAATGTTTTATGCCGCCTACATCTCGCAAAAAAATTTTGCTTTATGTAGCCTACCCGTTGGTAGGGACGTAATAAAGGCTCTGAGCCTTAATAGAGTTCCAAGCCCACCTAAAAATCTTCAAATTTTCTTCATATTTCCCAGAAGCCCTCAAAAACACCGTTCTTAAAGCCTTATGGGTCTATTGAGTAACCTGCAGCAGACCTATCAATCAACCACCCTTCTCTACTCCAACCTGTAATGCAACTCATCCACTGATTATAGTCAATATATCACCCATAGTGTAGGCTCTTGATGTGGGGCGGTGAACACAGTGTGCTAAATCTTCCTCAGATCGTCTGCTCTATCTGTAAGGTTCTGTAAGAGTGCGTGAAAGAAGAGAAGTATCTCCTGTCTCCACCTAGATTTCAGTGCTTATATGAAGCGCCCCATCTGGACTCGAATCCCGCAGGCATCGAAATTATAAATTTCGCTCGCCAGCGAGGATCCTCGATAGGTGAGAATCCGCGATTCTCGCCTGTCGGGACCAGAGACCTAGTGATTATCAGTCAACCGATCTGAAAATGAACAGTAGTCTTAGTGGCCAATATCTTTAAAGCGTAAATAAAAAGAGGACTCAAGCGATTGCTTGAGTCCTCTCGAATTAGCGCCCCCATCTGGACTCGAACCAGAGACCTATTGATTAACAGTCAACCGCTCTAACCAACTGAGCTATGGAGGCATATAAATTTTGCGTTGGCAAAGGTAAGATACTGTGCTCTATGGTGGTATGCCTTTCGGCAAAAAATATTTTCGCACACGTTCATTTGGACGAAAGTCCCTAGCTCTTATCTTCTCCTGGCGATGTACCAGACATTATCGCTCTGCTGCTGTAACTCCAGCGGATCCTTACCATCAAGTCTGTAGCGAACCATATCTGCATAGGGCGGGCTATCCCAGATGCGACTCTCACCTATCGTGTCATATCCACGGAGATCGAGCTTACTGGCATCGCGCCCATGATAGATCATAAGGTCCGCCTGGCCTGCGGCACTTGAGGGATAGGGCTGCACGATCTCGTCTACACGTCCACCCGAAGCAACTCTGAGTCGACTGCTTACTTTCTTATGATGATAGACGGTGAGATCAGCATCTACTAAGTCCAGCCGCTGCAACTCGCTATACAGCTGCTTACCGTGACCTGGAAGACCAAGTGGAACGACTGCTAAGAAAAATGCTAAGAATCCTGCACACACCAAAGCACTTACATGCATGCTTCCCGTCCGCCACTGCTCATGCTGCATCTTGCGCCATGCAAAAGGGATAACCACGGCCATGACGAGAGACAGTACTATATGCCAGTGCCAACTACGCACTATATATATATGTATACATATCAGTAAGAAGAGGATGCTCAGGACTATAGACAGCACTGAGATAGTCCGTCGTAGCACGTGCATACGCCATGATGGTGCTGATCGTGCCCACAGCTGCACATAGCATAGTATGACGAGAGGGTACATGGGTAGCAAGTAGCGTACATATAACTTGTACACAAATGATGCTGTGAGAATCATGACGCCAGCGACAATTGCTGTCAACCACCACAGGGCAAGATCTCTCGATCTGCGATCTGCAATGGAAGCAGTGGATGCTGATTCTCCCTTAGAGCTATCGGTGATGGATGATCTAGAGGCAGCAATCGCGGACCAGGGAAGAAATAGCCAGACGAGCCCCGATAGACACACAAGAAAATTGCCGAGATTGAGCAAGATATTCGGATCCATCCGTTCGCCCAATTGATCATTAAAAAACACTTGCATGGCTCGATCACCGTGCAAAAGATACACTGCTACATACCACCACAATCCAAGGACCAATCCTGTGATGATGGCTGGCGTATTCCATAAACGACGTATGCTGACCCTCCGCCAAGGATTGACCAGAAAAAATAACCAAATGAGTCCAAAGAATACCAGCGCAGGTATCCCTTTAGCCATCACGGCCATACCTCCACCCAAGTAGCAGATCCATGTATATCGCGGTGAGTAATCAGCCGTGCTCCATATACCTATGAAGCCCCAGACATAGCAAGCAATCCACATGAGTAGATATATATCTGTAAGCGACTGCGTGCTGGCCATAAGCACGTAGAGGTTAATCAGTGTAATAGGAAAAGCTATGAGTGCTAACTCGCGGCTCTTATCACCATCTAGTGTGCTATGTGACGATAACCATAGGCGTACCGCACGATAGACAAACCAAGCGCTGACTAGTCCGCCGATCATAAACGGTAATCGACTACTCCACTGCGATATGCCGAATATGTGATAGCTCAGTACCACAGCCCAGTAGGTGAAGATGGGCTTCTTAAATCGCAGCAGACCATCGGCCTCGTAGGGTGTAATATAGTCACCATGCAAAAGCATGAAGGCAGCTCCATCCGTGTAGAACACTTCATCTGGAAAGTAAAAGAGATAGTGAAATGCCGATGGTCCTACCAGCACAAAGAACACGGCAGCCAATGCGAGCATGTAGTTGCGGTCTCTATCTAGGAACTGAGCTAGGGCTGACATGGTGGCAAAGGTCGGTGGTCTGCTGGGAAGTGATGAGCAATTTGGCCAAGGCAATTGTTGCTAGGGTAGCCCAGTCTTCTATGGTGGATTACCATCAATAGAATATGATCTGTAAGTGAACTCCCAGTCCATATGGCGCCATTCTGCATCGGGCACTCGTGAGCTCGGCGCTTTGTAAAACTCTATCTCCTCGATTTCTCCTCGCTCACTATACATACCAGTGTAGTAACTTATCTGCACACACCAGATCGCGGCTGTACAAAGATGGCGAAACGGATCTAAGCTGGAAAGCCAAGAACTAATGATTTCTCGCTGAGCGCTGTACTCCAAGTCATGGAAGTAGTGCGATCTTCCGGCATAATTTCTAGCCTTGCGATTAAGTTGACGTACGAGGCTCATTCTATGTTTATAAATTTCCATGGACCTGCAGTAAAAGACTTCGGCTATCTTCTCAGAGTCAATTTCTGGAGAAAGGACAACCGAGCAGAATGATCTAAGAGTAGATCGTTCTGATATAGACGGCTTAGGTACCAGAAAGCTCTCGATTGATATTGTCGGGGACAACAGAAGCGTGAGCGATGCACTTGATAATTGCATGGGAAAATCTCGTCGATTCATCGGGAAAGATTATAGTCTATGATTATCTAGATCGGTCATGATCAGAGCATCTGCTCCGCGATATATTCACCAAGAGCGAGGATGGTGAGACTCGGTGGTACGATGGTTGATGCCGGAATCAATGAGCCGTCAGATATAAAGATTCCTGGATTACTCGTGAGCTCTCCCTTAGTAGAAGTGACACGGCCTAAAGGACAGCTTCCTACTTGATGTGTAGTGGTATAATGCATATCAGTCCGGAGTCTGCCTTGTATATCAATTTCCTGTGCATATCCCGGAGTCATACTTGCGGCTATCAAAATATCTTCGAGTATTGCTTCTCTTCGGTGATGAACCGCTCGGTCGGCGGATGTCATATGGTAGCTGAGACGAAGCTTGTCGCCTCTTAGAGATAGTCGTGCTGATCCAGGCATAGAACCAGAAGCCGTGAGAACAAACGCCTTTCGACGAAATGACTTCATGTGTTCCACGTGCTCCTCACCCCACCACGATTGCTCGTCTGATCCATTGCGCAAACGGATCATGAGCTGCGCTGGTAGTGCTTTGTAGGGAATAAGGACCATGCCATCGGACTTGAGATAGTCATAGCTGATGACATTGGGTAGGCCATAGCCTCTGTACATCTCTCCCTCAGGTAGAGAATCTGGCAGTCTTGCAATTTTCTTGTAGAATATATTGGCCTTGACATTACGAGCTATTGGTATCTGAAGATTGAGGGATTTTCTAGAAAGGAGCAATATCTCTGCAGTGCCAACAGTACCTGCAGATAGACACACGCGATCTGCTGTGATTTCTATTCGCTGAGTTGACTTAACAATTCGCTGCAAGGCATGGATGCGATAAGCTGATCGACCCTTAATAGGTGCGATGTTAATCGCTTTGGTGTCGCATATGACACGTGCTCCTAATGCTTGAGACTGCGGCAAGTAGTTCTCATAGAGTGCATGCTTACTGCCGTGGATGCAACCAGTGATGCAGAATCCGCACTTCTTACAGTCCGATACAGCCAGCCTAAGTAGATCTGACGATCCACCCTGATCATCCATGATTTTGGAAAAGATCTGACCGTTCTTGGAGACATCAGATTCATGGACTTGGCTGACTGCTAGCATATTTTCTGCCCTTACGTAGTAGGGGTTTAGAAACTTCCGATCAATACCTTCTGGCCACAACTTACGGCCACTCACATCCTCCTGATCAAATGCTATGCTCGGCGATCTCAGAGAAATCCCAAGGTAAAACCCAGACCCTCCACCCCAAGCGCGCACGGTAGTCATGCTCATTCTGCGTCCGTCCAACTGATGGTAATACTGGCGGAGGTAGTCAGGATGCATAGATTGGTGTAAATCTATCTGCGGTATTACCATAGGGCCTCTTTCTAGTATGAGTACCGATGCTCCAGCTTGGGCGGAGCGAAATGCGGGGGCTGCCGCACCGAACCCTGACCCTATGACACATATGTCTGTCTTATTATAAAGTGTCTGCATGTCTCGTCGATTTATGACTCGTTTGAGATATGGCAAACATCAAGGACGCAAAGCACTCACAGTATACTCCTAGGAGATGAGCTTAAGTAATGTCTCGTGCTGATAGAATTCTAAGATGATTATCACTTACGCAGCTCTAAGAGCCACTCCCCTACCTTGCGGCGCTGTCGATCGATCTTAGCATGGAGACCATGGACAAACTCTAAGCGATTTCGATGAGCTCTACCGCTCACTGGAAGAGAGGTCTGTTGCAACTTCTGAGCCCAGACCTTAACATAGCTCGTGAGCTTTTCATCGGTGGACACCATGTAGTTGGGGGTATCAAGGGTGATGAAAGCGATCTGCTTTTCGACGGAGTCGAGGAGCGCAAAGCTGTTGCTATGAGCTATCTCGTTGTAGTACATCTCTACTTGAGCTTTGTAGAATGGCTTCTTACCTTCTCTGTATCGGAATTTCCTGCCATGCAAGGCCATATCCTCAATATAATTAGCAAAGCAGGTCAAGGCGTCTAAGATAGCAAGGGCATCTTCTGGCTGAGCATAAAGACCTCCCTGCATGCAATATTGAATCTGCTGCAATGTGATGGTGAGCTGATGAGGATTCCAAAACTCGATCGTATGTAGCTCGCAATACTGCTCTATAGCGGTTGCATATTGCTCTTGACGCTCCGTACTGGGCAGGTGTCTGCTTAGGGAAAACTTTTCGATTTTGTGTAAGTCGGTATACCAGTTGGATATACCATTCATATAATTCTTGAAGGCAGGTATCTCGACAAAGTTGTAGTCATACACGAGCGGGATTTCTAGAGCGCTGATGTATAGTTTGGGATCTGTAAGGGCGTCTGCTTGGCGCAGGTCTCTGATCAGATAATCGAGGTACACTGATCCATCTACGCGTGTCTCTCCTAGAAAAGGAACCTGAAAGGACACATCTTGACCCATAGGTCTGGTGAGGTGATTATAATCAAGCTGATACTTCTCACAGAGATGGAAAAACTCGTCGAGCGATAGCTTGATATCACCATTTATCTTCTTGTACATCGTACTTCTTCCCCAGTTCAGCTCTGCGGCAAGTGAAGACTTCCACTGCTTGTTCTTCTCGACTTTGGTAATGGTAGAAAAAAGCTCTTGTTGTACTTTATCGGCTAGCCTCATGGGCTAAAACTAGTAGATAGACTAGCACACCAGTCTACTTAAAAAACACAATAAGCAATATATGTCTATAAATAATAGACTATAACTCATTTACATTCGCCAATAGAGATGCTGCCTTGCTAAGAATCTGCTCTTTGTCCTCATTCTTTTCCCAGAGTCTATACATCATGGACATGCGAGGATTGGCCTGCAGCTTTTCCTGATGTCTGTCTAGAAAATTCCAGTAGAGTGTATTGAAAGGACATGCGTTATCGCCGAATTTCTCCTTAACGTTATAATGGCAATCCTTGCAGTAGTGGCTCATCTTATTGATGTAGTTGCCTGATGAGATGTAGGGTTTGGTGCCTACTATACCGCCATCAGCGTACTGAGACATACCGCGAGTGTTAGTTATTTCTACCCACTCTATGGCGTCCATGTAGATACCGAGATACCACTCGTCTACTTCATCTGGATTGATACCTGCGAGCAAAGCAAAGTTGCCAGTCACCATGAGTCGCTGTATATGATGGGCATAAGCATGCTCGAGCGACTGCTTGATAGCATGATGAAGGCAGTTCATTTTTGTCTCAGCATTCCAGTACCAGCTTGGAAGCGGATCTGTATGATTGAGTGCATTCATACTGGCGAAAGCTGGCATCTTCCACCAGTAAATTCCCCGCATATATTCTCGCCAGCCGATAACTTGTCTGATGTAACCCTCTGTCTGCGAGAGCGTAATCGTATCTTGATGCTTACTCCAGTAAGCTATGATCTTTCGGACCAGCTCAAGCGGTGTGATATGCTTCACATTGAGCGAAAAAGATATACGACTATGATAGAGTAGCCACTCCTCTGGGACCATAGCATCTTGGTATCTACCAAAGTGAACTAGCCCATGCTCACAGAAATAATCTACTAGGTCTAGCGCTTCCTCTCTACATAGAGGCCAGTCAAATTTCTCTGCCACCACTGTCCCCATAGTCTCTACTCCAAAGTCTTGAATCAGGCTCTCTATATCTGTCAGGTCTCGGCAAAAGTGCTTGTGAGCTGGATACTCGTGCTTGCGAGTTGGACGCTTCCGATTGTCATGATCATAGTTCCAGCTACCTCCCTCGGGCTTGCCCTCTGGAGTCATAAGGAGATCATATTCTTTTCTCATCGTTCGGTAGAATGACTCCATGATAGGCGCCTTGTCCCCAAAATAATCCTCTAGCGCTCTTCGTGGTCGCATAAAATGCTCACTGTCCACAGCGGCCGTTTCGATAGATAGTGCGTCACAATACTTCCGCAATTGCTGATCTAGACGATACTCGTCTGGGAGTTGGTACTCGAAGCGTGTCCTCTTTTTCTCCTGGATGATCTTGTCCAGATTGTCTGTAAGACTGTGCCTATTCTGCTCATCATCTAGCTTATAGTAGATCACCGTATGACCATCATGCCGTAGTCTCTCAGCAAAGAGTCTCATGGATGCAAAGAATCCCATGATCTTCTGGATATGATGCTTCACATAATCTGTCTCTTGCCTCATTTCCGCTATAAAATAGATCGTGTCTGGCTCCACTGTCTGAAACCATGAGTGGCCTATATGCTGCTGGTCTCCTAGGATTAATCTCAGTTTGCTCATCTACTGCAGTCTTATATTTTTCGACTCTACTTTATGTGTCCTCGTGCGGGCTTGCTCCTCCAAGTTTCCGGCAGGCTTTGCTGCAATACTTGACGTGCTCCCAATCACGCGCCCACTTCTTCCTCCACGTAAATGGCCTGTCACATGTAGCGCAACTCTTGGATGGGAGATCCGATTTAGCTATAATCTTGCCCTTACGATTTTTCATATAATGATGAGGCCTTCAGCGTCATCGCCATGACAGATGTGCGCGTCTTGATTATATCTCCACCCGCTGTACCAGGCGAGAGTGGCATCCAGTTCATGCCAGTCTATTGGTGATATATCCATCTTAAAATGCATCAAAGGGAGAAAATGATCGCGCGCGGCTGAAAAAACCTTGTTGTCCTTCTTTACACCCGGAAATGCTTCTCGATAGTGCATACTTGGATAAGTCTCAATAAACTCATACTGCAACAGCTGAGCTCTCAGTGACATGGCTCGTGCAGTAAGACCGCCGAGAAACATGGGTGACATAGCTTGACAAGCTCGATCACACTTGCGGTACATGTAGTCATCACCATGACCATGATAAGCAGTTGGTAGGCTGAGCGGAGCATCTATAGCAATCAATCTTGGATGATGGTGTAGGACATGCTGTCGCACAAATGCGTCTGCATCTGCCTTCTTATCAACCCTTCTCAGAAGTAATTGATCGGAGTCATCATAGCAAATCACTGTCTTTCCACTGTACCTAGCCCCGTAGTCAATTCCCATGATCATCGTAAAAACCTAACACGACTGAGCCTATAAGGATCATGCGACATGTACTGATGTAGACAGCGATCAATGATCATCTGATTGATGACTCATCGAGATCTATTTTACACTTTACATTCTATTGTAAATAGCTAGATAGCCGTGGCCACAGTTGAGTGGGTGATCAGATCCTAGCTGACCATACTGACCACCTTGTGCTCCCCGACTTGGACGATATCTTCAGCATATCGGATCGGTGCACGCATGGCACGCAGACCTGTCGCACCTGGCATATCCTCTAGTACAAGATGCTCCGCGCCTGCATCTAGGTAATTGATGGATACCAAGTAAGCAAAGTACTGCTCGTACTCATCGCGCTCCTTGTCCTGACTGTACACGACCGTAAGATGACCGGTCTTAGTCAAGCGCTCGCCACTACCTATGATTACGGCCTTGTCTATCCGCTTCTTCACGATCTCATAGCGGATATTGTAAGCTCCATCTACGTCAAATTTTTTCTCATCTATCCTAAATTTGATCGCCATAGGACTATCATGTGAGAGGATAAGTGATCTTATCTCTAAGTCGAGTGGAAGGCTAGGGCGCAGTCGCGCAAATAGGTTTTCCTGCTCACAGCATGTCATCAATTGCCAGAGTCGAAGATTTTGTAGATGAAAATCTTCGAAAGTTCGTGAAGGCTGGATGCTCTGACCTATGTACAGATTGTACTCGACTCCGTCTGTTTTGTAGATTTCGCAGTAGTGTGGGAAGGACCGCTGAGCCTCCTGCTGTTTATGTAAGAAGAAATCAGACAACTCCTTATTGATCATAGAGACACTCGACTCAAATCTCTTGCGATCTCTGTATACAATCCCTAGCTGCGGATCTAGCAGTGCATCATAGCTTTTAACATAGCTGGCGTATCGATCGTCTGCACGCATCCACTGCAAGACAGGATTGACTCGTGAGTGGATAAATTCTAGAAGCTCAAGTTCATCTCCTGCCGAGAGATCAGAATTGAGCTCATGGATACGCTTATCCAATTCATATGCTAGATGCTTTATGATAGGAAGGTGCCCGTACTCACCTTCCATGTCTAGAGCTGAGCGTGCGGCACGCAGCTGAAGCGAAAGATCGCTTTGGATAGCACGATTACGTATTTCGCTGCTGCTCATGATGTCAGCCTGGCCAAACAAGGGAAAAACTTGTGAAAAAGTAATGTCTTCATCTTCCGTATCAGGATCCAGAAGCTTAGCCTCTGCGGCTTCTTCAAATCTCCATGCTATGGAAGGATGTAGTGATGTATAATTCTGCTGTATGATCGACTCGATCTGCGTCTGACGATTCTCTATAAAAGAATAGAGCGACACAGTCAGGACAGGTAAAATTGTCTCGATGACATTGTAGGTCATAGGAGAGAGAAGATTCTTCTCCTTGGATATCAGCTCTAATAGGCCTATAAGCTCATCACCGTAGATAAGTGGAATGAAGATGGCACTTTGATAACCCTTCTCGTGGAGATACTTGATCACATGTGGAGAGGTGCCTGGCAACTCTTGATCGATTTCTTCTTGACTATTCCATGCTACATACTTGTGCTGCTGACGGAGTCGATCTGCCGTGTCTTTGCAGTACATCTGTTCAAAGCCTGTCTTCATATGACCACTCAGTGCATAGCTCTTCCAACCCTCGCCTGTGTGTCTAGCTAGCTTTCCAGTTTTTTGATCATATCGACTGAGACCTACTTTAAAGTTTTCTGATCCTATAAACGTGGCTAAGGCCTGCTTGACAATATCGCGGCTGCCTTTGCGCGACAGCGCATCTCGCTTGACCAAGTACCACTTGAGATGATCTAGGGTCTCATCAATCGTCACATCAAACATATTGATGATTGTAAATCCTTCCATCTTGAAGCCTCCTGGCGGAAATCTCTTCTTCCATAGCTTGATATCCTCCGGTCTACTCAGCAGTTCCTTGATATCATCTTTGCTGAGACTCTCAGATTTGTCAGTAGGAGCGAAGACGCAGCTATCCGCGTTGATAAATAATCGCAAGGTCATCCGAGATCCATCAGATCGATCTATGTGCATGAAGTAGGGCTTATTCATCCTAGTACTCACGCCGTAGTGCATGCGCAGGATGAAGAGGCAACCGAGGACATAAAAGTGGTCTGCATCAGGAACCTTAAGATTTACACTTTTCTTATCTCTAGCGCTGTCAAGTATAGCCGTCAGTCTAGCTGTAGGTCTCACATAGATATGAGAAAAGGGTAAGCCTATGGTCTTAATCTCATTACCCTGCAATATGCTCGGAAAGAGATCTGCTGTCAATAGATCGAGAGCCTCTTGATGACGTAGCAGAGTCGCTTCATCTCGGGTACCTGTATAGAGTTCCTTAGCAGCTTTGACAAGCTCTAGACGACGATGAAACTCAGGATGAGCCTCCAGTCCTTGATCTCTGATTTTTGCCTCATACCTTTCACGGAGAACTGTGAAATTAAAGGATGCCTCGAAGGGAAGGGCAATATCCATATCATTAGAAAATGGGACGTGTCGTATCATAAGGCTCTGATATACTTGCCTACGGTACAAATACTGTACCTAGCTGGGCACTATAACGCCAATTGACAGACGGGAGGTTTAGAAATTGATCTATTTTCGCAGCTCAAATTAGAAGTATGAGTTTATTAACCGTAGGTACAGTTGCATTTGATACGATCATCACCGCCACTGCTAAGGCAGAGAGAGTCATCGGTGGTGCAGGATCATACTCCGGATGGGCAGCATCATTCTTTCATACTCCTGTAAATCTAGTGTCCATCATAGGCGAGGATTTTCCACAAGAGACGATCGCCGAGATGGAGGCGCGTGGTATACAGACAGAAGGACTTGAGCGTGTGCTCGGTAAGAAGTCTTTCTTCTGGGAAGGTGAGTACTTGGCTGATTTTAGCAGTCGTACTACACACGCTACTGAGCTCAATGTGCTAGCGGATTTTGATCCCCAATTACCAGAGAGCTACCTCTCCTCTGAGTATGTGCTACTCGCTAATCTTACACCGGCAATTCAAAAATCTGTCTTGACTCAGATCGGATCATCTTCTAAGCTGACTGTTCTCGATACTATGAACTTCTGGATGGATACCGCCCTAGATGAGCTCCTCGAGGTCATAGGCATGGTAGATGTTCTCACTATTAATGATGAGGAGGCTAGACAACTCAGCGGCAAGCATAGTCTCATGGAAGCGGCTACTAAGATCTTGACCATGGGTCCGAAATATCTGATCATCAAGAAAGGTGAGCATGGAGCCATGCTCTTCAGCAACGATGGGATTTTCTCTTGTCCAGCCATACCGCTTGCTAAGGTGGAAGACCCCACTGGCGCTGGTGATTGTTTCGCAGGAGCATTTCTCGGCTATATCGCCAAGCAGCAATCTACCGACTTTGATACACTGAAAAAAGCAATTGTCTATGGTAGTGTAGTGGCAAGCTACTGCGTAGAGGAGTTTAGTCTAGACAGATTAAAGAGTCTGGAGTG
>ENA-ORXU01002528-ORXU01002528.1-marine-metagenome-genome-assembly--contig:-NODE-2528-length-12367-cov-40.453784_pt1 | contig 12367 bp, 14 predicted proteins | sample MGYA00237869_ERZ511484 | MGnify/ENA metagenome assembly ERZ511484 | reverse complement strand
AGCGTTGCTGTGTGCGTTTGAGGCGCACAGGTGGACCTGTCGTGCTCGTGGAGAGCGGCAGGGGGGTGTTGACTGCCAGTTCTGTCGGCGAACGCGGCGCCAAAGCCGCTGCCGATAGGCGCGCGCGTCCGCGCGTTGCAGCGTGGAGCTGTCACACTTGCCCCTCGCCACACTGCTGACCGGCATGCAGGGCGTTCTCTTCAGTGATTGGTCGAACACCGCCCCTCACGAGCTTCTGAGTGGCGTGCTGGCCCCACGAGGGCGTCGCGCCCCGCTGCTCGCACGCAGGAGTCCCAGGGAGAAAAGGTTTACACCCTCCGGCTTCACCCACAGCGGCCGGCTGCACACGCGGCCGGCCCGGTGTCGGCCTTGGCACAGCGCCGTCTAGCTTTGATGGTAGGCTTATTTTTAGAGGTTTGTTAAGTGGCCCCCTATAATTAAACGGCCAACAGCAACATCCGTGAGACTCGTTTGCAAAGTTCAAAGCACGCACAGCGCGGACTTAGGCTTGCTTTGCACACCCGACTCGCCATGCCCTCGGGTCACCTTGGTTCCACGAACACCGACCTTCGCGCGCTCTTGCCAGGTGCAGACCCACCGACATCGCCATCCACCCTCCCTGCTCTTTTCCCTGCCTCGATCGGCCACGATACCCCCCCTGCCGCCTCCTTCGTCGCCGATTGACCGCCATGCTAGGTCGCCTCTCTGCGTTCCTGGCCGGCGCCGCCGTTGGCGGCACCGGTGGGTACATCATGCTGTACGTCGTGTGTGGTGGTGATGCCTCTCCGCAGCTATAGCCGTCGTGCAGAGTCGGAATCCTGGTCGCGGTTATAGGGCTGCGGGTGGCGATTTGCCAACGGTGGATGCTGCATCGGGTTGGGCGTGAAGGAGGAGAGTAGGATGTGTGGAGAGGATGCAAGTTGAGCCCCTTGTGGTTGCGAGCGGAAGCCATCGCCGCGTGGCTGCGGTGGCGGCTGTGAGGCGCTGGTGGATGTAGGGAGATTGCGTAAGGTGTACCGGTCTGCTGAAAGTTGTCAGCTCGACATCCTACCAACTGTCGGCTCTGTATCTGACGCCGTGGCCTCGACATATTGCCGTTGTCGTCTGTCCCATCCTCGTGCCCCTCTTCGCGCTCTCTTTCTACTCCTCCTGTGGTCCTTTCCCTCATGTAGTCGGCAAGACATGAAGGCCGCCTCATCCACCGTCACCGCCGCAGTGGCCACGTTGGCGCGTCGCGTACGTATTGATTCCGTCGTCTACGTCTTATGCTTTTTCGCTGACCTCGCGTTTGTGTGCGAGTGCGTGAGGGTCCTGATGTGGCTCTTAGTGGTTTCGCTCCTTCCCTCCGTGTTGGCACTGACACCTTGTTGTCTTCCAGGTCGCGCGCTTCTTTCTGTCCACCATTTGTCCGTGTTCCCTGGTGTAGGTAGAGAAGCTGGAGTCACAGCAAACGTCCAAGTGAGGCAATCGGGACATGCCTTGCCAGTTGCCAACTGTCCACGCAGTTGCCGTCGTTGTGGGTGTTGGTCGCCTGTACTGCCCTGCCTGCTCCGTGCATGTACGTATGTAAAAGCATCATCTATTGGGCTCAGTGGTGCTTGGTCACATGGGTACAGTAATACGCGCTGGGTGGTATGCACTGGTCAATCGACCGCCCCGTTTGCTGCTCGGCAGTGATTTTGGTGCTTGTGCGAAGAACCCGCGCTCGGTTCCATGCCTCACCACATGGGCACCATTCACCGTTTGCGCTTCTGATGGTGCACGACGTCCCAGTGCATCCTCTTGCGATTGACTCGTCGCGTGTTTCTCATCCCGCCACCGCCCGGCGGCGGTAGGTCGCGCGTCGCGCGCGGCGGGATCGCACAGCTGCGGCTCTCTGCCGAGCTCCAGCCGCCGCGCGGCCGACACAAAGTGTGCACCACTGGATCGGCACAATTTCACCGGAAATCTCTTCGGCGTCGCCTGGTTTGGCGGCCACCGCTGATCCGCCGTGTCCCGCCCTCACAGCGCGACGAATTAATCTTGTGTCAGAATCGAAGAGATCTTTACCCAGGACGAACCATGTCGGTGCTCCACCTCTTCGCGTTCCAGGCGAGGTCGAAAATGAGTACATAAATCCTGTCCGACCCACTTCCTGGGAGACGTCCATATCCTTGGCGGCTGTGCGTGCTGCAGTTCCCGCAATGATCCCCCGGAGGTCTCGAGCAAGGAGTCGAGCCAGATCCTATCGGAGACCGTGGCGGAGTATGGGTCGGGGTCGCCTCAGTCCCGGTGAGCATGGGTGCAACACATGTGGTGCGGCCTCTGGAAGGTATCCTGACGAGCTGCCTGCTCATGTAGTCAGACACAATGCCAGCCCATCTCGGGTGACGTCATCGATGCATCCCTGGCCAGCATGGAGGATATACTAAAATGGTTTTAAACACATGATTGCTTTATTGACGCTCGGCGCGGGCTCGGCCACCATGGACGCGGTACACCGTTCGACGCAGTCGCATACACTCCCGCGGCTCCTCCGCCGACAGTTGCTCCGGGCCGCGCGGCAGGCACCGCCGGCAGCAGCGCGTCCCCGCCGGAAAATAGATGCGATCGGCAGGTGGACGTGTTGTGCGCTCCTGCACATCTGTGTACAAAGCAAGAGAAAGCCGAGCACAGCGTTGCAAGCAGACACAAAGTTGACAAAAGCCACGGTGTGCAACAGTCACGGAGACGCGCAACCGAAACACAGTCAACGCTTCGAGCAACGAGCTAGCAGCAATATCACCCTGTCAACAAGTCGAACGTACGGCACGACAGAGAGCACCGGGCTTGACGACAACAACACCCCATTCACGCATACAGAAGCAGGAGCGACAAACAGACACAGCTTGCGCATACATGCACGATCAGGAAGGAGAGGACGGGCCAGTGAACACAGACAAGCAGGTGGCCAGCATGCTGTACCCACCACCCACCATCCATCTTCCGCGCGTATCAAGCAGGCCACCCGTCGCCAGTGTGGCGCACCGCCTGCCCACCACCACCACCAGTCTGGCAATGGCAAGAAACTAGACGGCCCCCAGGAGGGCGACTCCACCCCAGCCCCCGTGTGAGGCGTAGAAAATGGGGAGGGACAGTGTCAGGTACGACCGCGACGGGGTGTGGGGGGAGTGGGGGGGGGGGGGGGGGCGGGGATGTTGGTGGCGGCCACCGCGGCGGAACAGGCGAGGTTGCAGTCACGACTGACAGGATGGAGGGCGGTCGGACAGGAGGGATGGGCGCGGTCACCTGCGCACACGGGCCGAAGAGAGGCGGCCAGGAGAGGGGGAGGGCACCCATGCACTTGATGACTGGAACCGAAGAGACGGAATGCATCCGCCCCTACGAGCTCGCTCATGGTGAAAAGGCGCCCAACAGAGCCAACAAATGGGCGAAAATGGGGTGCTACCTGAATTGTGACAGAATATTTGGGGTGCTACTCGAGAGGTTAAATGCAATTAAAAAAAATGGAGCAGTCGGGAATCGCACCCGAGCAGAAAATCGAACCTGCAACCTTTCACAACACGGCGGGCGCCCGGAGGCGACCAAGCGACCGGGCGGGCGCTCGTTGATCCATCATTGCAGGAAGATTTACCAACCAGACTACTGGCCGCCCCCTGCTGTTTGCCAGGCAAGATCGTGCTCAATACTTGTATCCTTTACAAAACCGATTTTAGCGATCTACGAGTCGCAGCGACCTGCTCTGGCAGATAACAGCGTGCCAGCTCCCCCCGCCCCCGCTCCACGGCCACACAGCTACGTACCAGAGACAGGGGAGCACAATGGGCACCAACCCATCTCACGCACCCAGCCCAAAGTCGTAGTCATCGTCGTCAACCGGAGGGTCGACGAGTGGACCCCCGTCACCAACGTCCTCCCCCTCCCTGTCGGCGTCACGACCCGCCTCGTACGCGTCCATGTCCGCCGGTGTCATCGTCTCCACCTCCTTGTCCATGCCCTCGCGGGAGGTGGCCTTGGGCATGAGCAGCCGCCACGCCCGAGGACCGTCCACCACGTCACCAACGTGATCAACTGGGCCACCAGCGTGCCAGTCAAAGGCGGTATCCATGATCATGATGCGCGCGGTGACGGCGGCGGCCTTGAGGTTGGCCGCGCCCCACTCAAACGAGTTGTCAGGCACAGCCTCGGCCAGCACCGTCTTCTGGTCCTCCACCAGGCACCTTCTCTTCTTGACGACGCAACGTCGCTGCATCACGTCGCTCTCGTTGACAGAGCCCGACGCGCAGCACACCACCGAGCGCTCGTAGGCAAAGTACTCGCTCCCTTCCGCCTCGGCGGCGCCGGGCTCCGCCGCGTTGGGGAAGAGCATGTGAATGGAGACGTCTGCACGGTCAGCGTGGAATAGCGGGTAGATGAAGAGCATGTAGATGACCCGCCGGAACCCCGACCGATAGTCGTGCCGCACGGCCTTGACCTGCGACTTGAGGAGCACGTGACGGTGGCTCGTATCCTTGGACCTGATGTTGTTCCAGTCGCGGAAGACCTCTGGCTTGGAGCCGCCCACGTCAATCTGCGCCTTGAGCGTCTTCATAGAGCTGTACGTCGCGCGGTCCGCGCGGAGGTGGACGTGGGCGTTCGTGTTGGACCCTTGGCCTTGTGGGGGCGTGAAGGGAGTGTAAACGTCGCCTTTGCACAGCGGATCGGCAGCATTCTTGATCATCATTGCGTATTGCACCGGCGCCTCGACAGAGCGAATCATGGCCGGCGTCACCACCTTCTTGAGCTCGTCCCTAGTCTCATCAAACGACATCTTGCGGTAGTCGAGCTTGGGGGGGGGGGGGACAGCAGCGACGACGGCAGCCACCAGCGGCGCGGCGATCTCCGCTCCCAGCGTCGTGGCGGTGGGCATCCGCTGCTCCATCGCCGCGAGCAAAGCGTCAATCTTGGAAACGACAGGATCCACCACCGCCTGCGAGATGGCGACCACGTCCGCCTGGTTGAGCGTACGCGTCCCGGCCACACCTTGGCGAGGAGCGCCGAGGGGTGCAGCCGCGGCAGGTGGAGCGGCTGCGACAGGAGGCACGTGCGGGGGAGCTCCAGGGAGAGGTCCCCGTGCAGGAGGGGCCCCGGGAGGAGGGGCCATCGGGGGGGGAGGTAGTGCCAGAGGGACCAATGGCAGAGCGGCAGGAGGGAGAGCGGCAGGTGGGAGAGCGGCAAGCGGAGGAGGAGCAGCACGGTGAGGAGCAGGAAGCGGAAGAGCCGCGCGGGGAGGACCAGCCGAGCGAGCAGCGGCCGCTGAACCGCCGGCCGTGCTCGGCCGTGTACGAACCCGGCGTGGAGCCGGACCGCCGGTCTCCCCCGGTACTTCAGAGGCTCTCTTAGGCGGCATAATGAAGCGGCAGAACAACACTAGAAGCGAGGTGCTACTGCAAGAGAAACAGAAGAGTCAGATGACGCGTCAGTGGGCGAGCACAAGGTGCTGGCGGCGGATGAACGCGGCCCCCGAGCGCGTCTCTCATGTACGAGTGCGCTTGCGCTACCTCCCTCCAGTGTATCCACCTAGCCCTTGTCTGAGCGAGCACCTCCAACTGACAAAGCAGGGCCCATATTGGGGCCTGTCCGTCTGTGCCAAGCGCGGCTCGACGGGACCCACCGGAAGGTCTCACGGCGGCATCGGAGAAGGCGCGCAGATAGGCCGCCGCATCGCGGCGATATCAGGCGAGGCTCCTGCCGCCAAAACTGTACGCACCGCCACTGGATGGCTTGTCCTCGGGTCGGCGGTGCGGACCGCCCAGGGACTCGCTGAGTGCCCACGTGCGGGGCCGCGGAGACAAATAAACTCAGTTTCCGGCGCCCGCAATTCCTCTGATAAGTCGGGAACCAGCAGGCCGTGAACGGCCTGCAACTAGCTGTCAGCACCTGGGATCAGTCGCTTACTGTGTGCTGCTGGCTGATGGATACCGACGAGCGACCACGGCAACCGCGGCAACAGCAGGTAAACCCCAACGCGAGAAGAGACTGTTATTGTCCACACGGCCTACATGCGTCCGCTTGCAGCGGCGTATTGTGGTGGTGAAGATCCGTGCCGAGTAAGCTTGCCAGTCTCTGTGCTTCTTGTGGTCTTGGTCTGTTTTGTACTGCCGAGGCACCGTCACGCAGTCGCCGTCCTACTGGCTCCGTCTAACGCTCCAACTTTCTCCCCGCACCTGCTCGTTCCCTCTCTTGATAGATTCCTGCCTCAAACAAGCAGCCTTCCGTACCACAGGGTGCCATGAGTCGCAGTTACGGCCGGGGGCAGTCGCGACGCGACGTCCCACAGGTGGAAGTGGAGGTGTACGAGTCCAGCCAAGACTCCACTGACGCGACGAGCGCGCCACTCGGTCCTCTGACTACCAGCGCCACTGTAACAGTGACAGATGGTGGGAGACCAGCGGGAGACCGCCGTGGCCCTGCCTTGTCTGCCCCTGTACGGTCCACGTCTTCGGAACCGAGTCCGCTCTATGCGGCGGGTGACGCTGCCGACTCTCCCCCTCCCGACAGCCCTGGCCAGTGGGAGTTGTTCCAGGACTTTATGGGTGGTGGCAGTTGCGGTAGCAGTGACGCGTCATCGACTTCAAGTCAATCAAGTTCATCGTCCTCGTCGGCGGGCGACTCTTCCGACTACGACGGAGAACTGGAGCTGGGGGCAGCTCAGCCCTGCTTCCGCACCCAAGAGCAGTTCTTTGGCTTTCTTTTGCGTGGCTGCCAGGCGCATTTCACCGAGGATGGCTACAACATCCTGCGGTCGTTTCACGACCAAGGCCGACCCGCGGCGCAGGCGCTTCCCAGTGCTTCAACAGTGCGAGGAAAGATCACGTCGCGGGCGCTCCAGGTGGGTGGGCTTCCTGTCGAGGTCTCTACGTCACCGGCGTTTACCTACGTTCTCCCAAGCTCCCATGTGCGGCGTGACTTATCATTTGAGGATACCTTTGCAAAGTTCCACGCGGCGGAGTACGCGGCGGATCAACGCGATGAGGCCCAGAGGGGCTCGATACAAGAGTACTATGACACCCCCTTGTTCCAGAACCGCGCCGCGTGGCTACTCTCTGACAACAAGTTCTCCTCCTTTGTTCTCTGTGGCCGCCTTGTGCGCATTGGGGACCGCCTGGACGTGGAATTGCGCAACGGTTCTGTCGTTGCCGACCTGGTGGTGTCTGAGGCCTTCTTTGCTGGTGCTGATCAAGGATTGCAGCCGGATGATGGTGTGCACGCCGGGGACTTAGTCGTCAGGTGCGAGCAATGGGGCTGCGAAGCTGGTCTGGTCGTTGCACGCCACTGGTGTCCATCGACTCTGGACACCCTCGTGTGGATTGAGAGCGAGCAGACCGTTGCCCAGCCGGCTAAGAAGGTGGACGTCAGCCATGCCACCGTTGATGGCAGCGTGCGTGGTGGTGGTCCATCTACGGCAGGCGGCGGTGACCGAGAACGGCGGAGCATCTTTGGCGTTGATAAGGATGGTGTCCCAACCGTGACGGTATCCATGGCGTTCTACATTGACGGTTTTACGCTGGCGGACGGGGTGTACATGCTGTATCCTGGTTTTCGTGCGGAGGATCGCGTCAGCCGCCATGCTGTTCGCGTCATCTCCATTGTGAACAAGGGCATCGACTCTGACGAGGTGCTCAAGGCCATCACGGGTGACCTGGTGAAGGGCGCAACGGAGGGATGGTTGGTAGCCGACTGGGAAGGGAGGCCTGTCCGCGCATTGGCAGACGTCGCCTGTTTTATAGGTGACTACGTGCAGGTGTCCAAGTCGTGTCGCCTGCGGGGTCACAACGCCATAGCGCCGTGTACGCTTTGCGGCTACACAAAGGGCACTGGTGACACAGGTGTGTACGGGGGGGGTGGCTCCAGCGTGGACGCGGAGCTTGTAAGGACGGCCGCTCGAACGGAGGCGGTTCTGCGCGCCGTGCGAGCCTTGCGTGAGACGGGCAGAGCATGAGAATTACAGTACAATTAGTATCAGTAGAATACTATTAATTGAGAAAGTCTTCTGGCGTTCGGCCAAGCCGGTAGCGCCTCCTCGCCATCCCCACCGCCAACAGGAAAGAGAAGGAGCAGACAGCGCCACACAGCCTCCGACTACAGACCCCTGTCTTCACGGTAGATTCCTCATACGGACAAGAGCGTCCTCCCACAGGATATGTCATTCTATTCTCACCTACCTGCATCGACACCACCGACCTCGACACCGCCATCCCCCCCACACCTTCCGCCATCGCTCCTCCCCACCGCCACCTCCACAGCCCTCCGCCCTAGCCATTGCCACTGCCACCGCCACCATCACCGCCGATGCCACCGCTACCACCAGTTACACATCCCACCTCCACTGTGCTGCCGCCATGGCGACGGCCACTGTCACTGCCTTCGACAACCCCCCCCCCCCCCCCCCCCCCCCCCCCCCCCCCCACCCCCCCCCCCCCCCCTTACGCCGACCGTGCTGGGTAGCCGCTCCGTCGCCCAAGCAACAGCCAAGAGTTTGTTGAGCAGTGGCTTAAGCGCTGTGTCGAGTCATCTCCTTTGCACGAGGCGCTGCAGTTATGGAGGCAGAGGGCCCGCCGCACGGACGGGAAGAGGTTGAGGAATAGTGGTGCATCATCGGACAGCGAGTAGCTCCCTTCCGTCCCATCGCTCACAAACCGCCGCACGATGGCATTGGGGGCAGCACGGTGGCCGGTGAATATTGCCTCCACTCGAAAGAAAGCCACCGATGAGTCTTTCCGTCCTCTACGAGCCGCGTCATTGACGCAAGTCCCCGCCGGTGCACCTGTGACAAGGACAGACACGGCGTCGCCAACCCGCAGCACGACCTCCCCCCGCACCACTCGGTCATACCAGACGAGTCCCGCTCGGGCGGGCACAAAGCGACGCGCCGCGGTCTTCACTTCCGCTGACACGGCGGCACCAGGCACCCGCTTCCTTCCCGGAGCCCAATCGCCGACGGGTTGACTGTACAGCGGGAGAGCCGACGCGAGCATCCGCTGCACGCCGGGGTGCCGCAGCCAGCTGTCTTGGATGCCAAACTTTTCCGGGTGGACGGCTAGCCGCGAGATGAACTCGGAGATCAGCATGACCCGCATCGCCCGGCCCGCGTCGTCGTGCCCGTTGCCACGGTCGATGGCGCGCTTCATTGGTTGATGGGCGCTCTCCAGCGCCAGCTCCATAAACAAGCGCACGTGGCCAAGACAGCGCTGCACGACAGCAACCACCTCACGAAGACGATGCAGATTTGGCACGTCGATGGCCTTGGCGATGAGCCCACAGTCCCCCCGCTGGCACAATCGGCGACAGGCACACAGTAGCGCGTCAACATGTACCGCCAGGTCGGGCGACGCCTCCGAAGCTGTGTTGGCCACGTCGCCGTCGAGCTCTGGGCGATGAAAGAAGTACGCGGCAACCGCGACGTCTCGCAGCAGCCCCAGCAGCTCCAGACTGAGTCGGAGCGGAGGTTGGAGCTCACTGTCGGACGTTCGCTGTAGGGCCCGAGCAAAAGCGGCGGGACCCAGCGTCAGGACGGCCGCCCACTCAGAGATGGACAGGGCGTGGACGCGACCTTTGTCCTTCTTCTTGCTGTACACTCGGGTGCGCCGCAGCCCCATGGCGCACAGACCGTCGCGGATGGAGAGCTCGGCTACCGTGCGCTGCTCCTCCCGCATAGTAAAGAAGATGGCGCCCACAAGGTTCTTGGTCAGGCCGTGGAAAAGGAGGTGGTCGGGGGCAGGCAGAATCGACCGGTGACTATCAAAGTGCCCTGCCGGCAACTCCGCAGCCCACACGTAGAAGATACTCAGGTCCGTGTCCTCGTATAGCCCGAGCGACTGAAGACCGTTGGCAAGGTCATCAGCAGCCATGGTACGGGATGCAACAGCCACGTTGGTGGCAGCGCAGTGCTCGAGGATCTGCAAATGGCAGGTGCTGGAAGAAAGATGGTGTACACCCGGGGGAGATGTGTGGGTAATGGGGGCAGGGAGTCAGGGTAAGCGACAAGGGGAGGGCTCTGAGGCTGGGAGTGGCTCACAAAGTACGAGGGAGGAGGGTACATCGAGCAGTGCAACGCTTCTGTCGCGGGGTGGACGCCCGGAAACGAGGCGAGTCGGTGATGGTCCTCTGAATTCCACTGAGACACATTGGAGTTGCCATTGACAGACTTAATTGAAGCCCAACCCGAGACACTGTCGGCAGACGTTTGGCCGTTGACGCTGTATCCACTTGGAGCCCGCCAGTACGGCACGGTGTGGCCAAGTCAAGTGCGTCGCCACCCTCTCCCCGTGCCCAGGGAGCATCACACCCCTGCCTGCTCACATTGCGTGAGGACTGCCGTTGCCATAAAGACGTCGGCCGGTGCCACGCTTTCTCGTTTCCCATCCCCCCCTATTGCTGCCCTAGTTGCCGACGGCGCGACGGCGGTGCCCGCGTTCCTCTATCCCCAGTCCTCTCACCATAACCCCATCATATCTTATCTTGCTCTCTCTCACTCTCTCCGTCGGCACGCTGGGCTTTGGGCGGTATGTGGAACGTGTGGCGTGGCGCGAGCACCCTGGGTGGACGCAGCAACCCATCGGCGGACCGCTCTGGGTTCTCGGAGCTGCGACCGCCTTCTGAGTGTCTTCCACGCCTTCAAGGTGGCCGCCCACAAACCGCAGCGGCGGCTCGGACCGGAGTCGAACAGGCACGCGACGAGCAAGGGGCGGTGGACGCAGCGGCTCGCCGCAGCATCCAAGAGATCATGATACGACTTGGCGCGGTGGAGGAGCGCTTTGACCAAGCGGCCGTGACTGTAGCTGGACTCGGGGCGTTGCAAGCTGTCATTGCTCACGACCCGTTCCTCCTGGGGCGGGCATTGGCCGCCTGTGCTTGTTCTCGTTTGCTGGAGAAGCTACACGCGTGTCCTTCTGCGCGGCGAGCGTCGAGTGGGGACCCAGTAATCGTCGAGATTGACTGCACCCTGGCTGCTGTTGACCAGATGGTGAACCTGGCCAAGCTGGTCAGTGTGTCGCAGACGAGTGTACACGGACGGGAGGGTCGCACTCTGCATCTGCGGAGCTTTTCGGAGGTGAGCGCGGCGCTTGCCATGACCCCCGGGCAGGTAGCAGCCGCCGGGGTGCGTCGCTTCACTCGACGCAACCGGTCTGTGGTCACGCGCGTGTGCATCGAGAGCTTTAGGGACGAGGCGGGGCATGTGTTCTTTGTTTTGGGACGGCACCCTGAGACGGGCGAGGTGTCTGTTGCAGTGCGTGATTCAGAGGAGCTTGACTTCCGCGGGTTGAGCTTTGTGTCCAGCCTTGTGCGGAAGAAGGTGCGGGCAGATGACCTTGCTGGCCTGCCAGACACCTTCCCTGCACACTGGACTTGGAAACAGAGCAAGCACGGCGAGGTGAGCACGACAGCGTCAAGTGCGCGGAACGCCACTGGCAGGCTGAAGATAAGTGTTCCCGTCAGCTTAGTTCCAGGGACAGGAGAGGATGTTGCTTCCCTGCTTGGCTGACCACAACGGAACTTGCTTGCCGATTGAATTTTATTATTTTTTTTCTTTTTTTGCACGCCGGCTGCACCATCCAGCCGTACGAGCGGCGGCGGCGACACCCCCCCCCATCCGCAGGTAGCCCGCCAGAAAAGCGCCGTAGAATAGACGTGCAGGCCCGCCCGTATCCACACTCACCCGGGCCAGCCTGCCTGTCGGCGGCGCCAGGAGCGGCGGTCAGCGGGAGACATGCCTTCTACGCAGCGGCGAGCGCGCCGAGGGCGTTGAGGGTGATGTGATGGTAGCGTGGGCGGGGCGGCCGGCGGCGGTCGTGGTGCGCCGCCGCCGCCGCCGCCGCCGCGTCTCCGGCCGCTTCGTTGGCACCCCCCGGTGGTGTCATTGCCGCCGGACGGCCGCCCCCGCCCCCCTCCGTCTCTGTGCTGGCCGGGATGGTTGCCATCTCCTCCGCCCGTCCACCGCCGACGCTCTTCTACCCGCCCGGCACGCCGCCGCTCGCCTCCATCGGGCCGCTCCCCCCCCCCCCCCCCCCCCCCCCCCCCCCCCCCCACCAGCACCCCCCCGCCCGCGCTGGGGCTACGCACCAACAGCGCGCAGGCGGCGGCGGCGGCCGTGTCGGGGGCTGCGCCGCTGCCGATGCCGCTGCGACCGCCGCCGCTGCCATCGCCGCCTCCGCCGACGCTCATGCGCCCGTGGCCGGCCGAAAACGTCGAAGCAGTCGAAGCGTCGCCGCCCGCACCCAGCAGCCGCTGCCGCCCCCGCCACCCCGCTAATCAGGCGCCGTCCATGAGGGGGAGCTCCTTCTCGCTCCCCCCCCCCCCCCCTGGGCCCCAGCCTTTCGAGGAAGCGGTTGGGGGCCCCCCCCCCCCC
>ENA-ORXU01002525-ORXU01002525.1-marine-metagenome-genome-assembly--contig:-NODE-2525-length-12373-cov-4.074740_pt1 | contig 12373 bp, 11 predicted proteins | sample MGYA00237869_ERZ511484 | MGnify/ENA metagenome assembly ERZ511484 | reverse complement strand
AGTAAACTGAAGGTGGCTTTAACTGGAATTTGACTTGCAACTTGGATTAGGTGAGGATCGACGTAGTCAACCCTCCCGCGTTTATTCTTAATCTTTTGATATCAAAGCTCAGTAAACTGAAGGTGGCTTTAACTGGAATTTGACTTGCAACTTGGATTAGGTGAGGATCGACGTAGTCAACCCTCCCATGATTCTCCAAATTATCTAAAAAACTTGATATAGCCTGATAGATTTTATTTCATGGAGTTAGTAGATTGCTAGAGGCCTTGCTGACTATGAACCTTGATCCCTCGCCTGCCGAAAAGTCGCCTGGCCACTATAGTCGCCAGGCCAATATTCGGCAGGCGAGACTGACTTCAACCAACTCCAAGCTTGAAAATGTTACTAATTTCCTGCTTTGCAAAATCGCACTGACCAGCTTTATCATGATGGCAAAAGCTACCTGAATACGCGTATTCCACGATGATTCTGAAATAAAGCCAGCCACATCAAACAATACTGGCTACCTTTTATTTTCTTTACACGACCAAACGACATTATGTCAAGAAGACGCCAACCGGTAGATAAAGCATTGCAAGGAAAACTAAGTCGCGAGTCCATCGCCAATGCCATGTATGTGTTTGGTTATATCAAACCGTACAAATGGTATTTTATCGGCGGTATGGTGCTCTTATTTCTCGGTTCGTTGATGTTCATGCTGTTTCCTCTGCTTGCCGGCGAATTGATCGACATTGCGCAGGGGCAAGCCACCACGGAACTCGGCCTCAAAGAAGGGGCTATTATCCTAGTTGTCCTTTTCGTCTTACAAGGACTGTTTTCCTATTTGCGTGTCATCGCGTTTGCGCAAGTGAGTGAGCGAGGACTTGCTGGGCTTCGTAAAGACTTATTTGATAAACTATTGACATTGCCTATTCATTTTTTTGAAGGAAATAAAAGCGGTGAAGTCATCAGCCGAGTGACTGGGGACGTGGAGAAACTGTACAGTGCCTTTTCAGTAGCGCTGGCCGAATTTTTACGTCAAATAATTATACTCATCACTGGTATTACTTTGCTGATGGTGACGACGCCAAGACTCGCGTGGATTATGTTATTGACTTTTCCGGTTATCGTGATTGGTGCCATGTTTTTTGGCCGATTTATTAGAAAACTTTCAAAGGAGCGACAAGATGTCTTGGCAGAATCCAATAATGTCATTTCTGATTCTTTACAAGCTATGACTATTATCAAAGCCTTCACAAACGAGTGGAAAGAGTCGTTACGATTTTCCGATAAAATGAGTGATGTCGTCAGCGTTTCCCTTCGCTTTGCACATGGAAAGGCGATATTTTCTGCATTTATTGTTACCGTGCTTTTTGGTGGTGTCTTTTTAATAATTTGGCAAGGCGCGTTGATGATTCAGAATGGGGACATGACAGCCGGAGGGTTGGTGTCCTTTGTTGCCTATACGGCCATCATTGGTGGAGCTATCGCAGGACTCGGGACATTTTATACGGAATTATTAGGAGCGCTAGGAGCTACGGAACGTGTTCGTGAAATATTACATGATGATTCCGAATTGGATATAGCTCGTGTCAAGCCGCTGCGTGAGAAATATGGAAATGCTGATTTGGAGTTATCCAATCTGTCGTTCACGTATCCTTCACGTCCGGATATTACAGTATTAAAAGATATTTCTCTTTCAATAAAAAGTGGAGAAACTGTCGCACTAGTCGGTCCGAGTGGTGCGGGAAAATCGACGATCGTCCAATTATTATTAAGACTATATTCAAAATATGAAGGGGAAATAAAAATAAATAATACCGAGATATCGAATATCGATATGTTGGAGTATCGGAGTCTTTTTGCTTTTGTCCCACAAGAAGTCATTCTTTTTTCTGGCACCATCGCTGAAAATATTCATTATGGACGACTCGATGCTACCGATAATGAAATAGTGCAAGCGGCTGAACAAGCGTATGCCATGGAATTTATTGAACGATTTCCAGAGGGGCTCCAAACTATAATTGGCGAACGGGGTGTGCGACTTTCAGGAGGCCAACGTCAGCGTCTCGCAATCGCACGGGCTCTTTTGAATGACCCACTATTGCTCATTTTGGACGAAGCTACATCGAACTTGGATTCTGAATCTGAAGGGTTTGTTCAGGATGCTTTACGAAACTTGATGAAAGGGCGCACGTCCATCGTCATCGCTCATCGATTGTCGACTATTCAAAATGCCGATCGCATCTTTGTACTCAATGAAGGAGAAATAATTGAGAATGGGACGCATACTGATTTATTAAAAAACAGTGGACTTTATTCTCATTTGATTGCTTTACAACAAACAAAGCATACTACACCTCAAGCGCATTGAAGCAGTCGGAAGTCATAAAAGTTGTGATCGGGGTGCTTTTATTTTTTACGGTAGCAGTGTCATACGCATTTGAATTTAAATATATCGTCAATACAATTACAACATTAAAAATTTTTATAATTGCTGGTATAGCCTCCCTCTTTTTTGTCGCCATTGTTTGGAGAAAATTTATAAAATTATCACATGAAATATTCGAAAAATTTATTATCACGAATGCGCTACTCGTCATGAGTTTTGCATTAATGCCATTAATTGTTAGTCTATTGAACAGACAGCTTGGCCAACGAGCGAGTGTCATGACAGCCTATGAGTTGATCGAGGTTGTTCCTAAGTCTGAGCAACCATATGGTATATTAGATTCGGCCGCTGTCGAAGTCGACGGATTTAGGATACGGATCAAAACGAATAATGGAGAAGAATCGCTATATGTGAAAAACAAATCAAGTTTTAGACAAGAAAACCAGCGAATATATTTACCGATGAAACGCGGCGGACTGGGGCTGTATTATTTAGATGAATCATGAAGGTTACTTTTATAAAATATATGATTGTAAGTTGCATGATGGCTTTTTGCGCGGGTTCGGCGACGAGTCAAATCGGATTAGGAATGACGTACGGGCTAGATCTTTATCAATATCAAGCAAACCCTTTGAACCAGCCATTTCAAGGGAATCGCGGTATTGGAAGTGCCATATTTAATCTGAATATTGGCCCAAAGTTATTTATTGGTACGAAAAATTATTCCATTGCAGCGGAGGCTCAACTCGGAATTGCACCCTTTGCATTTGACATAAATCAATATAAAGGACTAGGTGCATTTTATTTCCCGATGATGGTCTCTTTAAATTTTAAAGGATTGTCTGGGTTTTATGAAAAGTCCGGCTGGGGAGTCGGAATTGCTGGAGGCTATGAATTTGCGCGCACCGATCTCTATTTTATTAAAGATGAATTTGAGAACTTAACACGCGAAATGTTTCAAACAACATTTTTACAATTCAACGTTGGACTAGGAAGTAAGGCTAAAAGTATTTATGCATATTTCAGATATGGCGGAGGTGAATTAGGTGCGAGAAACTGGCATGTGGGAATCATGTTTGATCGGAACTTAACGCAGATGAAAAAAATCAAAAAGAGAGAAACCATAATAGATGGAAATCCAGCGGAATAAAAATTTGACGGCATATAACACGTTCGGAATATCGTCTGTTGCAGATCGTTACTCGGCGATCACGCGCAAAGAGGATCTTATTCCAGTGACATCTACTTCTGAAATTTTTATTTTAGGAGGTGGTAGTAATATGTTATTATCTGAGCGATTAGATCGATGGGTATGGCATAATCAAATAAAATACATGCGCGTTGATGAAGCTGACGACGATGTGATTGTCGAGGTGGGCGCAGGATTTAATTGGCATGAATTAGTTCGCATATGCACAGGAATGGGGTGGGGAGGTATCGAAAACCTTGCGCTTATTCCTGGTAAAGTGGGCGCAGCGCCGGTACAAAATATTGGTGCTTATGGTGTTGAACTCAAAGATGTTTTTATTTCATTGGAGGCTTTTCACTTAGCCACTGGTAAATTTGTTAAATTTGATAAGAAGGCTTGTTCCTTCGGTTATCGCAATTCAATATTTAAAGGATCCGCTAAGGGCCAATATTTTATTACATCTATAAAAATAAAATTGAATAAGGAAAAGCATCAGGTGAATACTTCGTACTATGCACTGCGCGAGATGTTTGAACAGCGAAATATTGAGAAACCAACAATACAGCAAGTTTTTGATGCAGTAGTGGCCATACGATCAAGTAAATTGCCCGATCCCAATATCCTTGGAAATAGCGGTAGTTTTTTTAAGAATCCGATTGTTCCAATGGTGCAATTTGAAGTTCTTGCACGAAAACATGATGGCCTAAAGCATTTTCTAGCAGGAGATGATCATATGAAAATACCTGCGGGATATTTGATTGAGGCATGTGGCTGGAAGGGGAAGCGGGAAGGATCTGTCGGATGCTATGAAAAGCAAGCCTTGGTGATAGTTAATCATGGCGGCGCAACGGCTGGCGAAGTACGATTGTTTGTCGATAAAATAAAAGCTTCCGTTTATGAAAAATTTGAGATTAAATTAGAAGAAGAAGTAAATGTTATTCAAAATTAAATGTCGGTGAACACACTTGGATATATTACGCAATTTACACCGGATCATGTCAGCGGGTTTGCATATTCCATTGAGGATAATAATCCCGTGGTCGTGCGTTGCGAAATTAACGGAGAGATTATCGCAGAGCAAAAAGCGGATAGAAAAGTTCCGTTTTTGTCAAAGCGTGAACTTTCTGATCAGCATGGATTCAAATTTGATTTAAGAAGTTTTGGAGCATTTCATCAGCGTGATAGTATTCATGTATATGCAAATGATATGATACTTCCATTCACACCCAATCTCACTTTTTTACTTTTAAAAGAGCAATATTTTACAATACCGAAAGAGGATTTGTTTTTCTTCATGCACATTCCGAAAACCGCCGGTACCAGTTTTCGGATGATGCTTAACAAGCAGTTTGAGCAAAAGGAAATTTGGCCTAACCGTGAACATTTATCAGCCAATAATCGCCGCTATCCCAATCATCAAGTCCTGCGAGAAATGAAACCTGAGGAGATGGCTCCACTTGGTCTCATGATGGGTCACTACCCGCTTTGGACATTGCGCTTTATGAAGCAACGACCTCGGGTGATCACATTTTTACGACTTCCAGAAGAACATATGCTGTCGTTAGCATTTCATAAACAAACGAAAGATCCGAATATTACAGATAAATCCGTTTTTGATATCATAGAAAATCATGTACAGGATAACCCGCAGTGTTACTATTTTCTTCCAGCGCACATTTCACCCAATGATATAGATGAAGAGAATTTTGATATTGTGCTTAGAAACCTGTCTATGTGTGACTTTGTAGGGATCAAGGAGCAATTTGAAGCGAGTGTTTCGAGATTAGAAAAGAAGTACGGTTGGTCTCTAGGTGCGAGATTGAAAAAGAATTTGGCAGCTTCTGATAAAACTATATCGGAGGATGTAAAGAGACTTATAGAGAAAAAAACTAAGTATGATCGGAAATTATATAATTATGCCTTGGAAAAATTTAAAAGTTATGAATAAATATATCGTTATATTAATTATGCCGCTTTTTGCAGTAATTTTTATACCACTTGAAGTGGCCGCTCAAAAACCAAATGAACGACCGAAACTTGTAGTCGGAATAGTCATCGATCAGATGCGAAACGATTATATTCATCGATATTATGATGATTTCGGGGAAGACGGTTTTAAGCGATTAATTGAAAAAGGATTTTACTATTCCAATGCACATTATAATTATTTTCCTACGTATACAGCGCCTGGTCATGCCTCTGTATATACAGGTGCTACACCGGCAGTGCACGGAATCGTCGGAAATTACTGGTATCACAAAGGGTTGGGCGAGGAAATTTATTGTACGACAGACAACCAATGTCAGGTCGTCGGAGGTGAAGGCAGGGGAATGTCAAGTCAGCGATTGGTCGCGACTACAGTGAGTGATGAATTGAAATTGACTACGAATCACCGCGCGAAAGTTATCGGGATTAGTATTAAAGACCGAGGAGCTATTTTGCCGGCCGGACATATGGCTGATGCCGCATATTGGTTTAACGATGACGGACATTTTATTAGTAGCACATATTATATGGAACAATTACCGACTTGGGTGACGGTATTTAATGAGCGCAAACTGCCAGTCGAATATATTAAAAAAGGATGGGACAAGTCTCCGGATGTTTCATACGACGAAAGCACTGTTGACGATACGCCATACGAGAGTCGGATGGGTGGAAAAGACACGCCGACTTTCCCATATGACTTGAGTAATTTAATTAAACAAGGTGGTGTTGGTTCGATGAAAGTTACACCTTACGGCAATGATATTATTATTGACATGGCCGAGGCGACTTTGGAAAATGAGGATATGGGCGTAGATGAAATCACTGATTTATTGGCCTTGAGTTTTTCAGCAACAGATTATGTCGGGCATGCCATGGGCGTGAGATCTATGGAAACGCAGGACACATATATTAGATTAGATAGGTCGATTGCGAGATTACTAAGCTTACTTGATGAAAAAGTCGGTAAAGACAACTATTTGATCTTTATGACAGCAGATCATGGTGCCAACGATGTGCCACAATACCTGAAGGATAATAAAGTGGATGCAGAGGCATTAGTTTCATCAGATGAAAAGGATGCTATAAAAGAATTCTCGATTGAAAAATATGGCGAAAATGTAATTAAAAATTTCAGTAATCATAATTTATACTACAACAGTGATGTGATCAAAAGTAAGAAATTAGAGATCGACGAACTCAACCAAACATTCCGTAAATATTTATTGGAGAAGCGTTACATCAAGCGTGTGTATACAGCGGAAGAAGTGCTCAGAGGCAATCCGGCTGATAAATATTTGTCGATGATATTTTCTGGTTTTGATCCTAAGCAAAATGGTGACTTAGTCATGTTATTGAATCCAGGATATATGTTCTACAAGAACGTGGGCACGACACACGGATCACCATACATTTATGATACCCATGTGCCTGTGGTCTGGTATGGATGGAATATTAAACCCGGAAGGAGTCATAGTTATCAGGTGATTACAGATATTGCTCCAACACTTTCTCAGAAAATCAATATCAGCATGCCGAGCGGTTCTCGTACGCAGATTATGGAGGAAATCTTTCGATAGTGAGGCACTATCAGCTTTTAATTCATTCCATTAGCTTGTGATAATGACTCCGAAAAATATATTTTTATTAGATGGAGTGGGGGCTATCCTATCGGGAGTGATGTTAGGGGTTGTTTTGCCGTATTTTTCTGAATATGTAGGTTTAGGACGAAATGTCCTTTATTTTCTCGCGGCGTTTCCTTGTGTTTTTTTGTTGTATGATATTTATTGCATGTTAAATGTGCATTTACAACATAGAAAATGGATTGTCGGCATAGCTATGGCTAATCTTGTTTATGCGGTCATTTCAGTAGTATGTTTGATTTTGTATCGTAATGAACTCACTGCACTGGGTATGTTTTATTTTGTAACTGAACTTATCATTTTAATTGTTTTGATATTCTTTGAGTTGAAATATGCAAAATCGCTTAGTAAATAATATGCTTAATTAGCATGCTTTTTATAAAAATCGATACATCGCTCTCGCGAGGCTTTATAATCAATCATCGCATCTGGATAGTCTTCGGTATTAATTTCCTGTACCCATTTGTTTATATAAATTCCTTTTGGATCAAATTTCTTTCCTTGAGTGAAAGGGTTAAATATTCGGAAGTAGGGTGCGGCATCTACGCCCGTACCTGCGACCCATTGCCAACTTCCGACATTACTTGCTAACTCATAGTCTAATAATTTTTCTGCAAAATATCGTTCACCTAGTTTCCAGTCGATTAGCAGATTTTTTGTCAACCATGAAGCGGCAATCATTCGAACTCGGTTGTGCATAAACCCAGTGTTATTTAATTCGCGCATGCCCGCATCGACCATAGGCACGCCGGTACGTCCGGTTTTCCATTTTTCAAAATGTTCTTCATTAAATTCCCAAGGCATATTCCGATATTTCGGCCTGAACGCTTCTTTCATCGAGTTCGGATAGTGATGCATGATTTGAATAAAAAATTCACGCCAAATCAGCTGCTTGAGGAAGGTATTGTCTTTTGATTTTAAAGCTTGTCGCACAAGTGAACGTATGCTAATCGTTCCAAAACGTAGGTGAACGCCTAGACGCGAGGTGGCTTGCTCGGCTGGAAAATCGCGTTGCTTTTTATATTCGTCAATGGTATCGTTTTCTACGCGATCTGTTGGAAATTGCCAATCTTTAAATTTAAAATTCATTTTTTTCAATGGAATAATATCACCCTTGTATGATACAAAATTAATATTGTGATTATTTTTATGGTGCACTGTCAATTCATTTCCAGAAAGTTTCTCTAGCCATTGTTTGCTGTAAGGTGTATATACTTTGTAGGGATTATTGTCAGTTTGAGTTTTGATAGCATCGGGTTCAAATACGATGTGGTCGGTTACAGTCTCCATAGCTATATCGTGATGATCGAAAATATCGGCTACTTTTTGATCTCGCTTTTTGGCATAGGGTTCAAAATCATTTGCAACGAAAACTTTTTTAATATTCCAGCCTTGGCTAATCTTATTAAATATCTCAACCGGATTTCCATAAAAGAAATAAATACCTGAATTATACTCGGCAAGTTCATTATGCATTTCATTCAGATGCGTGTGAATAAAGTTGACCCGTAAATCCGAACGGTCTTCTAAGTTGTTTAAGATTTCAGTATCAAAAATGAATATTGGCAGCACCGGCAAGTCATCTGCGGCCGCTTTAACGAGCGGAAGATTGTCGCTCCAGCGGAGATTGCGTCTGAGCCATACCAAGTTGAATGGCTTGTTTGATGGGGATGAAAATTTGGACATTTGCAACTGTTTAAGTATATTTGAGTAAAATTAAACAAAATAACTTGTATTCAATAGCTGATCTAGAACGAATCTCGGGCGTCAAGGCGCACACCATACGTATTTGGGAGAAACGCTATGATTTATTTAATCCTACGCGGACTAAAGGTAATCATCGATTATATGATGATGAGGACTTCATGCGACTGTTGAACATTGCGCGCTTTGTGAAGAACGGATATCGAATTTCTAAAGTGGCCAAGTGGTCCGATGAAGAAGTTGTTGAGCAATTAGCGAGGATAGAGGCACAAGCAGTAGAGGAAGGGGAGACAGCTCAATACTTGGTTGATGAGGTGCTCGCGGCTACCATATCCTTCGATGAAATGAGATTTGAGCGAGCGATTCTTTCTGCATCGGGTACCCATAATTTTGAGGAAGTTTGGATGAAGATATTCGTGCCGGTTCTGCAACGTATCGGCCATCTTTGGCTATCTAAAAAAATCAATCCTGCCCAGGAACATTTTCTTTCGACATTGATACGGCGTAAAATAGCGCTCGCTATCGACAATGTTACCGTGCTGGATCGCGCATCAAAGCATTATTTATTATTTCTACCTCAAGGTGAACACCATGAGCTGGGACTTATGATGTGCCAGTACATTGTGCGCAAACTGGGATTGAGATCTATTTATTTAGGACAAAATGTGCCTATCGAAAATATTAAAAATTATCTCAAAACTCGACAACCAAGTTGTCTAATCACATTTGCGCAGTCTTCAAAAATGTCAAAGCGTTTTCGAATGTTCTTAAACACATGGGACGAAAACTATACAGTTCCTTTGGTCATTGGAGGTGCTTTGCACAGAGACGATGCGATTTCAGTAAAGTCAATGTCCAAAGTCATTTCGATATCATCAATTGATAGATTAAAAACATACCTTAACGAATAAACAAACTTGCTATTCCTCTCATGATGAAAATTGCCGTGATCGGTTCAGGTTTTGCAGGATTAATGGCCGCTGGCATGCTCAGCAAACACGGACATCATGTGACCGTCTATGAAAAAAACGCATATTTCGGCGGACGTGCTAGCAGCTTTCAAGCCGAAGGTTTCCACTTCGATAAAGGGCCAAGTTGGTATTGGATGCCTGACATTTTTGAGGAAGCATTTGAGCTTTTGGGGGTAAATCGATCAGAGCAATATAAATTGGATAAGCTCGATCCCGGTTTTCGAGTTTATTTTGAAAAGAATGATTACGTCGATATCCCTGCGGATTATAGTGCCCTGCGAGATGTATTTGAAGACATTGAATCCGGAGCTGCAAAAAAATTAGATAAATTCATGGACGAGGCTGAAAAAAAATATCAGATCGGTGTGAAAGAAATGGCAAAATTCCCAAGCGTTTCTATATTCGAATTTATCAATTTGAAGGTGCTCCGATCATTTATTCAAATGGATTTATTCAGATCTGTTTCATCGCAAGTGAGACATTTATTTGATGATATTAGAATTAGAAAGATAATGGAATTTCCAGTTTTATTTTTGGGTGCGGCAGCGAATAAAATTCCAGCGTTGTACACCATGATGAATTTTTCTGGATTAAAACAAGGAACATATTATCCACAAGGAGGTTTCAAATCCGTCGTAGATGCTTTTGTTTCATCGGCAGAAAAAAACGGCGTGCAATTTGAATCAAATGCGGAAATCGAAGAATTAATCGTGGGCAAGAATAAGGTCACACATATTAAGCTTAAAAACGGTGCGCAACATGAGGTGGACGTGGTGATTGGCGCTGCGGACTACGCGCATGTTGAGACGTTGATCCCCAAGCCTTGCAGAAATTACTCAGAGGCCTATTGGGAAAGCCGCACGTTCGCACCCTCTTCATTGCTTTTCTACGTCGGAATAGCCAAACAACTCAACTCGATTGAGCATCACAATTTATTTTTTCATTCAGATTTCGAAAAGCATATAACTGAAATTTACAAGAAGCCGTCATGGCCGACTGATCCGCTATTTTATGTCTGTTGTCCATCTGTATCGGATCCATCTGTAGCTCCTGAAGGATGTGAAAATCTTTTCTTTCTCATGCCAATTGCTGCGGGTTTGAAGGATAGTGTGGAAATCAGAGAACAATATTTTGAACGCCTAGTCGAGTCATTTGAACAATTGACGGGGGAGTCAATTCGTGACCATATAATCTTCAAACGATCATATTGCGTGTCTGATTTTAAACAAGATTATCATGCATACGAGGGTAATGCTTATGGTCTGGCAAATACATTAAAGCAAACTGCTATTTTAAAGCCATCGATTAAAAATAAATATTTGAATAATTTATTTTATTCAGGACAATTAACTGTTCCGGGCCCTGGCGTCCCACCGTCATTGTTATCAGGTGAACTTGTGGCCGACTATGTTTTAAATCATGTTGATTCAGAGGTAAAGTCATGATATCGGTATATGACAAAATATCATTAGACTGCAACCGTAAAATCATGCAATCTTACAGTACGAGTTTTTCGCTCGGTGCTCGGTTGTTTAGTCGAGATATCAGAGAAGCTATCGCTGCGATTTATGGATTCGTACGTGTGGCTGATGAGATTGTCGATACGTTTTTAGATGCTCCACAGGCAGAATTATTAGAAGAGTTCACTCAAGATACATGGAATGCATTAGACCGACGTATCAGCTCCAACCCTGTATTGCATGCCTTCCAAAAGGTCGTACAAGACTATAAGATTGATCGGAAACACATTACATATTTTTTGCGCAGTATGAAAATGGATTTAAGTCGATTTGATCATGACAAATCATCGTACGATGAATATGTATTAGGTTCTGCCGAAGTGGTTGGTTTGATGTGTCTGCACGTATTTGTAAAAGGTGATGATGTACTGTATGAAAGATTAAAACCATCCGCCATGAAGCTGGGTTCGGCCTTCCAAAAAGTCAATTTTTTACGTGATATACGACAAGATAGCGAAGTTCTGGGCAGGCAATACTTCCCAGAGTTGTCGACCGGGCAGCAGCTGGACTCGATTACTAAGGCTAAAATCGAATCGGAGATACAAGAAGAGTTTGATTTGGCGCGTGAAGGCATTAAACAATTGCCAAGAGGGGCGCGTTTAGGAGTATACGTAGCATATATTTATTATCGAAAATTGCTATCAAAAATCAAGCGTACGACTTCTGATCGAATTATGAACCGTCGAATTCGCGTGCCAAATAGACAAAAATTCAGCTTATTACTTTGGTCATGTATTCGATATCGCTTACATTTAATTTAGAACATGGTATTATTTATTTTAATAGTGTTAGCAACATTTGGCTTTATGGAATTCATGGCGTGGTTCATGCATAAATATGTAATGCATGGACTGATGTGGTATTTTCATATTGATCACCATCAACCAAAGAAGGATTATACCTTTCAGCGAAATGATGTATTCTTCATAATCTTCGCTGCGCCCGCTATTATTTTAATTCTATTGGGAATGAACAATTGGATGACGGAC
>ENA-ORXU01002523-ORXU01002523.1-marine-metagenome-genome-assembly--contig:-NODE-2523-length-12390-cov-4.649720_pt1 | contig 12390 bp, 18 predicted proteins | sample MGYA00237869_ERZ511484 | MGnify/ENA metagenome assembly ERZ511484 | reverse complement strand
GGGGAGGGGGGGGAGGGGGGGGGGGGGGGGGGGAAGGGGTACCCTCTGAGCCAGACAGACTCGCTTGCGGACGAGCACGCCGCCCACGCACCAGCGTTAATTAGCGCGTGCGTCGTCAGTCCCAGCGAGGCGTGATGGGGCAACGACGGACACGGTGGAGGAACCGTACCGCCCTGTGGTGGTTGGCCAAGTGTCTGCCTCAACAGCTCCACCCCGGCGCTGGAATTGCACCCTCCGCGGCGGACGAGCAAGAGCGCCAGCCCAGGCCCTCGCCGTTGCAACAACCGTGTGGCTGTTCGCTGGGCCGGCCGGCACTGATACGGGGCGATCGGCTTGTTCCGGGCCAATGGATGGGCGGAAAATACGCACTGTGTGCTGGCTGCAAGGCGGCACGTCTACGCACGCACTCCCCCGGCTCACGGTGACTTAATCTCATTGGGAACGAGTCCGTAGATATGGAGTCACGAGAGGGCGTGCACAGTTGGAGGCGGTCTGGGGAAGACCTGTCAATCGAGGGGGTGCTGGGCGAGCACAAGACTTCTTCTTCCGTTGAGGAGGCCCCGGTACGACGAGGAAGCTGGCCCACCCGGTGTCTACCCACCTTCGTGGAGGGACGAGGAACCTGGGACGCGGCGGAGCATTTTGCCAGACAGCGCCGAGCAACCAAGACACGCAGCTCTTCTCCCTCGCTGCAGCGGCGGGTGACATCCAGGCCACCTGCCCCGCCTCTCACGGATTAGGATCGCTCGGCAGAGCCTTGCACACGAGCGTCGTTGGTGTCAGCCATCGTTCGATGTATGCTGGCGTCCGCGCAGCGCTACGGCCGCCGCGGAACGAATTTTCTGTGGTTGACTGCCCACACAGCAATCGTGGGAGAAGTAGTAGGAGCACCAGAGGCGTCGGGGGGGACAGGGAAAAGGCAGCCGTCCGTCCTCGAGCACCGCTTTCCTCCACGCGGCCGGCGAGAAAGTAGGAGCGGAACGTGGCCACGGGTCGCTGCGCTGTTGGTTGCGGCCTCGTGGCCCGTCGGCCCGGCCCTGTGAGTGGCGCTTACAAGTCCCTGCGTGGTCCCGGCAGCGCCTGTCCGAGCACTCCAGCTGCGTAGCGGCATTCCGTTTGACGTGGCTCGGGCGGGTCCCTGCGGGGTTAAACGCATCTCGCTCGCGCTCAAATGCGACGTCGCAGGTGGGGGTCTTGACCGGACCACCGCGCGTCCTCGGCCGGGCGCGGGCCCTGGCTCGCTGCGCCCTCAGCGGGGCGGCTGGGGGCGAAACGGGCCCCATGCGCGGGGGGCTGCGGTTTGATTGGCAGTTTTGGTGGGTTGGCCGCAGTACAGCAGTCCCCCGACGGCCACAGCAGAGAGCCACCTCCTGGCTGGGCGTACGCTCCTCGGGGTGGTGTGGGCAGGCACAGCGCGCCGTGGCTGGCGTTGTGCGCCGTCGTTGGCGCGTGCAACCACGTTGGAATCCAAGTTATGCCAATTTGACGACTAGCCGCGTCTCACTCGCGAGCGGCAGCCGGGCGTGTAGCTCGGAGGGACTCGCCCTTCGCGGGATGGCGTTTCCCCCTTGTCCCATTAGGCATGTCCCCATCCAGTGGCGGCGCGGCCGGGTGGGATCCCTGCCATTCTTCACCCACGCGTCGGCGAGACCAACCGAGCACGCCACGATTGGGGCGACCTGGGGAGGCGGTTGGATCCTCACCGAGCACAGCTGAACTCTGGGCCAGTACCTTTCCGCTGCTTGCCTCTCTTGCATGGCGCCTTCGCTTCCTAGGTTCCTCGCCGCCCCCCCCACCCAACGGGGACACAGTTAAGCAGCTGCTGCCTAGCACTTTTGTGCTGACCGCTGCCGCGCGCTGGCGGCGCGGCGCGTCGCATTCCGCACCGCGCGCCGGCCACCACACGGCCTGTCACTGCGACGTCGTTGTTTGTGCCGCTCGCCGCCCGCCCCGCTGCCTGCCACACGCTGGTCGGGGCGCCATCTTGGGCTCGTCGGCCCGCCGCTACCGTGCGCACCCCTCTCGCTGCCGACCGCCGACAGCGCTCATGGTCATCGCGTCCCCGTGTGATAGCACTGCAGGTGCGACGACTGAGCCGTGTTGGGGGGCTGTCTCGGCGGGTGGCGCTGCTTGCGTGCGTGCGCGGGTGGTGCAGCTAGTGTGCGCTTGCGTCGTCTCCATCGACGTCGCTGGCCTTTTTGGCCGCCTCCCCCGTCGTCGACCCTGCGCTCCTGCGTCCGCGTATCGTGCAGCCGGCTCCCATCTACTTGCGGTCCGCGGCCGTCCCGGTCGGACCTGCGTCTCGGGCATGCACAGCACAGGGTCGGAGGGGCGTGGGGGTCCTTCTGTCTACGACAACAGGTACGGCCGAGGCACCGGTGCTGGAATGGCTGACGTATTGCGGTCTACCTCTTCTGCCCCACCGGCGGCGCCACCGACTTCGCGGCGGCACCTACTGCGGGGGGGGGGTGCCTTTTGTCGGGCACCAACGGATCTCGGGCCTGCAGGTGGTGCCGCATCGCTAGGCATGCCGCCGTCTCCATCTTCCCAACACCATGGTTGGGCGTCGCTACCGCCTGTAGAACAACTGGAGCGGGACGTGGGCGTAGGTGGACGCGTGGTCGAGGACGTACCTGGTGCTGCCGGTAGTACGATGGCGGCCAGCACTTATGGCGTATCGCACGAACACCTGGGGAGTGGGGGGAGCAGGCATCGCCCGCAATTTCCGCCCGTGTTCTTCCAAGAGCCGCAGCTCAATACTCCCATGTGGCGGGGAGAGGCGTCCTGGCAGGGCGTCGCACACGCTCCTACGGGCGGGACGGGTGCGTCAGGCGATGGCCGTGCGCATTCGGCGGGTCCGATCCATGCTTGGCGGTCGGGTCATGCCACGCTTGACGCCAGCGAAGAGCGCGTCGGCCAGTCTCAACATTCCGCCGGCCGGCCACCTGTACGGGAGCTATCGACGAAGGCGGCATGGGCACCTTCTGGGAGCTCCCTGTTTGCGGCAGAACAACGGCGGTCCAGCCCCGGAATGCTCGCGAAGGCGCACCTCCAACATGACGAAATTGGGTCCGCCATCTTGTCGCCTCTGGCAACGGACGATCGAGTGCCACTGGCGGACACGCTGCCGTCCAGGCCGTACCCGCGGCCGGCAGATGGTGCGTCATGTCTCTCTCGTTGTTCCCATGCAAGCCTCTCTCTGATCGACTTGTCCACAATCTCATGCGGGATATTTCCACGGCTCGTTGTCTGCGTGTCCGTTGAACGCAGTCGGCTGCGCGTTCCTCATTGTCTCAGACCCACTGACATGTTTGCTGCTTGGCTTTGAGTTTTCCCGCTCCCTCTGGTTCGTTTTCGTAGACTCCCCGCACACTGGCATTCCAACAGTAGGCACTGGTCGTGGCACCGGGTCGAGGAGCCTGTTCTGGGCGACCGTTCTTCACCCCAATGACGTACACGAGGCGGACGTACCTCCGGCTTCAACCCCCTCGGTCGACAGCTGCAAGCTGGAAGAGCCGTTGTCGGGCGGCAGCGCTGCGCGTGTCCTGCACTGCCTACCAGCTGCGGATACACATGTGCCACGGGCTGGTGGTCCTGTACCAGCCTCGCAGCAGTGGCTGCCCAGCTTGCCGAGCGCTCCGCATGCTCCTGGCGCCGGACACCACCAGGGCCGCGACGGTCTCCTTCGCCTCCAGCCGTCGCTCACCTCGGACTCGCAACGTCCGGTGTTTGTGGAAGGCAAGGAGAGTCCATCACGCCGATACATGCTGACCCCCCCAACTGCTCGTCCGACGGAGCTGCTTCTCTCCACCAATGATCATGCCCGACGGGCTAGTGGCGCTGCTACCGGATCTACGGAGGCAACGGTGCCGATGCATCGTGGTGCGACACCCAGCGTCGACTCGGACGTGCCGCCACGGACCCCCACGGTTGGTGCACCGCCCCGTGGGACCGCACAACGTGGTACGGCATCTCCGTGTGGTACCTGCACGCCATCGGCTGCTACCGTGAGCGATAACGCTCAATCGAGCGTTGGCGACGATGCAGGTAGCGGCGGTCGATCAGGTGGGGCCGCACGCTACCCGTGTCGCGACTGCGGCCAACTATTCCGGCAACCACGAGATGTGAAGGTGCGTCGAGCATCCTCTTACTGCTGTGTCTCTCTTGGTGTTGGTATGCTACTGCACATATCTGTACCTGTTATCGTGACTACTTCCAGGCACTGACGACCCCTCCCTCCCCCCCCCTCGACCCGTGTGGCCTTCTCCCTTCTCTCTGCATTGTTCATCTTCCCCTGCTTCCAATTGATTGCTGTTCAGACCCACGCTCGTCGTGTCCATGGCCAGCCGCAGCGACTCTATGGGTGTGAGAGCTGTGACGCTCGGTTTCGTCACCGCTGTGATGTTGTGAAGCACACCCAAGCAGTTCATCTTCGTCGACGGCCGTTCGTGTGCCAACAATGTAACGCTGCGTTTGGTCAGCGAGGTATGTGTCAGTTTCTTGTGCTGTGCCCTGAGCGGGCTTGTCACTCTCTCCTTGCGTTCAGTTGCTGTTATGGGCTCGTTGCGACCATGCAAATACTGACTGGGTTTTCTTTGGCTTGGCTTTTTGCTTCGTTCTTTGCTCTGTCCTTCATCTGTGTTTGGGCTTTCTCCCATCCGACAGGGACGTTGAACAAACACGTACGAGCGGTCCACGACAAGCAGCGTCAACACCGGTGCGACTTTTGTGAAGCGACTTTTGCCGAAGCGGGTAACCGCAACAAGCATGTCCAGCGCATGCACTCGGGCAAGATAGCCGGCAAAAGCACTGGAGCTACTCTTCTGCCGTCGCCAAGCGTGCACGCTGCACACCATGTCCATGCATCTCGTATCGCGGACGACACCTCGAGGCTGGTTAACGCGACAGTCGGCGGCAACCTACGTGTGGAGACCGACAAGGATGTGGCGCGACCTGCTCTCCCTTATTGGTCGCCGCAAGGCCGTTGAGTGCGCCTGTGTCGGGCACACCTTTTCCACCAAGGTCGTACGACTCCCCTCGTTTTCTGCATTCCTTGCCCTGTGTACACGAGCATCTCGGTTTCATGCGCTGCTGTGGTCAATCTATGTATTTATGTGATCATTCTGTTGCTGTTACCTTTGGCGTTTGTTCCTTTCTGCTCTTTTTGGCCGAGCCGTCCTCTTGCCCAAGTGTTAATGGCCACCGTGATGCATCAGGGTGACAAGTCATATGACAAGTCACACGGTTCCAAGCCCCAGAACAACTGAAAAAAAAAGCTGTGGGTATGTGCGGCTCTTTGGCTGCTCTGTGGCTCCTCGTGGCCTGAGCACCGCTCTGGCTATTGCATGTGGGCACTGACAGGCCAGCCCCCCTATGGTCATGTGCGCACGAGTGAACGCTCGTCGGGCACCGCGTGCACCAGCCGGTGCTCGACGGTATCATACGTGCTAGGAATCAGTTTGAGAAGCAGAACAGTCCTACACTTGAGACTGGCGAGCACCTGCGAAGATTTGTGGCGGTTTGTGGTGGTTTGTGGCGGTTTGTGGTGGTTTGTGGCGGTTTGTGGCGGTTTGAGGCGGTTTGTGGGCGGTTTGTGATGGTTTGTAGTGGTTTGTGGCGGTCTGTGGTGGTTTGTGGTGGTTTGTGGTGTTTTGTGGTGTTTTGTGGTGTTTTGTGGTAGTTTGTGGTGGTTTGTGGTGGTTTGTGGTCTCGCGGTTTGTGGCGGTTTGTGATGTGTTGGGGCAGGGGGGACTCGGTCCCAAGTGCCGCTGTGGCGGGATGCAGTTGGACCTACCTCTGACCTCCTCGATGAGTTGCGTCGTGACGTTCACGACGGGGAGCTGTGTTTTGTTCGGGCGTGACGAATGTTCTGCTTTCTGCTTGCTTCGTACAGCCGTTCTCCGAAAAATTCCGCACTCCAACTGCTGCAAAATAGTTCCCAATCGGCCTCTGCGGGGTCGTAGAGGCCGATTTGGAACTCTTTTGCAACTGTTGGAGTGCGGGATTTTTGGGAGAACGGCTGTAACTGTAGCCCTTGGCAGCCTTCTTCTCTGCTGCGCAGTTGATGTTCTTCATGTCGACGTCGACAAGCCCTATTCACTGGATGGTCGGGTCGTTCCGCATCTCGCCGTCCCATACCGCCCGCGAGTGCACTAGAGTTAGTGGATCCAAAAGGCATGTACTCGGGCTACCGTTCGCCTGCCACGGAAGGCGCGGGGGGCGACGAGTGGCAAATGACGTCCAGCAGCGCTGCGGTCCTTAAAGGGGGTAGGAGTACAGTGCGTTCTCGTTATAAGAGACAGCTGATTCGGCTCAATATGAAGAAAAAGTGGCCCTTACGGACTGGAATGGGAGACTCGCGACCCATATTCCTATGTAAACGATTCTCTTATAACGAGAACGCACTGTAGCACAATTGCCTTTTTGGCTGATGTGGGCGGCGCATTTTTTTGTGAAACCTGTCCGAATGGGCGATACGGTGTGGTTTTCGCCGCATATGTTTGTGCAATAATTTCGGGTGGCGGTTGGCCGGAGTTCTTTACACCGACATGAGCACCTCAGGATCACGAGAGTGGCAGTGGCAAGCCCGGATGCGCACCTGCTCTCCGCTGCGCTTCACAGCCAGTAGCGGAATATTCGTGGGACAGCCGTATTGCGCGGCATCAGTAGGCTCTTGTGTCCTTCTGTTGGTTCTCTTGTTGGTCGTTCTGTGCTGTACACGGGCTGGGGGGGAAGCAAATCTCGCGCAATAAGCAGAGCGGAAGGCGATGACGGATGACCCGAACGTGGTGCATGAAACGCGTGTCTGGAAGCGCGACGCATCAGATTGACCGATACTCATCACAAGCGCCGGCCTTTTCATCCCACTCTCTTCATCTTATTGACTCGTGGAGCCCAAGTCACAGCCTATCATACAGTGGACCAACCGTTGTCCCCTTCGAGCTCGACTATCTTGAACAGAAAAGTGTGACGCAACCTCTCTGCCGCGGAGGCGATGTCTCTCAAGAACACGCCGTCCCTCCTCGCCTACGCTACGAACGCAGGCCCGTGCAAGCGGGTGATAAACAGCTCCATCATGGTGAGCTCTTCCTCCTGCCGACAGCGCATACGCCAAGCGTGGACAGAAGCAGGTACGGGGAGGGCGGCACCCAAAACCAATTCCACCACCTCCTCCTCCGGCAACGCGACGGCGAGATCGGGGTCCTCCACCGCCGCCTGCATGAGAAATGCCGCGTAACCTTACTCCGCGTCGCACACCCCGCCAGCCTGTTGACGGCTTGAGGGTGCGCCCGCCTCTTCGATGTCCAACTCGTAATCACTGTCGTCAAGGTCGAGCTCCTCCAGCTGGAAGAATCAGTCCCCCTCGACAGGCTCGGCATGATACGGGGCCTGCTCCGCGGGGCGTCCCATGTCCTGGCCAAAGTCCTCCGGGTCCCCTTCGCCCCCTATGGGGCGGCCGTCCTCCTCGCCCTCCTCCTCGCCTTCCTCCTCGTCTTCCTGCTCCCTGTCCTTCTCCCTGTCCGTCTCGTCCCTCTCCACCACAGGCTCGTCGACGTCGTCCGGGCGCACTGTAGGCACGGGGACGCTGCCACAATCGGCGTTGGCGACCAGGGCCACCGTCGCGTCCACCATGTTCACCGCAGGCGCTGTCACCTCCGCTAGGCCATCTTTCTCGTTATCAGCTGCTGCTGCCGCCGCCGCCTCCTTGTCTTCCGCCTTCTTAGCCTTGCCCGCAAAACCGCTGGCCATTCCGGCAGTCAACTCGCCGCATGCGCAAACCGTGAGGCAGCGCTGAGCCTCCTCCAGCAGACTCTGCAACTCGCCCTCTATGCTCCTTTCACAACCAGGCTCCGGGTATGGGCGTACCACGTCCGGGGTCGAACGCAAAGTAAACTGCAATGGCACGAGCCCAAAAAGACGGACGAGCGCCGCCCTTGCGGTCACAATAGCCACGTCCGCCGCCGCGGCTGCTTCTTTGGCCAAGGGCGCCGACGAGTTGACCGCGGCTGTCGCCGCATTCTCAGTTATACCTTGTGGCGCGTCTGCAGCAAGCGTCGCCTTAGACGAGGCAGCGGTTGCGGAAGCAAATTCGGCGGCGCCTACGTGAGCCGCGTTTGCCTCCTCATCGGTCACTACTGCCGCGTTGGCGGCTGCCACAAGCGCAGCAATTACCGGCGCAATACTACATATAGAGGGCGCAACGCCGACAGACAAACCCGCGTCCCGCACGGCAAACTTCACGGCGGCCTGGTAGTCATCAGTCGCAAACGGCGCCACGTGGACGACGCAGCGGCACAACAACATTTCTCGGGTGAAGAGCATCCGCTCCGCTGTCAACGCCTCCTTAGTGCATTCAAAACGCGCGGGGATGAGCGCCACCTTGCTAATCAATGACTGGCCACGGGAGACGTTGTACGTGCGTCGGTTGAAGTACCGATTGAGCTCTGCTATCTTGTCCTCGATATGGTCATCACTGATAAAGCGTAGCACGGTGGAGGTCAGCTTGCCAATCGACGGGCGCACGTGGGCCAGCGTGGTGTGCAAGTAAAGGTTGAACACACCAGCTTTTTTGGTGACAGGGTCGTGCGGCTTCAGCGCCGCGTACAGGGGCGACAATAGCGCGGCTGCGAGTCGCAATGCGGTGGCGGAGCGGTCGCGCTCCACCGCAATCCGGGCGCCGATGGCGCGGCGCCACGATTCAGTGAGTAGCTGTCTGAGCTTCATCATCGCTACGACGCCGGTATCGGGAGTCACGCCCTCACCCAGCGCCTTTGGAAGTGCTACCACTATGGCGAAGACACGATGAAACACCCGCAGGTACATAGCACCGAGGTCGGACGGCCCCAGCAGTGCCTAGATCTTGGTGCGCGCGCGCAGCTCATCATCCGGTGACAGCAGCGCCAACAGGAAGTACATGAGGCTCTTGGTGATCTTTCCTTTGCAAAGCAACACCGGCGCTTTGATCAACAGTGGGATGTCCGAAAGCAGGGGATAGCCGCGCGTTCCGCCCAGGTGCCGTCGGAGCAGCCGGTACACAGTCGACAGCGGGGTGTACGCATGATCGGAAAGCACCCTTGCCTTCTGTGTTCCGCACCGAGTGCAAGCCCAGAGCACACGCCCCCCTGCAGCCCTCCATAAGCCACCGCGCAAAGTGCACCACAACGACAGGCCCCATATGACCAACTCCCATTGATCTGAATGAAGGCTACTATCTCTGGCCCTACCCGATGCTGACGCCAATAGTGCCATGGACAGGTACGCCACCGGCAGGCAGGGCCACCGGTAGGGGCACCGGTTGACGTCGCTGCTGCTAGTCAAGGTGAGAAAGTGGGCCAGAATGGCCAATTACCCGCACAGTCGCAAGAGGTACGAAAACCGCACCGCAGCGGTCGACCAAAAGAGCACGTCGGTGTAGGATGCGGGGAGAGGGGGAGTGGCGGTTGAAATGTTAAGAGCTGCTGCAGCATGGGTGGTGTTGGCGGTGGCGGCTGCTGTCGTCGACGGCGACGAGGGGTTTGACGGTGTGGTTGAGGCGTTCGTCGCGGCCACGCACCCGGGCGGTGACTGCGTAGCAGAGGCGTCGGTGGTGGGAACCGCGAATACGGCGGGAGAACATGCGGTAGGCTCTACCTGTCGCACAGGCGGGGGGTATTTCGCGCTGAAGACACCCTTGACAAGCTTGGATAGCTGGTCGCCGACCGCCAAGTGCAGAACGTGCTCCCCGTCGAGGATGTACAAAATTGGAATGAGGGCGGTGCGCCCTTTCCGCAGAAGCGGAGATGAAGCCGTGACCGTAAACACCGTCATAGACGTCCGACGGATAGGTCCCCCGTCTCCAGCCTGCGAGAGGACGGTTGGAGGCCGCTGGATGTCCTCCAGCAGCGAGGCCTTCGTATCTTCCCGGAAGGCGCGAAGGATGGCGAAAGCAGCGACAAACTCGACAGCAACGACGAGCTCCCTGCCCCTGCCGGCCACGCGTCCGGCCCGCCCGCCACCCCGGCCCCCCCGGCCAGCACGACCCTCCGTCGTTCTCCCCCTCTTGTTGTTCGCTCAACGTTGAACATACTCCAGGTATGTGCTTCGAGTGATGTGGAGGCGGGCGCTGAAATAGGCGGTGGCAGCGGCGCTGGTGCCGGCACAAGTACCGATGACAGCACCGGCGGCGGCATTGGCGGTAGTATCGACGGCGCCGGCGACGCCAAGCCCCGAGTCGGCCACGAACATCGGGTCGTCTACGCCTTCGTTGAAGACACCAGTGAGGCTGGCACCAGCGTCGTCCGCCGCGTCTACCGATCCGGTCACATTCTCGTCTTCCCTCGCCAAAGGACCCCCCCCCAGGCCCCCAGTGATATGACATCCCCCGCCAAGTCTGGCCGTACCGACGACTTAGTGCTCCGCGCGCAATGGCGCGCACCTGCTCCGGGGTGGGCAGCATTTTGGGGGCGGTCGTCCCCCAAGGCGCCTTGCGCCGGCGTCGCCGCAGCTTCCTTGTGGCCCCGCCGCCCGTATCGAGGTCGACCGCCTCATTGTCGGAAGAGGTGGGCGGCGTCATCATCTCGGTCTTTTGCCTCAAATTCCTCAAGAGGCGGGCTCCCAGAAGGGAGACAATCTGCCGCTGCCGCTTGACGGGCAGCGAGGCAAACGCTGCAGCCTTGCACAACTTGATGGTGGAATTCGTGGCACGCCGCTTCCGGTCTAGCTCCACGCCGTACCTCGACCAGACGTGGGCATACCCGTCACCAAACGCCACGATGATTACATCTTCGTCCCTGCGCCGACCTCTGGACATTTTGGCCAGCTTAACGGTCTCCTTCCCACGCGCCACATCGCGCTTGCGCACGGTTGGTGTCAGGTCCCGACCAATCTCCAAAAGACCTCACCACGACGGCTGCTCGACTTCATCATCGTCGTCGAGCTGTGGCGAACAGGCAAGTACTTGAAGCGACTCGAATGCGTCGCCGGTCGTGGCGAATCGCTCAAGGTCCACAAGCGTCGAGACAAGGCGAGAAAAGATCTCCCTACCGGCCCATCGCCGGTGGGTGACGACCCGCGCGCCAAAGGAGAACGTAAGGGGGTTGACCTCTCTCCGCATCGGCCCAACGACGTGCCACGTCCGCAAACCGTCTCCATCGGGGTCGCCAACCGGCACTTACACCCGCTGGACCATCATGCGTTGGCCAATGGCAACCGAATCGACATCCTCAGCAACAGCAGCGTGACATCCGGCCCATAGAAGCCCGCTTCCCTCCATGGAAGGCCCCCAAATCCGCTTGCAGGAGGGGGTCCGTCCGCAAGTGCTCAGTGGAGGGGGGCGTGACGCGGGAGAGCGTGCAGGCTCGTGGGGATGGAAGAAATAGACCACGAGGAGACACAGAAGCAGCTAAAGAGGGAAGTAGAGACTGAAGAGGAGGCAGCAATCCCACGCGTATCGATACAAGCCAGAACCGTTGATGCACGCCTTCGAACCTCTCTCTCCAGGGCCGGAGCGGCCGCCTTTCCCAGGGTCGACGGCAGCAGCCAGGTGGGTGCCCCTGGACTAGACTCTCCCAGACCCCGCTCCTTTTCCGGCGGAAATTCGACGTCCAGTACCCCCGCGCAGTATCAGCACGGGGCTTGGCACGCCGCCCTCTGTGACACCTTGCAATCGAAGCTGTCTAGAGGCGCCCTGACCCCCCCTGGCGCACCTCCGACGGCCACGCCAGACGACAGGCGCCGTCCTCCTTGGAGTCGGCTCGCCGACCGACACCATCTCGCCGTGGTAGACGGCCGCACAGTGCGGCGTGCAGCAGCCACGAAAGCACGTGGGAGTCCCTTGATGGATCCGGGGAGCCATCCTCGGGCTGATGCGTGCGGGGAGCCAGACGCAGGCAAACACGAGACACCGAGACACCGAGACACAAGCATCTAGGGATGCCGCTGAAAGGGGGGTACAAGCCCTCAGCGCACAGGCTCTCTCGTCTGGCCATCACCCATTGCATCTATTGTCACAACGCGCCACATTGCAATTCAAATCTTCGAACTCTACAACATTTTTGAACAGCTTCAGAACAGCTCCTCAAATGAGACAAGACTCGCTCGAAAGCTTGATATCGCCTTGTAGTTCTGGGGTGCTACCTTTTATTGAGGCTGATCATTATCCATTGTCCACTCGCGCAGCCAAAGGCGGCCTCGGCTTTTCGACAGCAACGTGGCCGAGCGACGGCGAACGAACTGGAGACTGCCGCCTTCTCAGCGAGCACATCAGGACAGCGAGCTGCAGCTGCGGCCCATGCACGCTCGACGACAACGTCGCGCTATCCCGCCATTGCCGACCTCGTTTTTGAATGACACTGTCTCCTGCGCCACTTCTCCTGATATCTTTGAGTGCGATTGCCCCCTGCTGTATTGCCC
>ENA-ORXU01002520-ORXU01002520.1-marine-metagenome-genome-assembly--contig:-NODE-2520-length-12396-cov-2.505479_pt1 | contig 12396 bp, 13 predicted proteins | sample MGYA00237869_ERZ511484 | MGnify/ENA metagenome assembly ERZ511484 | reverse complement strand
GGGCGACCAGCTGGCAATGACGTTAGAAGCCGCTCACTCACGGAAGCGGGTGCTACATGCGGCTGATACGACCGGCCACGCGATTGTCTCTACCCTGGCAAAGCAGGTTCTTTACCGAGATAACGTCCAAGTTTTTGAGCAAACGTTTGTGCTCGATCTGTGGATGGATGGCATCAGCTGTCGGGGAGTTTGCCTATATCAGGGGGGCGAAGTTCGATGGCTCCCGGCTAGAGCGGTTGTACTCGCAACGGGTGGCGGTGGACAGGTGTTTTCGCAAACGACCAATCCGGCGGCGAGCACGGGAGATGGTGTCGCGATGGCATGGCGGGCAGGCGCGCAGGTTCGCGATTTGGAGTTCTTTCAGTTTCATCCTACGGCGCTGACCAAGCCGGGGGCGCCTCGTTTTTTGATTAGTGAGGCAGTGCGAGGAGAGGGGGCGCATTTGTTAGATAGTCGGGGCGATCGCTTCACTTTGAACTACCATCCCAGCGGAGAACTGGCCCCACGTGATGTCGTCAGCCGCGCTATTTTTAACCATCTACAAAAAGACGACGTTCCCGAAAGTCGGGTATGGCTAGACCTTAGCCCGATCGATCCTGAACGTATCCGCTACCGTTTCCCAAACATCATCAGCGTTTGTAAGCATTGGGGCATTGACGTATTTAGCGAGCCCATTCCCGTATCACCTGCCGCACATTACTGGATGGGCGGGATCACTTGCGGTCTTAATAGTGAAACTACGATCAAGCACCTCTATGCAGTGGGTGAAAATGCCAGTACGGGCGTTCATGGCGCTAATCGGCTGGCTAGCAACTCATTGTTGGAGTGTTTGGTATATGGCGCGCAGCTAAAGGATATTCAGCTTGGGCCTGAGGTAGAAGCGCGGCCTGAAGGAGATTTTCAGAATGTCGTGATTGAAGGGGAGTGGTTGAAGGCTCTGATTGAGTGGCGATCGCAGCTTCCACAGCTCGTTTGGCAGAATGCAGGCATTAGCCGAGAGCAAGAATTGATGGAAGCGGCCATAGATCAAGTGGCCAAGTGGCAATATGAGTTCGATCAGCTGTCTATTAGTAAGGTGCTGAGGCTAGCAACGGATCAGCGGGTAAAGCTGCCTGAGTCGATAACGGGTGATCATGTGCGGCTTTGGGGTGAAGTGCGAAATTTGCTCGCGATCGCCTCCCTCATTCTTAAAAGTGCCGCCTTCCGTACAGAAAGCCGAGGCGGCCATTACCGCAGCGACTATCCCAATACCGAGGAGACATGGTTAGGCCATACTGTGATAGAAGGTGAGGCTATTCAGCGAAAGACATCTTCCACGCTTCAAGTTCACTAGCCACTACGCTACTGACCAAAAACCTGCTTTAGCACTGCTAACCTTGAGCACTTCCAGTAATCCACATGAGCGTTAATCAGCCCTGATTCGTTCAGGCCAAGCTCGCTATTCCCTGGAATTGAAAGGCGTGACGACCAGGGTACAGGCGGCGTCATATTCAGCGTCCAGTCGAGCGTGATTAGCTCCGGATTAGCTTGCTCAATATGATGTAAGTCCATTTGCACATCGCGAAAGAACCAGCCCAAAAAGCCGATCATCTTACGGTATTTATCAACCCCATCAAACTCGTTCATGGGGTCTTTGAAATGCACGTCTTCTGCGTAAAGGTCATAAGACTGATTTTCTGGGAACCGCGCGTAATCTTGCTTTAGCTGATCGATTAATGCCATCATCCCTGTCCCTCTACTTCAATGGTGGGCCACAGCCGCTCTAGCTGACGCCGCCATGAGTCCAGTGCCTGCTGCTGATAGCCTTTGCTTTCATCAGAGCTGCCCATGTCACCCATCATGCCTTCTGAGTAAAAGCGGTCTAGCGTTTTCATGGTGGCTTCTAAGGTCATGCCCTGTTTTTTAGAAGCGACGATGATTTGGGTGACCTGAGCTTCGACCATGCGGTTGAAGAAAGCGCTGATGCCGTTGGCTTTGAGTGCAAGCAGACGGTCGATGGCGCTGTTGAACTGTGGGAGAGCTAGGGCTTCCATGTCGTATTGAAAAACGCCCCAGACGACGTTTTGGTGAAAGGCGTAGCGGACTTCTTGGGTGTCGTCGAAGTTGGCTTCCAGCATCTGGGAAACGAAGGGCTGGGCTTCGGGGGCGGGCATGATCGGTACCATCAGCTTTAGCCAGGAACCGGGGCGGATGGCGATTAGGCGATCTCCATCGAGTTCAACTTGCCAAGCGTCGTCTGAAGGGTGCTGGCAGGCTTGGGGGGTGAAGCGATCGCTAAAAGCCTTTGTAATCTCATCAGGAGTCATAGCAAGTGCTGGGAAATTTGTGGGGTACCACCTTATAACGTAGCAGTCAATACAAAAAAGGCGACCTGCCCGAAGACAGACCGCCCATATCTCACGAGGGCACAGCATCATGCCCTCTGTTGTCTCGTCGTTAAAAGGACTTAGTAGTCGAAGTCACCCATGCCGCCGCCTGCTGCGCCCGCTTTGTCATCTTCAGCTTTATCAACCACGATGCACTCAGTGGTGAGCACCATTGCTGCAATAGAAGCCGCGTTTTGCAGCGCAGAACGCGTCACTTTAGCAGGGTCAACGATGCCAGCTTCGAGCATGTTCACATACTCGTTAGTGGCTGCGTTGTAGCCCATGCTGGAATCTTTTTCCTTCACACGCTCAGCAACCACCGCACCGTTCTGGCCCGCGTTCTCAGCAATTCGCTTCAGCGGTGCAGTCAACGCACGTGTGACGATCATCGCGCCTACTAGCTCTTCACCTTCTAGGCTTGAGTTAGCCCAGTCAGCCAAGCCCGGAGAGAGGTGAGCTAAAGTCGCACCACCACCAGGAACGATGCCTTCTTCAACAGCCGCTTTGGTTGCGTTGATAGCATCTTCTAGGCGAAGCTTGCGATCCTTCATTTCAGTTTCAGTGGCAGCACCTACTTTGATGACGGCAACACCACCAGAGAGCTTAGCCAAGCGCTCCTGTAGCTTCTCTTTGTCGTAGCTAGAATCAGACTCTTCAATCTGACGGCGAATCTGATCGCAGCGAGATTTCACACCGGCTTCGTTGCCTTCTGCAACTAAAGTTGTGCTGTCTTTCGTAATCGTGACGCGGCGGGCAGAACCGAGCTGCTCAAGCTCAACGGTGTCTAGCTTAAGGCCAGCATCTTCAGTGATGACGGTGCCGCCTGTGAGCACAGCAATGTCTTCGAGCATGGCTTTACGACGATCGCCAAACCCAGGCGCCTTAATAGCTGCTACGTTCAACACACCACGAAGGCGGTTTACAACCAAAGTTGCCAGTGCTTCTTTCTCGATATCTTCAGAGATAATTAACAGCGGGCGACCAGCACGAGCAACCTGCTCCAGCACAGGCACCAAGTCCTGAACCAAGCCAATCTTCTTGTCAGTAATTAGAATCTGAGGGTCATCAAAGACCGCTTCCATGCGCTCAGGATCGGTGACGAAGTAAGGAGAGATATAGCCCTTATCGAAACGCATACCCTCAGTGATTTCTAGCTCGGTAAACATTGATTTACCTTCTTCCAAGGAGATGACGCCCTCGCGGCCCACCTTCTCCATGGCGCTAGCGATCATTTCACCCACTTCAGGATCGTTACCGGCAGAGATGGAGCCGACTTGAGCGATCGCGCTAGAGTCACCTACAGGCTGCGCCATGTCAGCAATTTGACCCACGAGGTAGCCAGTCGCTTTGTCTACGCCGCGCTTTAGTGCGATCGCATTAGCGCCCGCAGCCACGTTACGAAGGCCTTCCTTTACAATCGCGTGAGCTAGCACGGTTGCAGTCGTTGTACCATCACCAGCCGCGTCGTTGGTTTTAGAAGCCGCCTGACGAATCAGAGCAACGCCTGTATTTTCGACGTTATCTTCTAGCTCAATTTCTTTGGCAATAGTCACACCGTCATTGACGATTTGAGGTGAGCCAAACTTCTTTTCAAGGACGACGTTGCGACCCTTGGGGCCAAGCGTTACCGCCACGGCCTCAGCCAAAATGTCCATACCGCGCTCTAGCGCGCGCCGGGCATTTTCGTTATAGATGATGCGTTTTGCCATAGTAGATAGGGGGGAGTGTTAGTGAAATGAACAAGATGAACCAGTAGTTGAGGCAACCCAACTTGCTAGAAACAAATAACTAATAAGTAACAGTAGCCAGAATGTCCTTTTCAGAAAGCAAAATGTACTCGTCGTCGCCAAGCTTGATCTCAGTGCCTGCGTACTTGGAGTAAAGAACCTTGTCGCCAACGTTTACATCCATCGCTTGACGGCTGCCGTTGTCGTCGTACTTGCCGGGGCCTACAGCCGTGATTTCGCCAACTTGAGGCTTCTCTTTGGCTGCATCAGGCAAAATAATGCCGCCTGCGGTTTGGGCTTCAGAGGCACTGACTTTGATAAAGACGCGATCGCCCAGGGGCTTAAGAGTCGAATTACCTAGAGAGATAGCTGCCATAATCGTTTACGTTCTCCGCGATGAATCAAAAAATAGTGAAAGCCCAGCACATTAAAGAAGACCGCATTAGCCTGCCGTCGTTGTGGGCAAACGTGCGATCGCATTGCGAGGCTTTGGTTTCGCATAAAAGTGCAAATCGAAATTTAGCACTCTCTGCTGTTGAGTGCTAATTTATCGAAAATCGGTGAGTCATAGCAATACGCACAGTTGTACGGGTTCCCGAACTGCTATCCTTCATATTTTTTAAAGGTGCCGCATCTAGTGATAATCTTGAATATGGCACTTTTAAGACGTCATATTGATAAGTTTATAAGTCGCCGTATCAGCTCAAACGTAGGACAGGCGCAGGAATGGTCTCCACCGCAGAGAAAACAAACATCGGCTACATCACTCAAGTTATTGGCCCCGTTTTAGACGTAAAATTTCCGGGCAACAATCTGCCCAACATCTATAACGCACTCAGAATTACGGGCACAAACCCCGCTGGCGCAGACGTTTCCGTAACGTGCGAAGTACAGCAGCTACTGGGCGACTCTCAAGTGCGCGCAGTCTCCATGAGCACCACAGACGGTCTCGTGCGTGGCATGAAAGTAGAAGATTTGGGTGCCCCCATCAGCGTTCCTGTGGGCAAAGCAACCCTGGGCCGTATTTTTAACGTGCTAGGTGAGCCTGTAGACGAGCAAGGCCCCGTGAATGCAGAAAGCTCTCTGCCCATTCACCGCGATGCCCCTAAGCTGATTGACCTTGAAACCAAGCCTGCCGTATTTGAAACCGGCATCAAAGTGGTAGACCTCCTTGCACCCTACCGACGTGGCGGAAAAGTCGGCCTCTTCGGCGGCGCAGGCGTCGGCAAAACCGTACTAATTCAAGAGCTGATCAACAACATTGCCAAAGAGCACAGCGGCGTATCCGTATTTGGCGGCGTAGGTGAGCGCACGCGTGAAGGCAACGACCTCTACAACGAATTTATCGAATCTGGCGTAATTAACGCTGATGATCTTAGCCAGTCCAAAGTGGCCCTGGTGTACGGTCAAATGAACGAGCCACCGGGTGCCAGAATGCGGGTTGCACTTTCTGCCCTTACGATGGCTGAGTACTTCCGTGATGTAAACAAGCAGGACGTACTGTTGTTTGTTGACAACATCTTCCGCTTTGTACAGGCCGGTTCTGAAGTATCTGCGCTGCTAGGCCGGATGCCGTCTGCGGTAGGCTACCAGCCCACCCTCGGTACTGACATGGGTGACCTGCAAGAGCGCATTGCCTCTACTACCGAAGGCTCTATTACCTCCATTCAGGCCGTCTACGTACCAGCAGACGACCTCACTGACCCAGCTCCTGCAACCACGTTTGCTCACTTGGACGCAACCACCACGCTTTCTCGTGCGCTGGCTTCCAAAGGTATCTACCCAGCAGTAGATCCTCTCGATTCCACCTCTACCATGCTCCAGCCAGACATCGTAGGTGAAGGTCACTACGGGACAGCGCGTGCGGTACAGTCCACCCTTCAGCGCTATAAGGAATTGCAAGACATCATCGCAATTTTGGGCCTTGACGAGCTTTCTGAGGAAGACCGTCAGGTAGTAGCTCGCGCTCGTAAGATTGAGAAGTTTCTCTCTCAGCCTTTCTTTGTTGCTGAAGTCTTCACGGGCATGAAAGGCAAGTACGTCTCGCTAGAAGAGACTATCAAGGGTTTCAACATGATTCTTGATGGCAAGCTAGACGACATTCCTGAGCAGGCCTTCTACCTCAAAGGCGGTATTGAAGAAGTGATTGAAGCTGCTGAGAAAATGAAAGCTGAAGCGGCGTAGATTGCGGCGACCCCTACTACCCCAAAGTAGTATGCACCCATAACTTCCGCTGACTGAGCGAAGTCGAAGTCACAACTCAACCGGTCTTCGACTCCGCTCAGCCCTCGGAAACCCCTTTCTATCTATATGTTTGGGTAGAGAGGAGAGGAAGGTTAGAAGTTTCTAGCCTCACAAAGAATCAACATTAAACAAAAAGAGAGCTATGTCTTTAGTCGTGCGCGTGGTTGCGCCTGATAAAACAGTTTGGGATGACGAGGCTGAAGAAGTCATTTTGCCTAGTACCACTGGCCAGCTTGGCATATTGGGTGGTCACGCGCCGCTGCTGACTGCGCTAGATACTGGCGTTTTGCGCGTTCGAGCCACGGGTGGCAGTAAAGAGTGGACAGTGATCGCGCTAATGGGCGGCTTCGCTGAAGTAGAAGAAGATGAAGTAACTATCTTGGTGAACGGCGCTGAGCTAGGCAGCAGCATTGACGCGTCTGAAGCTGAGAAAGCCTATGAGGAAGCGCAGTCTACTTCTAACAGCGTTGCTGGTGACGATCGCGTTGCTGTGCTGAAAGCTGGTAATGCTTTGAAAAAAGCGCGTGCTCGCTTGCAAGCAGCAGGCGGCAGTATCTAACACCGTAACCTTCGAGCTATTAAATATTGCCATGCTTCTTGCTGAAAACAGTTGGAAGCATGGCGATATTTTTATAGGCATAGAAGAGACAAAACTATGCAGCGCTACAATTTAGATGAATTTCTGCGTGCTTGAATTAGATCTGGGACTTCAATATGTCGGTGGTTACTGCTAAGGAATGAGGATTAAATAAGAGCAAATTCTATGGTTGTTGTGGACGAGCCAGATAGTTCCAGTTAGGCAAGTCATCATCGAAAATAATCGGCATCTGCTGCTTGAAGGCATCGGTTGCCTGTCTACCGGTTTCATAGACGGCATCGATGATTGTCGTAAAGACCTTCAGCCCGGTGAGGGTAGATGCCTTGGCCATCAGCTCTTGCACGCGCTCAACCGAGTCAAAGATGACGCCCTGACAAACTCGCGAAAGATGAGGGAATAAGCGGTGTTCAATGGGGTTGTACTTAGAGGTGTAGGGCGGATAGTGAGCAATCCGAATCTCAATACCTAGATCGTTGGCAAGCTGTTGTAGGTCTTGTTTGAAGATATAGAAGCGCGACCCGTTGCTGCCACCGCCATCACACAGCAGCAGAATAGAGGTCGCTTCTGCATAGGCGCTGCGGCCATGCTTTGTCCACCAGTAGTAGATAGAATCGCAGGCGAACTCCGAGGTGTCTCGGCTAGTGCCAATCTGGACATAACCTATATTTTGAGTGATGTCATAGAGGCCATGCGGCACCGCAATCCCTTCTGCTAGGGTCGGCCAGTCATGGTCGTACACTTTGAGAGCTTCGGTGTTGTAGGTGTAGCCCTCACGATACAACGGCCCGATTAGTTCTTTTTTTTGGTGTCCATGCTCATCACCGGGTTCCCGGCGTCCCGATACTGTTGCTTCAACTGCTCGATCTTCTCGAACTGTTCGTTGCGTTTAGGATGAGCACCCGTCGCCAGCGCCTTGAATGCACGGCGGCGGCGATAGTTGTGTTTCTTCAAGAGTTGGTCTACCACCGTCACACTTACCCTCACCCCTTCAGTGGCCAGTAGCTTGACGATTTGAGGGCGATTCAGGTTTGTCCACTTGACCTTCTCATCCATTGGCGAGCCTGCCGTATGCTCGCTGAGCACTTTCAAAAAGGCCTCGTCTAGTCCCGGTATCTTCTCAAATGCTGACTTTCGCACGCCCCCTGCCTGACGCATGCCCACTCGATTCAGCGCCGCTTCATCGGTCAGTTCTCGCATCCCGAACTTGATTGCCCCGTAGTCGCAGCCCAGCAACTGGCTGATGTATTTGATACCGCCATAGCCTAGCTTCGCCGCTTCTATCCCGGCATATCGTCTGCGATCCTTTTCTGAAAGCGATTGGTAGTAACGCTGCATTTGCACTTCGATTGCTGCGGGATAGGCTGTAATCATAGTGCTCACTCACTGCTGGCTATTAGCTTATCTTGTATCTTTCTAAAAGCGGGTTTTATACAATCCTCATTCCTAAGCGATTTACGGTTGATGAGTATCAGCAGTTGGCTGAGTTGGGATTTCTCAAGGCGAGCGATCGCATCGAACTCATCAATGGAGAGATTATTTGCATGGCAGCGAAAGGCGTAGCGCACGAAGTCTGTATCACACGTTTGTGTAGAGAGCTGCCGAAGTACATAGGCAACGTGATAACCATTCGCTGTCAGTCGCCTATTGAGGTAAACCCCTTCAGCGAACCAGAGCCTAATTTTGCGTTTGTTCGCAACCGCACTGACGACTATATCAGCGGACATCCAAAGCCAGAGGACATCTCTCTAGTAATCGAAGTCTTAGATTCATCTATCGGCTACGACCAAACGGCCAAACTATGGCTGTACGCAGAAAATAACATTGCTGATTACTAGATTTTCAACTTACTAGGCAGAATTTTAGAATGCTATAGCGACCCGTATCAGAACGAGCATGGCAAGTGGGACTATCGATTACAAAAAGTCTATTTGCCAACCGACTCTGTAATGATTCCTGGCTTGCCAAAAGCAAAGGCCATCTCTTTAGAAAAGGTCTTCCCGCCGAATTCGTAGTTTAGGTGGCAGGGCCAAACTCAATATCTAGCGACTCTAGCAGGTCAATGAAAGAAAGGTCTGCAATCGATAGGAGCATGCGGGTGAGCTGTTCGCAGAACGTTTTCGATACCTTTGGCGAAGTTCCGTCTGGATGGACGCTCATAAATCCGTGGGCAACAGCATGTCTGAGCGCGGTTGCGACGATTAAGCAGTTGTCAGTTTCACCAGATTTGAAGGCGATGAGCTTAGCTTTTAGCCTGTCATGGCTGACGGTTTTTATTAAGAACTGAATAATCTCATCAGCGTCTCTTAGGTTTTCAGCAGGCCCGGTGGCCATACCAGCCCAGCGCTTCATTTTACGTTCTTTCCGAAATTCAAATGCCCTTCCCATCAAGTTGATTTTTACGAACGGTAAGGTAAGGCTTTCCCTCTGTTCTGCGAATCTCCGGTTGGCAAATCAAGAAAGAGGAAATTCATGCTAACTCACATAAACAAACAGCGTTACATTAGTGTAGATGTCAGGAGAGAGTCTCTTGCAGCTCCGACATCTTAATTTCAGTACCAAGATCCCTCAGGACAACCTCCTTTTCTGGTCTCACGTCTCAAATCACCTCCCAAATTCCTCTCCATGCGCGGATCACATAAAATAGCCCGAATAGCTGGCATCGATGTCAAGGTGCACTGGACGTTCTTAATTCTACTCGGTTGGTTCTTCTTTAGCTACTATCGTGAGATGAGTGAGTACCAAAGCGTGTTTTACGGATTGGGTCTCGCCTTCGCAGTATTTGTCTGCATTCTAGCACATGAGTTGGGACACGCCCTCATGGCAAGACGAGTTGGTGTTCGAACGCGCGAAACGACCCTGCTTCCGATAGGAGGTCTAGCCGTTTTGGATCGCGAACCTTTAAAAGCCAGCGAAGAAATTAGCATCGCCCTCGCAGGGCCTGCGGTCAACTTCGCAATCGCAATAGTGCTTTATGCTTATATGGCGGTGACAGATCAGCTTGTAAACCTCGTCAACTATTCAGAGACCATTTCTTCACTTGATCCAGTTTATTTCGCAGAGAATATTTTTGCCGTCAACCTCGTGCTTGTCCTGTTCAACCTAATTCCTGCATTCCCAATGGACGGGGGGCGCGTACTTAGGGCAGTTCTCGCCACGCGTTGGGAACGCGCCAAGGCCACGCGCTTTGCTTCAGGTATCGGACGTGCGCTTGCCATTGGATTTGTTTTCATGGGTTTTTTCGGAAACTTTTGGCTCGTCTTTATCGGGCTCGTCATCTACCTCGGGGCGCTAGCAGAGTCTCGTCAAGTTCTTACCAAATCCGTCCTCGAAGGCTATAAAGTCGGCGATGTCTTGAAGACGAATGTGACGCGTCTTTATCAACATGATCCGCTCCAAAGCGCCGTTGATTTACTCTTAGAAGGGACAGAAAAGGACTTCCTCGTTTTTGACACCGAAGAGTTTGTAGTAGGTGTCCTGAAAAGAGAAGGTATGATCACAGCACTTGCTTCTGGTCGACCGAATCTCCGCATTGCAGATGCCCCACTCGCCACTCCGCTCGAATTGCACAAACAACTCCCACTTCAAGAAGCATTCGAGCTTATGATGGGCGAACATGCGTGTATCAGTCCTGTATACGATGGGCAAAAGCTCGCTGGTGTGCTCAAGCAAGAGAATGTACAGGAATTCCTCCTTCTTCGTGGCAAGGACGCTCGCGACGATGCAGAGGACATCTATGATGGTAGCGAAGAATTAGAGCCGGCTGAGGATTCTTGGGCGACGCGTTAATAGGATTGTGTCTTGCGCCTAGCGCCAGCATCCTCGCACCACTCGAGGGGCTTTCGCCAAAACCTGCATACAGAACTTCATAATAATCATGCTTCTGTGACATAAGTCGAGGCCGTTTCTAGTCCTTGTTGACTGATTTCTCCGCGAATCATGAGATAAATCTACTTTCGCAGCCCTATGCAGATTGCAGAAACGAGAGAAGCACTCGATCAAATTACCCAACGATGGTCCAAGGAGAAACTGGACTGGGCCTTCGTACCTACCATGGGAGCATTACACAATGGGCACCTGACATTGGTTCGAGAGGCCCTCAAGCATTTTCCTCGAGTCGTCGTAAGTATTTTTGTCAATCCAACTCAGTTTGATCGCGCCGATGACCTAGATCGTTATCCACGACAGCCAGTAAAAGATGCAGAAATGCTGCGAGAAGCAGGTGCACATGCGCTTTTCCTGCCAAGTGTAGCAGTCATCTATCCCGATGGGACGGACAAAGATCGTGTCCCAGATCTCGATGGACTAGACACTCGTTATGAAGGTGCTGCGCGGCCTGGCCACTTCGATGGAGTAGTGCAAGTCGTACGCCGATTGGTGCAGGCCGTCTGTCCGAAGGCCATGTTCATGGGTCAAAAGGATGCGCAACAAGTCGCTGTGCTGAGAAGAGCCGCTGTGCAAGAATTTTGGCCATTAAAAATACATGCCGTACCGACGGTGCGTGAGACTTCCGGACTAGCCATGAGCTCGCGCAACGGGCAATTGAGTGCAGAAGCATTTGAAGTGGCTTCAACCATTTCTAAGGTTTTGGCGAAAGCTGAAGACGACTGGAAAAATGGCAAACGTCCACGTGCAATTGAAAAACAAGCATCTGAATCGCTCAGCGAAGCAGGTTTCAAACCAGAATATTTTAACTTCGTGAACTCGGAATCATTCGAGCAAATTCCCAACTTACCAAAGCATACTCAACCCGTTAAAAAGCCGCTCATGGTAGTGGTAGCATGGATAGATGGCGTGAGGTTGATAGACAATTGGAAGCTCTATTAGCGCTAGGTTAGTTTTGCAACCAGATCATCGAACAGCCGTTTTTACCTCGACTAGTCTCATCAAACCTTCGTTTGTCGTTTACGCCTATGCAAAAGCGTACCTTCGCGCTTCGAACGAATAAGCCCTGCGCATGCTGCTTCAAATATTTAAGTCTAAAATTCACCGCGTCCGCGTTACTGAGGCCAACCTCAATTACGTGGGTTCGATCACTATTGATGAAGATCTGATGGATGCTGCTGGCCTTTTGGCCGGAGAGCGGGTTCAGATCGTCAACAATAACAACGGGGAACGCATTGAGACCTATGTGATCAAAGGTGCACGTGGCTCTGGTGTTATATGTCTCAACGGTGCTGCCGCGCGCCGAGCCGAAATTGGCGACCTCGTCATCATCATTGGCTACGGCTACATGACCCCCGAGGAAGCCGCTGATTTCGAGCCTAAAGTGGTCTTTCCGGACGAAAACAACCGAGTTAGCGCATGAAGGCGCGCCTCGGGAGCGTCCTCAAGTTTCTAGGCTTTCTCTCTATTGGAGTGGCCATTCTGTCCTATGTATTTTACCGGCAAAATGCAGCTTATCAGGCTCAATGCGCCTATGAGGGAATCGCCGCTGAAGACTGCTCCCTCATCGGCAAACTAG
>ENA-ORXU01002518-ORXU01002518.1-marine-metagenome-genome-assembly--contig:-NODE-2518-length-12399-cov-3.475085_pt1 | contig 12399 bp, 10 predicted proteins | sample MGYA00237869_ERZ511484 | MGnify/ENA metagenome assembly ERZ511484 | reverse complement strand
CTCCTAGATTGCCGCAAAACCGTCCGTTTGCCGAAAGCCCTTTTATGTCCCTGACTGCCATTACGACCACCGACGCCCTGCGCGCGCTCTGCGAGGATTATGCGGGCAGTCCCTACGTCACCGTCGATACAGAGTTCATGCGCGAGCGGACGTATTGGCCGATCCTTTGCCTCGTGCAGATCGGACGGCCCCGGCGCGAGGGCGAGACGGACGAGGCGTTCGAGCGCGACGGCGCGGTGCTGATCGATCCGATGGCGCAGGGGATCGATCTCGCGCCGCTGTTCGAGTTGATGGGCGACCGCTCGGTGCTGAAGATCTTCCATGCGGCGCGGCAGGATATCGAGATCTTCGTCAATCTCGCCAATGCCGTCCCCACGCCCCTGTTCGATACGCAGATCGCGGCGATGGTCTGCGGGTTCGGGGATCAGGTCGGCTACGAAAAGCTGGTGCGCACCATCTGCGGGGCCGGTCTCGACAAGTCGAGTCGCTTCACCGACTGGTCGAAGCGCCCGCTCTCGGAAAAGCAACTCGTCTATGCGCTGGCCGACGTCACCCATCTGCGCGACGTCTACGAGCATCTGTCCGGGCGGCTGGAGAAGGAAAGCCGCTCGCACTGGCTGACCGAGGAAATGGCGGTGCTGGAGGCGGTGGAGACCTACAAGGTCGATCCGGCGCAGGCGTGGAAGCGGCTCAAGATGCGCGCGCCGACGGGCAAGCTGTTCATGGCCGCCAAGGCGCTGGCCGAATGGCGCGAGACCGAGGCACAGGCCCGCAACGTGCCGCGCAACCGCGTGCTGCGCGACGATGCGCTGATGGAGCTTGCGGCCTCGCGCCCGACCACGACCGAAGGGCTGACCTCCGGGCGCCTGTCGCGTCGCGAGAATTTCTCCCATGCGGCGATGACCGGGATGCTCGATGCGATCAGGACCGCTTCCGAGGCCGAGCCGGTCAAGCCGCCCAAGGCTCCGCCGAAGCCCGATGCCGTGCAATCGGCGCTGGCCGACCTGCTGCGCACGTTGTTGCGGGCCAGGACCGCCGGGGCGGATGTGGCCGACCGGCTGGTGGCGTCCTCCTCCGATCTGGAGGTCATCGCCATGGAGGACGAACCGGACGTGCCGGCCCTGCGCGGCTGGCGGCGCGATCTGTTCGGGGATGCGGCCCTGCGCCTCAAGCGTGGCGAAGTGGCGCTGTCCGCCGGGCCGAAGGGCGTCGAGGTGGTCGAGCTTGGCCCCCGCGACTCTGCATAGGGGCGATGGATGCGTGATCGTCTCCGGCTCGCGGGAGGCGCGCATCCTCGCCGATGCCCTGCCCGGAGCGGAGGTGATCGACACCCTGCCATGCGACCCTCTCCCCCGTGCCGTGATCGATGCCAGTCATCCCTGCGAACGCGGGACCCATGCTCTGGTGGCAGGGTGGTGCGCGGCGCGGAGCCTGCCCCTGTTGCGCCATGCGCGCCCCGGCTGGACGGCGCAGGCGGGTGACGACTGGCGCGTGGTGGCGGATGGAGCCGCCGCGCGCGGGGCGCTCGCCCCGGAATGGAGCCGCGTGTTCCTCTGCCTCGGGCGCGACGGGCGCATGGCCTTTGCGGGGGATGCGGATCGCCATTACCTCGTGCGCACCCGTACCGATGATCCCGCTGCGGAAGGTCTCGTCGATTTCACGCTGACGGCGAAGGCCGGTCCGTTCACGGCGCAGTCGGAGGCCGATCTCATGCGCGCCCATCGCATCGATGCGCTCGTCACGCGCGATGCGGGCGGGGAAGGGGCCTATCCCAAGATCGCGGGGGCGCGTCTGGCGGGCCTGCCCGTCGTCCTGATCGCCCGTCCGCCGGTGGCCTGCCCCGTCGCCCGCAGCGTCGAGGAGGCGCGCGCATGGCTCGCCTCGCTCTGATCGTGCCGTTCGTGCTGGCCATGACCCCCGCCCATGCCGCGCAGATCGCCGTGGATGTGGACCGGGGCCGCGTGCTGCTCGCCGATGCGCCGGATGCCGTGCGCCGCCCGGCCTCGCTCGTCAAGCTGATGACGGCCTATGTGGCCTTCGGGGCGCTGGAAGGTGGTGCGGTGGCGGAAGACGATCCCGTGACGGTCTCGAAACACGCGGCGCGGCAACCGCCCGTCAAGCTGCGCGTCCGGGCGGGTCGGACGCTCCCCTTCGGGGAGTTGCTCGCGGCGGCGGTCATCGGGTCGAAGAACGATGCGGCGACCGCCGTGGCCGAGGCGGTGGCAGGGGACGAGGACGCCTTCGTCGCGCGCATGAACGCGGCGGCGGAGCGGCTGGGGATGACCAATACCCGCTACGTCAATGCGTCGGGCCTGCCTGCGCCGGGGCAGCGCACGACGGCGCGCGATATCGCGCTGCTCGCGCTGGCCCTGCTGACCGAGTACCCCGAGCGCAGCGGGCTGTTCGCCGAGCGCAAGACCCGCGCGGCGGGCAAGGGGGTCACGACCACCAATCCGCTGTTCGGGCGCGTGCCGGGGACGCAGGGGATGAAGACGGGGTTCACCTGCGGCGCGGGCTACAACATCGCCGGACTGGTCGAGCGCGACGGACGGCGCGTCCTCGCCGTGACGCTGGGCCACAGGACCAAGGGCGGACGGCTGACGGCGGTCAGGGCGCTGATCGGGAAGGGGTTCGATGCGCTGGATACCGGCGCGCCGCTGGAGGCGGGCGTGGCCGTGCCGCAGGAGCCGCCCCATATCGGTGCCTGTTCCGGCACGGCCATCGCGGCGGTGAAGGAAAGCGATGCCTGGATACCGCCGGATCGTCCGAAGCCCGTGCGTCCCGCCCCGGTGACGACGCGCCGGATCGTGGTGCCGCCCCCGCCCCCGCCCGCCGTGCTCCCGCGAAAACCGCCGCCTCCGCCGCCCCTGTCGGGCTGGGCCGCGTTCCTCGGGGCCTTTCCGACGGAGCGGGAGGCTGCCGCGCGCCTTGCCGCCGTCAATGCGCTGGCGACCAGGGCCCGCACCCTGCCGGTGAAGATCATCCCGCGCCCTCGCGACGGGCGTCATCTCGGGGTGATCCATGGGCTGACCCGACCGCAGGCGCAGGCGCTCTGCACCCTCGCGAAAGGGATCGGGCGATATTGCCTCACGCTCAGTCCGCAGACCCTGCTCAACCCCCGCGCGCGCTGGCGACGCTGAAGGCGGATCGGATGGACGTGGGGGCGACCAGAGCTAGGTTGACGTGTCCTGCCGCCGGAGGATTATATGGCCGATCTCAGCTACGACGATCTCGTGGAGAACTTCGAAATTCTCGACGATTGGGAGGAACGCTACCGCTACGTCATCGAGCTGGGCAAGGAACTGCCGCCGCTGGACGACGCGCGCAAGACCGACGCGACGAAGGTGGATGGCTGTGTCAGCCGCGTCTGGATCGACAGCCGGACCGTGGAGGGCGGGAGCGGCACCCGAATCGAGTTCGACGGCGACAGCGATGCGCATATCGTGCGTGGCCTGATCGCGATTCTCCACACCATGCTGTCGGGGAAACCGGCGCGCGAAATCGTGGAAACCGATGTGGTGGGCCAATTGCAACGCATCGATCTGGCCGCTCATCTCAGCCCGCAGCGGAGCAATGGCCTCGGATCGATGATCGACCGGATAAAAGGTGTCGCGGCGGAAAATGCATCCTGACGGCGATTCAGAACGCTCCCCAGTTGATCCTGTAGCTCGCTTCCGCCACGGCGATGGCAGAATCGAGACATAATCCGATATTGATCGCAACCAACCGTTCCACAAATCGCATGACGCTGTCCAAAAAATTAATCAGTCTACTGATCTAATGTTCTAGACCGATACAGGCGGATTTGCAATCGTAAACTTATATTAACCGCAGGCGGACAGGTTTTGCTTGCCGTTCCAAACCGTTTCGCAATAGTTTTCACAGTACGGCGCAGTATTGCCGGTGTACCCGTTCCGTTCACAGGGACAGGGACGTAATGATTTGTTAACAGCTAGCGCAGACATCTTGAGCGTTGGTGGAATAGCGGGCTGAAGGCGGGCAGGACAGCGATGAGGACGATTTCTCCCTTCGAATTCGTGCGCCGTTTCCACCACGGCCTGACCAACCATGACGGGCGCTATGTCTGGTTTCTCGGGGCGGGGTGCTCCGTCAGTTCCGGTATCGGCGATGCGGGCGAGACGACCCTGCGCTGGCTGGGCGAGCTGAAATACCTGGAGACGGGGACCGCCGAGGACGTCATCGACTGGGCACCGGAGCGGTTCTCCGACTTCGACGCGACCGATCCCGCCGCCCTCTATGGCGAGGTGCTCGAAGCCCTGTTCTATACCGAGCAGGAACAGGAGCGCGAACTCGAACGCATCATCGCCCAGGCCGAACCGGGATTCGGCTATGCCACCCTCGCGCAGCTCGTGACGCAGCCCGACCGGGGCGAGCGGTGCAATACCGTCGTCACCACCAATTTCGACGATCTCGCCGCCGATGCGCTCTATCTCTATTCCCAGCGCAAGCCGCAGGTCCTGACCCATGAGAGCTTCGACCGGCGCATCCGCATCAGCACGTCGCGCCCCACGATCCTGAAGATCTACGGCGACGCCCATCTGGGCGGAGCGGGGCAGGGTCGCCTGCTGCGCTCGGACGTCAAGGACCGCCTGCGCGCGCAGTTCACCGAGGCCGCGCTGGTCTTCATCGGGTACGGGGGGCGTGACGAGTCGGTCGCCGATCTGCTGGCGGGCCTGCCGCGCGGGGCACCCGCCGGGGGTATCTACTGGGTCAATGACGAGGAGCCGGGCGAGCCGATCCGGGAATGGCTGGAAGAGCGCAATACCCTCTGGACACCCTACAGCGATTTCGAGGGGTTGATGTATCTGCTCCGGCGCGAATTTTCGCTGGGCCATCCGCGCATCGACCGATTCGACAAGATCCTGCAACGCTACGATGCGCAGTTCCGGGCGCTCGCCGCCCGCGACGACCTCAAACCCGACCGGGTGCCGGGCTTCTCCGCGCCCGTGCAGCCCGCGCCCGTGCAGGCCGCGCCTGCATCCGAAAGCACGGCGACGGATGAGCGGGACGACGACGACTGGAGCTATTCGCTCGCCGGGACGGTCGCGGATGGCTTCGACCGCCATGACGTGATCGCCGAAGACGACATGCCCGCGCAGGAAGACGATACGATCCTGTCGGGGTCGGTTCCGCTGCTGGCCGATGACGGACTACGCGACGAGGACGGGACGCGCGGGGAGGAGGACGACGACGCCTCCGGCAGCCGGATCGACCGGCTGATCGCCGCCGCCGTCGCGGCCATGGCCAATGGACAGCGCGCCGAGGAAACCGGTATCGCCGAGACCGTGACCCCGGAAGTTCCCGCCGACGAGCCGATCCCGGAGCCGGAGCGCCCGAGCCTGTCCATCGTGCCGGAAAGCGGCGTCGATGATCTGGCGGAGCCGGATGGCGCTCCGGTGCCTTCGGCACGTATGGCGGATGCCGATATCATCACCGATCCTCCCGCCGACGAGACGCCGGACGAGGACGTGGCAAGGGTGAATCGTCGCGACCGCGAGGCCCATGACCGGGGCGAGGAGGACGACGACCGGCTCGAACTGCCCCGCCGTCTGCTGGGCCGGGCCGATGCCGCCGAACTGGACCGGCGCTACCTCGCCGCCATTCAGGATTCGCCCGGCAATCCGCGCCTGCTGGCGCGCTATGCGCGTTTTCTGACCGTCGGACGGCGCGACCATGACGGGGCCGAGCATTACTTCAACCGCGCCATCGATGCCGATCCGCAGGACGGCACGGCCCTGCGCGAATTCGCGACCTTCCTGACCGAGACCCGCCGCGATTTCGACCGCGCCGAGGAATGCTACCGCCTCGCCCTGCGCGTCGATTTCGAGGACAGCGAGACCCTGATCGCCTATGCGAATTTCCTGTGGAAGGTACGCGGCGACATGCAGGCGGCGGGCGAGTGTTTTCAGGTCGCCGTGGACGGCGCACCGCGCCATGCCCGCGCCATCGCCGCCTATGCCGCGTTCCTGTCGCAGGTGGAACGCAAGGACGATGCGGCCTATGCCCTGCTGAAACTCGCGACCGCCTCGACCTCGACCGACCCGCAACCGGCGGTGCAACTGGCGCGCTTCGTCGCCGAGAAACGCGGCGACCTGACCCGCGCCGAAGCGATCTTCCGGCAGGCGACGAAGATCGATCCCCGCTCTGCCGAGACCATGGCCGCTGCCGCCACCTTCCTCGCCGACATGGCCAAGAAGCCGGACGAGGCCGAAAGCCTGTTCGAGCAGGCCGTGGAGACCGATGGCGAGTCCCCCGAGGTGCTGCGCGCCTTCGCCCGCTTCAAATGCTATCACCGCCGCGATGCGGATGCCGCCGAAGACCTGCTGATCCGGGCGCTCGATGCCGATCCGGGCGATGCGCAGACGGCGCTGGCCTATGCGCGGTTTCAGGAAGAGGATCGCAGCGATCTGGACGTGGCCGACGAATACTACCGCCGCGCCGTGCATCTCGACCCGCGCAACGCGACGATCCTGTCATCCCATGCCCGGTTCCTGCACAAGGCCCGCTCGAACCCCGCCGCCGCGCAGGACCGCTATCGCAAGGCCCTGTCGCTCGACGGGAAGGATGCCTTCACGCTGGCGCAATACGGCAATTTCCTGCTGCATGAACGCAAGGACATGGATGCCGCCGAGCCGCTCCTGCGCCGGGCGACCGTGATCGCTCCCCGCGATGCGGCGGCTCTGGCCGATCTGGGGCTGATCCTGCGCGAACGCGGGCAGACCGAGGAAGCCGAGGCCCTGTTTCGACGCGCGGTCGCCGCCGACCCGCGCCGGGTCGCCACCCTGCGCCGCTATGCGCGCGTGGTGAATACGGCGAAATCGAACCCCCATGCGGCGGAGGCGTTCTACGACAAGGCCCTTGCCGAGAACCCGAACGACCCCGCGACCCTCTGCGGTGCCGCGCAGGCGATGTTCTCGCTCGGCAAGCGCGAGGAGGGATTGTCGATGCTCGACCGCGCCTTCGAGGCCGCGCTCGACGACGACCCCGCCAAGCGCGATCCCGACCTGCTGCTGGAACTGTGGTTCTACCGCTATGCCTTCGACGACCGGGCGGGGCAGGACGCGATCAAGGCCGCGCTGTGGCTGGTGCGCGCCGGGGCACGCGCCACGCGCGACGATCTGGATGCGGTGCTGAAATTCGCCGTGACCGATGGCCATGCCGAGCCGGACCTGTTGTCCGAACTCGCGTCGGTCGCCTGCGGCGAGAGCGAGCCGGAACAGTTGCAGCGGTTCAACGTGGCCTGACCCTCACCCTGCAGCCGGTGCGCAATGTCACAGCGCCGTCCAGCCGCCATCGACCGAGATCGTCGTGCCCGTGATCTGCGCGGCTGCATCCGAGCAGAGGAACGCCGTCGTTTCGCCGATCTGTTCGACGGTGGCGAATTCGCGGGTGGGGGTGCGGGTGAGCATGACCTTGTCGATCACCTCGTCCTTGGTCATCGAGTTGGCGCGCATCTGGTCCTCCAGTTGCGCCTCCACCAGCGGCGTCCAGACATAGCCGGGGCAGACGGCGTTGCAGGTGACGTCGACCTTCGCTTCCGTCGCCTCCAGTGCCGTGACCTTGCTCAGCCCCACGACCCCGTGCTTGGCGGCGACATAGGCGCTCTTGAAGGGCGAGGCGGTCAACCCGTGGGCCGAGGCGATGTTGACGATGCGCCCATGGCCGCGCGCCTTCATCCCGGCGATAGCCGCCTTGGTGGTATGGAACGCGGAGGAGAGGTTGATCGCGATGATCGCGTCCCACTTGCCGTCCGGGAAATCCTCGATCTTCTCGACATGCTGGATGCCCGCATTGTTCACGAGGATATCGACGCGCCCGAAGGCTTTCTCTGCTTCCACGACGAGAGCGGCGCAATCGGCGGCCTTGGACATATCCGCGCCGACATAGCGCACATCCGCCCCGGTCTCCTTGGCGAGATCGGCGGCAATCGCACGGGCATCGTCGGAACGGGTGTGGTCGTTGAGGACCACCATGCAGCCCTTGTTCGCCAGCACCCGCGCGATGCCGAGGCCGATTCCGCTGGTCGAGCCGGTGACGACCGCTACTTTTCCGTCGAGCATGGAGAGATCCTTTCGATTCGTGTTCGCGCGGACTCTACTGCGCTGCACAATGCTTGGCGAGAGACTGCGACAGAGACTGCGATCCGGGGGGAGGCGACAGGATGATCCGACAGGCGGTCCCGTCGGACGAACCCGCGATCCGCGCCATCGCGCGGGCGTCCTACACGCGCTACGTCGCCGCGATGGGCCGGGAGCCCGCTCCCATGGTCGCCGATTTCGGGGCGCAGATCGCGGCGGGGCAGGTGTGGGTGACGGAGGGGGGCTTTATCGTCTTCTTCGAAAGGGACGATGCGATGTTTCTGGAGAACGTCGCCGTCCACCCGGATGCGGCGGGGCAGGGGATCGGCAAGGCGCTGATCGGCCATTGCGAGGCGGTGGCGCGCAAGGCGGGCCTGCCTGCCGTGACGCTCTATACCAATGCGAAGATGACGGCGAACCTCTCGCTCTATCCGCATCTGGGCTATGCGCAGGTGGATCGCCGGATGGAGGACGGGTTCGACCGGGTATATTTCAGGAAACGTCTCGCGCCTGACGGATGCCCCGGTGAGGGTCAGGTTTCGGGCAGTTCTTCCGCGTGGATCGCCGTTACCGGATAATGACGATCCTCATACTGGGCAATGAGATTGGCCAGTACCTCGAAACGATGTGCTTCCGGCGTTTTCGGCTCCGGTAGAGCATCGAAATACGGTTCGATCTCCGCTAGCGCGCGGGTGTAATCTGCTTCCGTTTGCAGGGATGATGTGCTCATGGCTCTCCTTTCGCCGCCTCCAATGCCTCTGGCAAGGCCTCTGCCGCAAGGTCCAACTCGGCGTCGGTGCCCGTGCTGATGCGGATGCAGCGGTCCAGGGGGGCGGGGCCGGGCATCCGCACGAAGATGTCGCGCGCCAGCATCTCGCGCAGGACGGCGCGGGCGTAGTCGCCGTCTCGGCCGCAGTCGATGGTCACGAAATTCGTGGCCGAGGGCAGGGGCGTCAGGTCGTTGGCCCGCGCGATATCGGCCAGCCGCTCGCGCCCCGCCGCCACCGATCCGATGACCCCGGCGAGATGGGCCGTGTCGCCCAATGCGGCCAGTGCGGCGACCTGCGAGATGCGCGTGACGCCGAAATGGTTGCGGATACGGTCGAAGCCCGCGATCAGCTCCGGGTGGCCGATGGCGCAGCCGATGCGCATTCCGGCCAGCCCGTAGGCCTTGGAGAACGTGCGCAGGCGCAGGAGATTCGGGCGACGAAACCCGCGCGGCGTGATCGCCTCGGGGTCGATATGCAACTCGGCATAGGCTTCGTCGAGCAGTACGAGGCAGTCGGAAGGCACCGCATCGCACAGCGCCTCGATGGCCGCGTGGGAGACCCAGCTTCCCATGGGATTGTCCGGATTCGAGACATAGACGAGCCGCGCCTGCATCGCGCGCGCGCGCTCGGCCAGCGCGTCCAGGTCTTCGGAATCGTTGCGGTACGGGACCGTCTCCAGCACGCCGCCGAAACCGGCCACATGGTAGTTGAAGGTCGGATAGGCCCCCAGCGACGTGACCGCGCGGTCCCCCGGCGCCATGAACAGGCGCACGATCAGGCCCAGCAGGCCGTCGATGCCTTCGCCGACCACGATCTCCCCGGCGGTATAGCCGAAATGCGGGGCGAGGGCGTCGATCAGGTCGTGGTTGGTGGAATCGGGATACCAGCGCGCTTCGTCCACCGCCGCCTGCCGCATCGCCTCGACCACCAGCGGCGAGGGCTCGAGCGTCAGCGCGTTCGCGCCGAGCCGTGCCGCGAAAGGCCGCCCGCGTGCACGCTCCATCTGCTCCGGCCCGACGAAGGGAACGGTCGCGGGAAGGGAGGCGGGGATCGGCGCGAAGGGGGGCAGGGCGGGCATGGCATCGGCTTTCGCGAAGGATGTCGGGTGCTCCTTGTCCCAACGAACCGGACCGATGGCAAGCGGCGACCGGGTTTGCGGAGCGGACCGTATGCGGGCAGCGAGGACATGCGAACCGCGATTTATTCGTGGTCAAGTCAGGTCGGAATATCTGTTGAAAGACGTATGTCATCCGCGATTATCGATAGCGTTCATAGTGTGGTCCGATGAACCCTCTGCGAAGTGCTTGGACAAGACAGGGCGACACTCGTGAGACATCGGTTATTTTAGTTGCATAATCAATGAACGAAGTTATCACTACAGGGCCCCGAACTGAGGTTAACGGGGTTTCGCGGTTGAGAAATGTGTGAATCTGTGGGTGCTCCTTGATTCGGAGTGCCTGCCATGACCTGTCCTTCTGACGAACTTCCCCCGAAATCGCGCCTGAAGGCGTTGCTCGAGCATTTCAGTCGGATCGAAGACCCGCGCGAGCAGTGGAAGGTGCGCCATCCCCTGCCGGAAATCCTGCTTCTGGTCGTCTGCGGGACGATCTGCGACTGCGACGACTACGAGGGGGTTTCGGCATGGGGGAAGGCGCATCTGAAGTTCCTGCGCGAGCATCTGCCTTACGAGCATGGCATCCCCGGCGAGCGGTGGTTGACGATCCTGATGAACCGCATCCCGCCCGACCTGTTCGCCGCCGCCTTCACCGACTGGACGCGCGAGACATGGCCGGGTGTGCCCGAACAGGTCGCCATCGACGGCAAGACGTCCCGGCGCAGCCATGACCGGAGCGCGGGCAAGGCGGCGCTGCATCTGGTCTCCGCCTTCGCCACGACGCAGCGGCTGGTGCTGGGGCAGGAAGCGGTGGAAACCAAGTCGAACGAGACGACCGCCATTCCCCTCCTGATCGAGAGGTTGGCCGCGAATGACGGTCTCAAGGGCGCGCTGGTCTCCATCGACGCCATCGCCACCAACGGCAAGATTGCAGGCGCGATCCGCGAGGCCGGAGCCGACTACCTGCTGGCGGTCAAGGCCAACCAGCCCACGATCCGCAGCGAGGTGGAGACCCTGTTCGACGAGGCTTCAGCCGACGAACTCGACCGCCATCGCAGCATGGACAAGGGCCACGGGCGCATCGAGGAGCGCATCGTCACCGTCTGCCGCCAGACCGACTGGCTGTCCGGCGAGCGCCGCTTCCCCGGCGAACTCCGGCTGCCCGACGCCGCCTCGGTCATCCGCGTCGTCACCCGGACCGAACTCGCCGACCGGTGCCGCGTCGAGACCCGGTACTTCATCTCATCCGCCAGCCTCACAGCCGAAAGGGCCGCAAACGGCGTCCGGGGACACTGGGCGATCGAGAACTCCTTGCACTGGGTACTCGATGTCGTCTTCGCCGACGACCAGTCCCGGCTGCGAAAGGGCCACGGCGCGCACAACATGGCCGTCGTCCGGCACTTCGCCCTCAACCTCGTCCGCACCGCCCCCGGAAAGCAGTCCATCAAGCTCCGCAGAAAACGAGCCGGATGGGACACCGAATTCCTCAACTCAATTCTCAATATGGAACGCCGTTAACCTCGATTCGCGGCCCTGCGAGGGTGTCCGCACCATCCCTCGCGGCGTGACGAACCATAGCAGATCAGAGAACGAGGTCGAGCCGGTGGCGGGCGGTCACGCTCCACCCGAACATTGGCCAGCGATACAGCATCAGGGGAACCGATGCCCATCCGGGGCGTCATCCTCATCCTGTTGGTTCCTATCTCGCAACGGTGTCGGTGATGGCTGTCGGGCAGCGGGATCGGTGGCGATATCCAGGATGACGGCGGCGTGGTCGCTCAGGCCTTCGCGGCGCTCGGGGTCGGCGGGATGACGGCCCCAGTCGTGGCGACAGGCTTCGAGATGCGGGATCAGATGCGGGCTGAGAAAGACGTGATCGAGCCGGAAGCCGTTGTTGCGGTGGGAATACCACGTGTATTCACGCCTCTCTCCATGAAGATGGCGGAAGGCATCGGCCCAGCCGCGCGTTCCCATTCCTTCGATGAAATCATATTCGCGGTGGAACTGCGGGCCCAGGGGCGTTTCCTCGTCCAGATGACGCAGGCCGGAATTGGTGTCGCCGCCGATGAGGGACGGGCCAGAACGCCAGCGTCCGGCGATATCGAGTATCGCTTCCAGCAAGGGATATTTCAGGTCCGGTGACGTGAAATTGGGCGCGTGCACCAGGCCCATGGTGAAGGGCCGGGGGGCCTCGATCCTGGCCAGCAGCCATCGGTCACGCAATACGGGCATCCCCGCGATCCGGCGGCGGCGAAGGGGCCAGCGGCTGGCGAGAAGAAGAGCGTTGCGAGCGCGCGCCGTTCGGTCGGTGGTCTGGATCTGATGCGGCCATCCTGCTCCGGAAAGCCGTTCGGCGAGAGACTGGCTGGCAGGCGTGCCGCGAAACTCGCTCAGACCGATCACGTCGGGCTGCCAG
>ENA-ORXU01002517-ORXU01002517.1-marine-metagenome-genome-assembly--contig:-NODE-2517-length-12399-cov-4.862360_pt1 | contig 12399 bp, 13 predicted proteins | sample MGYA00237869_ERZ511484 | MGnify/ENA metagenome assembly ERZ511484 | reverse complement strand
TCGAGCGGCTCATGCGGGCATTGCGGCTGCACAGGCAATCATTGACGATAACCGAAAAAGTTTTCTCGATATCACGAATCCCTCTGCACCTGCACCCTGGCAGGATTAACACTGCTCGGTATCGGTATCGGTATCAGTATCAGTATCAGTATCAGTATCTACGTTCCAATGGACATGGCATGATCTGCTCTATGCGGCTCTCTGTGTATAAAATTGAAGAATGAACTACATAGGACAACTAGCCTGACAGAGGGGGTATGTGCCAGTTTCTCTGAGTAATGGCGCCTATGCAGGTGATGCGATTTGTTCTGGCGCGGTATACATCGCTACTCTATTTCAAGCTCTTTGATTTTGCGTGTCAGTGTGTTTCTACCCCAGCCAATCAAACGAGCAGCCTCCTGACGTCTGTCTTGAGTCTTGTTCAGCGCACACTGAATGAGAATACGCTCCACTGCTGGTTGTGCCTTACCTAGCAGATCAATATTGCCATCTCGCAGTTGTCGATTGGCCCATTGCCTCAAACCGCTTTCCCAATCTACCTCTCTTTGTAACGGTGTTTCTTGTGCCTGCGCTGGCATGTCGTCTATTTCAAGTTCGGTACCGCTAGCCATCACGGTCAGCCAGTGAGCGGTGTTCTGCAGTTGTCTGACGTTTCCCGGCCAGCTTAATGAGCTGACATAGGCTTCAAATTCAGGTGACATGACTTTCGCCTCTTCGCCTAGCTCCTCTGCGGCCCTTGTTAGAAAATGACGTAGCAGGCCGGGAATGTCTTCGCGACGTTTTCGTAAGGGAGGTGCTTCTATACGAATAACGTTGAGTCTGTGGAAAAGATCTTCCCTGAAACGTTTTTCATGGACCAGTGCTTCCAGGTCCTGATGAGTGGCTGCGATGATTCGAACATCTACCTTGAGTGCAGTGTGCCCACCAACGCGGTAAAACTGTCCGTCGGCTAGCACTCGAAGCAGGCGTGTTTGTAGTGTTGCTGGCATGTCGCCTATCTCATCAAGAAACAAGGTGCCACCATCAGATTGTTCAAAGCGTCCTATCCGCGTGCTCTGCGCACCGGTGAATGAGCCTTTTTCATGGCCGAACAATTCAGACTCCATCAGGTCATGGGGAATGGCTGCCATGTTTAATGCAACAAACGGTTTGGCCGCTCGTGGACTGTGACGATGCAAGGCATGTGCGATCAGTTCCTTGCCAGTTCCACTTTCACCGTTGATCAGAACGGTAATCTTCGATCGGGATAATCGACCGATGGCTTTGAATACTTCCTGCATGGCTGGTGCATCACCGATTAGCTCCTCAGGTTCATCGGAGCCCTGAACTTGTCTGGCTCTTGAGGGGGGAGTCTGTGCAGCACGCTGGTCGGATTGCACGCTGCAGGCACGGCGCACTTGCTCTATGACGGTGTCTACATCAAAAGGCTTGGGTATGTATTCAAATGCTCCCGCTTCAAAAGCGGAAACGGTACTGTCCAGATCAGAAAATGCGGTCATGATAAGCACGGGTAGATCCGGGTGTGATCGCTTGACCTGTTGCAACAGTGAAAGCCCGTCAGAGCCCGGCATGCGAATATCACTAATCACCGCATCCGGCATCAGCGCGTTGGTGCGGATAGCATCCAGCGCTTCGTCGGCAGATTCAAACACGTTGACTTGCATACCTGCCTGCTTGAGTGTCTTCTCGAGCACCCAGCGGATCGATTGGTCATCATCAATAACCCAGACGTATTCGTCGCTCATGCGATCTCCAGAGGAATCAGTACGGTGAAAGTGGTATTGCCGGGTTCGCTGGCACATTCGATCAGGCCACCCAACTGGTTCATTATTGATTGTGCGATTGATAAGCCAAGCCCGGTCCCATGATCAGTGCCGCTGACCATAGGAAAGAAGATCTGATCGGTCAGATTCTCCGGCACGCCAGGTCCGTTGTCTATGATTGACAGGCAAGCAACCAGCGGATGGCGTGTACCGCCAATGGTAAAGTTGCTGACAACCCGTGAATGGAACACGATTCGACCAGAACCGTTCAGGGCTTGCAATGAATTGCCGGCAATATTGAGGATGACCTGTATAAGACGGTCTCTGTCAGTCAGGCATTCTGGAATACTCGGATCATAATCAAATCGAATCTGTACGCTATCAGGTGCGCCGGCGATGACTATCTTTCGAACATGCTCAAGGACCTCGTGCAGGTTAACCGTGTCACGTCGAGGTCTTGTGGTGGGTCCCAGCATGCGATCAATCAGGCTCTGGAGGCGATCTGCCTCACGGATAATGATCGAGGTGTACTCGCTGAGTTCTTCGTCAGGTAACTGTCTGGCAAGTAGTTGAGCAGCGCCACGCAGACCACCCAAAGGGTTCTTGATCTCATGGGCGAGCCCGCGTAACAGAGATCGGGCATGCTCCTGCTGCGTGAGCATGGCTTCGTCCCGCGCTATTCGCAGGGGGCGATCAATGGTGTTTATCTCCAGAATCAGCCCACCTCTGGCATCCGCCAGTGGATACGGTGAAAGGTACAGGTCTACCACCTGAGGGTCTTGGCCGTGAGGCTCGACAGATACCTGTCTGTCAGTGAAAGGCTGGCCATTATCCAGAGCAACTCGAATCCTTGCAAACAGGTCATCGGGGATGGTGAGTGCACGGGTCAGGCGTTGGTCGACAGCACGTCTGGCGCTGGTGCCAAGCAGCTGCTCAGCTGCGCTGTTTACATAGCGTATGCGCATGCCGTCATCAATCGCGATGATGGCTGTCGAGAGTGCGTCTAGCAGGGATAGGTCGTCGGCCGTTGAGGGCAAGGGATATCTGGTCACCTACCGCAGGTTGCAAGTTATGCACCTCTCGAGGGCGAGGTGTTTAGTTTGCAGAGTTCAAATAAAAGCTATTCAAAACAGATAGATATAGAGGTCCAAGAATATAGCCACTAAGTTCTATAGCACTATTGTAGTGCAATATATCTGCATACGCACATGAATAGTGCGCTAATGGGGGTTGGATGGGGTAACGGTCAGACGATTCAAGCAGTCTGCGTGCAGTAATAAACTTCCGCGCGGGTCTCGGGTGTTACTGGCTGACGCTGCTAGTCACGGTACTGTGTTTGATATGGATTTCCGCCTCGGTTGAAACAGCCTGTTGGGTGCCTTCACTATCCACGATGATGACTTGCAACCGGCGGGTGCCACGTTCTGGAATATCAATGGGCAACGTGGAATTCCATCCTGAAGCCACAAGTTTGCCGTCCAGACGAATCTGTGCCATGAAGCCCAGGGGAAGTGAAGGCGCTGGAGATGTTTGTATGTTGACGTTAATCGACCCTTCCGGATCTATCAGAGTCTCCTCATGCGCGGGCGACACAATGGCGACCTCGGTAACCGATAATAATTCCGGATCCGATTTAGAAGGCAAAGTATCTGTAGCCTGAATTTCAGGATTCTCGAGATTTTCAGGATTGCCGTTAACCGGTGAAACTGAAGAAGCGGGTGCGATGTCGCTATCAGCTTCGGCGCTTGAAACGGTATCAGTCTCAGGCGTGGAGGCAGGCACTGTCTGGGCGGTTTCCGGCCCGTCTGCTGACAAGGATTCGCCGGAGTCCATGATATTCAGCGGAGACGACTTTACGATGGTCGCCTCGGGCGCAGGCTGGTCAGAAAACACAGCATTGCCATCCGAATCGATCGATTTGTAGATCAATTCGTTAGCATGGGATAACCCGGAAACCAGCAAACCTGCTGTCCATAGTGCGATTGAGGTTCTCATGCTGCATGCTTTGCAGGTTTTGCGCCACCGGCCAGCACGTTAGCAATAATAGCGGGCAGTAAGAGCGTTTGAATAGCGCTGATGCTGCTAAGTTAGTGGGTTATCAGCGTACCCACTGCTCCGTTCTTAGAAAAAGTGCAAATTTTATGACACATGACTCGCTGAACGTGATTGTTCAGGAAATCGCAGCAGAATTGGCGGTCGCAGTAGATCGTGGCTCTGTTGCCCGATATATCCCGGAACTGGCTTCCGTATCCCCCGGTCATTTCGGTATCGCTATTGTTGGTTACGATGGTGAGTGTCATTTGGCGGGTGATGCTGATATGCAGTTCTCGGTTCAAAGCATCACGAAGGTCTTTGCGCTCACCATGACGCTGGCGGCTATCGGCGATGACTTGTGGGATCGGGTAGGGAGAGAGCCGTCGGGCAGTGCCTTCAATTCGATTGTTCAGCTGGAATGGGAGCATGGCATTCCGCGCAATCCTTTTATCAATGCCGGTGCGATCGTTGTGTCAGATGTGTTGTTGTCCAGTTATGAGCCAGGTGAGGCTATAGCGAAGTTTCTGGACTTCATGCGTTTGTTGACGGGTGATCAAAGCGTAACGCTGGATGCGACAGTTGCACAAAGTGAAAAGGTAACAGGGCATCGAAATGTAGCATTAGCCAGCTATATGCGTGCATACGGGAACATCCATCATCCGATTGAACATACGCTGGATATCTATTTTAATCAGTGCTCTCTATCCATGAGCTGCCACCAACTTGCGTTAGCGGGTCGTTTCCTGATGGCTGGAGGCATCAATCCTGACACGGGTGAGTCGGTTGTCAGCGCGCGCCGTGCACGACGTATTCTCGCCCTGATGATGACATGTGGTCATTATGATGGCTCTGGTGAGTTCGCGTTTCGTGTCGGCCTGCCTGGCAAGTCGGGTGTGGGCGGGGGGATTCTGGCGATACTGCCACGAGTGGCATCTATTGCAGTATGGTCACCCGGCTTGAACGATCGCGGAAATTCGCAGCTCGGCACTCTGGCGCTGGAAATGTTGGTACAGCGAACAGGCTGGTCAGTATTTGAACCCTAGAGCACTAAAAATCACTCAGGTTACAACATTGTTTGTTCAGCCCAGCCTGCCATAAAACGTCATTCGCGCAGATTCCGAAAGCGAAATATCAGGTTCGGTGTTGTAGGCGAGCACTACCAGCATTCTGGTTTTGTGCCCTTTAGTGGGTGTAACACGGTGCATGGAATCTCTGCCTCTGAACAAGACCAGGCAGCCAGCATTCATATCGAGTGCTTCTGTCTGCGCTTTGTCGTCAAGTACCTCGCCGGCTCTTTCGTAGCTCATGTCGCCCGCGGCAGTATCACGCAAATCCTTGACGAATTCGAACGAGCCTCCCGCCTCCGGTTCTTGTATGAGTAGGGTAATGGCGAATGAGGAATTATCGAAATGCCAGCCTAGCTCTTGTCCTTCGGAGGCGTAGTGGAGGTTGATGGACGACAGTGGGTCTGCGTATTCGAACAAGGCCTGTTCATTGAGAACACTGCACAGGAACGCTTTGAAGTCATCGTTGCTATAGAGCGTTCGCAACGGTGAATGAGGAGCAATCTGATCGGTGGTAATACAGCCCTTCGATGAAGAAACAAGGCGATTACGGGGATGATCTTTTGCATAATCGGTGTCCTCAGGCATCAGATAGACGTTGTGATCACTCACCGTGTAAAACGCCTTATCCTGATTAGTATCTCCTTCGCTGGCTATAGTCTCTATGGTCGAATTGTTCAGAAACTCTGGAATGAGTAGCACACCATGGGCATCCAGTTGTGCCTTGCAGCTCGCCCGAAATGATGCGTCATCGATGGGATAGCGCGATAGATCTATCAATTCGTGCAACATCAATGAGGGTTGGGCAGGGCGGGTGCTAGGATTCATGTGCGTTACTGGTTGACTGTTTCTTGTTTGCTGTGCCAGCCTGCATCTGGCCTGCGCATGCACACTATCTTAATGGGTTACCGAGCACCGGCGCTACTCATGAGATGTCGCTATGAACTGATAATCTGGTGAGTACCCCTTTTGGCTGCTTTACCTGGGCTCGTCGGTTGACACAAGGTTCTGGCAAATTTCCCTGCCTGACTGTCGGGTGGCCAGTGAACAGAGATTCGAGTAGTTTCCCGATTGATTCCATGTTACGTTACCGATAACGTCGATTCGCACTCGTAACGGATAACTAAAACTCGATGACATATAGCACTGAACCGTTGATCAGCATGCGAGGTATCACCAAACGCTTTGGGGGTGTCACGGCGCTTGAAGGCGTAGACCTTGATTTATACGCTGGCGAAGTGCTGGCGATAGTGGGCGATAACGGTGCCGGGAAGTCCACCCTGATCAAGATTCTGACGGGCGTGTTTCGTCCCACAGAAGGAACCATTTTGATGAACGGCGACGAGCTGGCCATGAACAGCCATTCGGATGCTATCGATCATGGCATCGATGCGGTGTATCAGACTCTGGCACTTGCTGATCACCTGACACCCGCAGCCAACATGTTTCTGGGTAGCGAACTGACAAAGAGCTTCCTGGGTCTGGAATTTCTCGATAACAAGCGGATGCGTTCTGAAGCTGAACGCACTTTGCAGGAGCGTCTGGGTGTGACGTTGCGTAGCATGGACGTATCCACGGATAGTCTTTCGGGTGGTCAGCGTCAGGCTGTCGCCATAGCACGAGCGGTTTATCACACCGACCTCAAGGTACTGGTGATGGATGAGCCTACCGCCGCATTAGGACCCAGAGAAACGGCACGCACTTTAAAACTCATTGAAGCGGTTCGCGAGCAGGGTCTTGGTGTCATTGTTATCTCACATAGCCTGGATGATGTCTTTGCGGTATCCGATCGCATACAGATCATGCGTCGAGGGCGACGTGCGGACGTGGTTCAAACCTCCGAAAGTAGTAGCACAAAGGTGCTTGGCATCATGGTTGGTGCACCCACAGAACAGGTAGCTGCAGATCATGAGTGAGACAACACCAGAGCAGGGCCTGAGCGGGCGCGAGAAGCTGGACAAATACCTGGCATTGCTGGGCCCCATGGCCATGATCGCAGCATTGTTGCTGCTGATGTTACTGCTTGAGCCTGCGCGGTATTTTCGTGTGTCCAACTTCGACATCATTCTCAAAGATGCGGCGTTGTATATGCCCATGGCCATGGCGATGACTCTGGTTATAACCACTCGGGGAATCGATCTTTCGATCGGTTCGGTAGCTGCCTTGACGGCCATTGTCATGGGCTACATGGTGAAGTCATATGGTTTTCCATGGTGGGCAGCTGTGTCGATTGCCATATCACTTGGTGCTTTGTGTGGCCTCATTAACGGTCTGGTTATCACCAAGTTGAAAGTGCCCGATTTGATCGGCACACTGGCAATGGATCTTGCCTATCGAGGCTTTGCGCTCGTGTTGGCCAAAGGTATCGTACTGTCCCGCTTTCCTGAAGAAATCGTGGCTATCGGACGAGGTTCCATACCCGGTTTTTTACCGGTACCCGTGGTCATTGGTCTGGTAACTATTATTGCGGGTTATATTATTTACACCCGTACGCGTCTAGGCCGCTATGCGGTAGCTATCGGCTCAAACCCGGAAGCCGCTGAACTCACTGGGGTGCCAGTCAATCGTTACAAGGTGTATGTTTACGTTTTGATGGGTGCCATGGCGGGGCTGGCAGGCGTCATGCTGGCTGGCAAGCTCAATGCCATCCAGGCCACTTCAGCACCGTTCTTTAATTTGCATGTCATAGCGGCGGTCGTTGTTGGTGGAACCTCTCTGTTTGGCGGACGTGGTTCCATGATCGGTTCCCTGGCTGGTGTTCTGTTACTGGCCATGATGATCAATGCACTGGTCACCTTGCGTATCGAGTTTTTCTGGCAATCCGTTGCCTCTGGTGCGGTCATCATTTTTTCGGTGGCTTTCTATACCTGGATTCAAATGAAGGATCGCGACGGTCAGGGAGGCTTCATGGCAGCATTGAAAACTCCTGAGAACCGTCATCTCGGGCGCTTCCTGTTGATCATGGCCGTGATTATCGGAACGCTCTTCATACTTGGCTGGCTGTTCGCAGGCGAGACAACAGCGGTTCGTTAAGAGCCGATCTACCTATTAACCTGGAAGGAGAAATCACCACATGATAAGAAAAGGTTCAATCATCAGCGCAACGACGCTGGCGATATTGTTGGGCTCGACTGCTGCAATGGCAGCAGACAAACTGCCGCTTATGGAACTGCCAGATGCGGGAGAAAGAGACTACTGGTTACCCGATGAGGTCAACCAGCCCGGGTCTGTTGACAAGCTGCAGGAAGTGGTAGGAACGGCAGCAGTTCCACTGGCTGTCGAGCAGGAGGGACCCGTAAAGATTGGTCTGGTGTACCCTTCCGCAGACGTGTCAGATTTCTGGGCTCGAGCATACCTTGCCTTTACCAAGCGTATGGATGAGATTGGCATTGAATACGAAACAACAGAATTCGCATCGCGCCAGATCGAGCACTCCCTGCAAAGCACTTATACCGAACAGATATTGCAGGATGGTGACTTGTATGATTTCGTGGTCTTCGGTCCATCTGAACTTGCTACGCAAGCTGACAATATCGACCGGCTATCGAAGAGCGAAGATTTCAAGACGTTTGTCTGGTCGTTCTTTACGCCATTAAAGCAATTTGACGTGCAGCCAGCTGGCTGGTTTGATTTCTCATCTACACTGGGTGCGTTGAACATCTGCGACTACATGGCAGAGACACTGGGTAACGATGTGGTCTACGCCATGAATCGCGGTATACCGGGCATTACTGATAACCAGCGTTCCGGGGACTTCCAGAAGTGTATTGAAGAGAAAGCAAACTGGACCTTGGCGTACGAGCACTACGGTAACTACACACGAGAAGGTGGCTATGACGGCACTAATCTGATTCTTCAGGCTTATCCAGAAGTGACAGTCATCCACAACGCCAACACGGCGATGTCCATGGGTTCACTGGAAGCCTTGATCGGTGCGGGTCGTGACAAGGATATCTTCTCGACGGGTTGGGGTGGCACCGGACTGGAGCTAGATGCTATCCGCCGTAAAGAGCTTGATGCCACACCTATGCGAATGGGTGATGATGTGGGTGCTGCTGCTGCAGAAGCTATCAAGTACCACCTGGAAGGGCGAGAAGATGAACTGCCATTAGTGTTCCTGGGAAGAATACTGGTTGCTCACGATCAAATGGCGCCTGAAGAGCTGGACGCACTGGAAAAAGAAGCCTTCAGATTTTCCGGCGTGGGTGCACTTGAGCGCTGATCGTGTTTGGTTCTCATGGCCATTGATGCTGGTCACTTACCTGTATAGTTGACGAGTGTTAGAAAAGGGTTTCCGACTTACGGCATATCAGCCTGAGTCGGGAACTTTCCGCACCGTCAGTGACTGATGAAGGCGAATACGGGATTACTTAACTTGCGTAAGGAGAAAAATGCAATGGGCACATCGTTAGTGCAACATGCGGCGTCTTGCCACTGCGGATCTGTCAAATTTAACGTTCAGTTGACTGATGAGTTTAATACGATCAGACGCTGCTCGTGCTCCTACTGCAGGATGCGTGGTGCAGTCGCTGTGTCGGCTAATCTGGATGGTTTGGAATTCACCCGGGGCGAAAAGACACTGACGCTCTATCAATTCAATACAAACACTGCCAGGCACTATTTTTGTTCAACCTGCGGGATTTACACGCATCACCAACGTCGATCCAATCCGAACGAGTTCGGTGTTAACGTTGCGTGTATACAGGGTATGAGCCCATTTGATTTTGAAGAGGTCAAGGTGCTCGATGGTGTCAATCATCCCAAAGACAATTCTTTAACTCCCCGGCTTGCAGGAACTTTGCGATACGTAGAGAATACTCAATAGAGAAAAATGATGACTCCAGCGCCTGATGTAATGGAAACTGCAGAGATGTATCTGAAAGAAATGCTGGAGGCAGATGATTTGGCAAATTTTGAGCTTTACACGAAGAGGTTCGAACCAAAATATCTGGGTGATTTCAACAAGGAGATATTTTCCAGGGACATCAAGGGCATGCACGAAAGAAACGGCATGAACAACGGTTATGAATTCATGGGCACTTTGCGCAACGCCTCCGTAGATGGTCTGGATATATTCAGGACAGTCTGGAAGGGTATCTATGAGAAGCGCGATGCATTGATAGAAATCGCGTTATATAAGAGTGAAGGCGAGTGGTACCTGATCAAATCTTCCGTGTATTAGTTCCGTTTCTTTATTCGTTGTGGCTATGTGTAATTCGATAGACGTGAATGGGCTGTTGGTTCCAGTCCATTCACTCTGTACGTGTAGAGTCTGTGGCGATTGGGAGGCAGAGACATTTAAAGCAGTGCGTTGTCGATAAGAAACACTCCGTATTATTGAGGGTAGCGATATAGGATTTGATAGGAATCGGTGAGTCTGTATTATTCGGTGATAGGAGAGTCGATATAATACTTGTTATATTTTATCGACACATTTCCGCTGTGCTAATACCGTTACTCCAAACTCAGAACAGTCCTCCGATTTCCACGCGGCCTATGCCAATTGTTATGTGAGTTGACATATTCAGTCTTGAGTGGTATGAATAAGTCATACTTGTTGAGGGGGAGGGCTAGTACGATGGGAAATGCAGTAAAAAGAACAATTTCACTACCTGCTGATCTCGCAGAAGAGATCGATGAAATCTCAAGAAACGAAGGCCGTTCGGTTAGTTCGATTGTACAAGACGCCTTGCGGCTCGCGCGAGCGAAGAGATTAAAAAGCGAATTCAGCGAAATCCAAGGATTCTGGAGTGACAAGGCCAAGGAAGCTGGCATATTGACGCAGAAAGACCTGGATAGGCTTACTGACAAATGAAGGTAGTCTTCGATACAAACATTTACATCTCGGCATTTGTGTTCGTTGGTGGTTCTGCTGACAAAGCAATACAACGGATCCTCGATAACGAAAATACTTTGATTATTTCGAAACCGATAATCGACGAGACTCTCAGAATTATGGCAGAAAAATTTGAGCGTAATGTAGAGGAGCTATCACGCACAGCGGTGTTTCTGTCAGAAATAGCAACGGTAGTCACGCCAAAGGAAAAAATATCTGTCTTGTCCGATGAGCCTGATAATCGGATACTTGAATGTGCATCTGAAGGCGACGCCTCTGCAATTGTTACAGGTGACAAAGCAATGTTGAAATTAGATATATATGAGGGGATAAGAATCGTTTCGTTGCGAAGCTATTTGTCAAATCACTGATCAAATAGATGTTCTCATTGAGCTTGAAGATTGCTTCGCAGGTTGAAAAGCTCAAAATGAAAAATATAACAAAGCATTGCACCTGTCATTTGACATTGCTCTTCCGACGCTGCCGCTCTGGTCGGCAAATGTCAATTGCAGGTGAATGCGGCTGTTCGCCCCAGCGACGAGCTTTATTGTCTCAAATCGATCTCTCGGATTCGCTAGATGAGTGCGCCCAGTCCATCATGCAATCCCTGGTTAATACTTTTCAAATTCAACGAAGACAAGCTACCAGTGCCGTTGCAACTACCGCAACAGCCTAATTGAAAATACACTATGCTGTGACTTTCCTCAGCTGGTCGAGCCACGAAGGCAGGATATTGCTGCTTAAACATGCTGGACACTCGCATCCGAGCACTTCATTTGTTTACAAACTAGCAACTAAAAGTGAGCAAATCTCTCCACGAGTCGATTGTGCATGTTCTTCGAAGCGCAATCAACAAATACAAATCTGTTGCGCTTTGCTATTTGACATATAGAGCAGTTGCCCCGTTTATTGCTTCTGTCGTGGCGAGTATTATCTTGGTGATTCTTAATTCAGAAAACCTTGACAATATCGGCGCTCTCATAGTTTGCGGAGCACTTCTTTCAGAGTTACTCTACTTCCAAATTGCGCCGCCATGGCGTGACGCTGTCGGCTTTCTTGGGGACGACTTCGTTGAAGTGAAAATCACCGACAATGTATATGAATATCAAGGATTACGAACCGGCGCAAGATTCGAATACAATCCAACTGACTTCAGTATAGAACCGAAAAACATTCAATATCGGACGGTATTTTTTGATATCAAAAAAGAAATTGACGATTTCGCAACACTCAAGTTGTTGGATGCCACGAATTATCATGAAGATATCCGCAAATTAGGAAGATGGAAACCTTATAACGCGCGAAAACGAGTGGATTGGATGGCCGCGCTACTAATTTCTACACAGGCTATTCTGGGGACCATTCTCTGGGGATTTGGTTGCTATCTGACGTGTGAATGTTAAACAGATAAAGAAAAGACGAGCAATATCATGCAAATTTCACCGGCCGAATCGTGCGCACAATAAGCATAATGAAGCTCAAGTCGAAACAGCTGCGAAATAGTCTATTGCACATCATGCCCAAATGCGTCAGGCGAACAAAACGTTGAAGCTGTAAATTGCAGCCGGCGCACAACCGTGAGTACCTCAGAATGTGCGCCGGCTGCAATTTCACCTTAACGCCAATGTTCGGTTTCCTAAGAATGTTCTCGGCTGGAACGAACCTTGTTCCGCTGGCAATCGGGTTACTGCCAATAGCGACC
>ENA-ORXU01002516-ORXU01002516.1-marine-metagenome-genome-assembly--contig:-NODE-2516-length-12405-cov-3.032933_pt1 | contig 12405 bp, 8 predicted proteins | sample MGYA00237869_ERZ511484 | MGnify/ENA metagenome assembly ERZ511484 | reverse complement strand
CTACGGCATCGCAACGGGCTGGCCGCGACGGATCTTCCTGTCCTTCTTCACCGTGCTCTGGGGCAGCGTCGGGTGCATCGGGCTCGCTGCATTCCTCGCATGGATGCTCCCCGACCTGCCGCTCAACGAGGAGATCATCGCCCGAACTCGTCCCGACGTGAGAGACCTCATGGTCGCTCTCGCGGCGGGCACCGCCGGAGCGTACGCAACGGTCAGGGAGGGCAACTCCTCGCTGCCGGGGGTAGCTGTCGCCGTTGCACTGGTACCCCCGCTGGCAGCGGTCGGGCTGACCCTCGAAGCCGGCAGATACACCCTGGCGTTGGGAGCGCTGCTCCTCTACCTGGCCAACCTTGCCGCCATCGTGTTGTCGGGCATCGCGGTGTTGATCGGAAGCGGGTTCGTCCCATGGCGGCGGGTGGCCAAGGTGGGCGACCGTGTGGCCCTGGGGACCGGACTCGCTCTGGTGTGCGTGCTCGCCGTGGGAATCCCCTTGGTCAACTCCTCGCTCGACACCTTCGACAAGGTCGGCCAGGCCCAAGAGGAAGAGCGGCTGCTGGCCGAGGTGGAGGAGACCATCGACGAATGGCTGACCGACACCCCGGGGCTGGAGCGCACCGAGGCCAACGTAGACCTCGACCGGGGCTTCGTGAGGGTGTCTCTGGCCGGCACCGGTGTGCCCCCTTCCCGCCAGGCCCTCGCAGGGATGTTGCTCCCACTCATGGGCGACAACGTGAGAGTGGTCGTCAACCAGCTCGACGTCGTCGGCCCAAACGACCCCGAAGTCTCCGAAGGCGACGACGTCGTCGACACCGCGGCCATCAGCGAAGCGGTACAAGCTTGGCTCGACGGGCAGGAGCTGCCAGCCGACGACACATTCGAGGTGGTGGATGTGGCCATCGACGAGACCGATGTCGTGGTCACCGTCGCTGCTTCCCAACCGCCGCCCGAGGCCGACGCAGAGTTGGCGGAGGCGACCGATCCCCTGGTGGGCGGGCTGCGACTCGTGCTCGACTGGCGACGTTCGGCATCGGCGGCAACCGGCGGCACCGACGACGAAGAACTGGCGAGGCGTGTGGCGGAGAACTGGGCGGTCGACGAAGGTCTGGCAGTGGACCGAGTGGTGATCTCCGGCGGCGATGACCGCACGGTCCGGGTGGATCTGAGCGGCCCTCGTCGCCCGGACCGACTCACCGGGCTCCACGACGATCTCGAGGAAGCCTTCGGGACCGACATCACCCTCGATGCGAGTTTGGCGCTGAGGGTCCCCCTCACCGTCGAACCCACCACGCCCGAGTTGGTGACCCCGACCACCGATGAGGCACCGAGCACGTCCACCTCCACCCCACCGGGTGGAAGCAGCGACCTCGGTCCAGGCTCGACCGCCCCGAGCGCGGGAACCGACCCGGACGGGACCCCCGATTCGGGCGACGCATCCGACGTCACTCCCCCGGAAGATCCGTGACATGAGCCGAGAGAGCCAGGCCCTGTTGGCGGGGCTCGACCAAGATCAGCTCGCGGCGGTCACCTGCGAAGCACCGGTGCTGAGGGTGATCGCGGGCGCCGGATCGGGCAAGACCCGCGTCATCACCCGTCGCATCGCCCACCGGGTCGCCACGGGAGAGATTCCACCCGACAGGGTCCGAGCCATCACCTTCACGCGCCGGGCCGCCGGTGAGCTGAGGAATCGCCTGGGTTCGCTGGGACTCGGCGACCGAGTGGCCGCCTCCACGTTTCACGCAGCAGCGAGCGCTGAAGTCAACGCCGCATGGTCGGCCCGAGGCCTGCGACCACCAGGACTGCTGACCCGGCGGGGGGCGGTGATCCGGAAACTCGCTGGTTCGCGGACCTCGATGCGACCCGAGACCCTGGTGGGTGAGATCGAGTGGGCAAAGGCCCGGATGATCCGGCCCTCCCAGTACGAGTCGGCGGCCAAGGGCTCCGGTCGGGCCGTGGACTCCGACCCGGCCCGGGTCGCCGAGGTGTTCGAGAAGTACGAGTCCTACCTCAGGACCAACCGCTTGGCCGATTTCGACGACCTGCTCCGGTCGTGCATCGAAGAGATGCGCGAGCGTCCGGCGCATGCAAAGGCGGTGCGGTGGAGCTCGCGCCACGTGGTGGTCGACGAGTTCCAGGATCTGAACCCGCTTCAGTTCGCCCTCTTGACCGAGTGGGTCGGGCCCGAACCCGACCTGACCGTGGTGGGCGACCCCGCACAGGCCATCTACGGCTGGAACGGGGCCGACTCGTCCTACCTGGTCAACTTCTCCAACTGGTTCCCGAACTCCGAGACAGTGGTGTGCGGGTCCAACTATCGATGCTCGCCCACCGTGCTGCATGTGGCGCGCGCCGCGCTCGGCTCGGCCGCGCCAGGCGCCCCGATGACCCGCTCGGCCGCCGACGAGAGCCAGGTTCCGACCCTGACCGCCCACCCCGATGGGGAGGCCGAGGCCGCCTCGGTGGCCCGATGGGTACGTGACCGCAGGGGCCCGAACGGTTCCTGGTCGGATTTCGCCGTCCTCGCTCGCACCAACGCCCAGCTCATCGGCGTCCACGAGGCGCTGACCGCAGCGGGCGTACCGGTCAACTCCCGGCACGGTGACGGCCTCCTCGACAGGGATGTCGGCAAGGCGGTGGCCGATCGACTCTGGACCAGCAACGAACCCCTCGCCCGTGTCATCGCCGATCTGGCAGCCGGGGATTGGCAGGCGCCAGCCAACGCCCTCGGCCGCCGGAGCCGCACCCGACCCGCCTCCACCCGGGACTCACCCACCACGACCGGCGCAGCGACCCGGGGAACTTCGGGTCGCTCCGAGTCCGACGCTGTCAACGGGAGTGCGGGACCCGACAAGGCCCAGGTCGATGCCGACCTCCGCCTGATCGTGGCCGAGGCCAAAGAGCTCTTGGCCGTCTCGGCGGTCGCTACGGGCAAAGACCTTGCCCGCTGGCTGTCCGAGCTCGGTGAGCGCGGTTCGCTGACCAAGGGTGTGGCCGTGCTCACCTTCCATGCCTCGAAGGGTCTCGAGTGGCCCAACGTGGCCCTCGTCGGGCTGGAGAAGGGCTACGTCCCCTCGTCGAGTGCGATCACGCCGGCAGCCCAGGCCGAAGAACGACGTCTCCTCTACGTGGCGGCGACGCGCGCTGGTGGCGAGCTCTCGCTCAACTGGGCGCGCCGACGAACCCTGAGGGGCCAGCGGGTCGAACGGAAGCCGTCTCCCCTCCTCGAACCAGTGGCCGACGCGATCGCAACGGCGGAGACCTCGGCCGCCCCGAGCCCTCCCCCGCCCGAAGTCCGTGAAGCGCGGCTACGACGAATCCGACGCCAAATGGGATCCGACACCGAGATCGACCTCGAACGGATCGACCGTCGCGAACGCGTCACCGCCTGGCGAGCTCGCACCGCACGGGCCAACCAGGTCGCTCACCAAGCCGTACTGAGCGACGCCGCACTGACCGCCATCGTGGAGGAGCCCCCGGTCACCGAGGCCGATCTGGCATCGGTGGTCGACGTGGGCCCGATCCGCTCCCGGCGCCTGGCCCCCGCCTTGCTCGCACTGCTCAGCACCGACGAGTCCGACTCGTGCGCTTCGAGTTGAAAGAGCGGGTGGGCGTGCAGCCGGCTGAGCTGGCGACCACCCTGGCCGACCCCGACTTCTACGCCACGTGGACCGACCTGACCCACCTCGGTGTGCCCGAGGTGCTCGACGCATCGAAGCTCGACGGTCTCGTCAAGATCAGCGTCCAGCACCGCTACCGGGGCCATGTGTCGTCGAAGGTGGCCGCCGTGGTCGACCCATCGACGATCACCTGGACCGAGACGAGCGAGCACGACCTGGCCACCAACACCGCCACCCTGGCAATGGTGCCCGACCATCACCCCGACCGACTCACCGCTGGCGGCACTTCGACGGCCTCAGCGATCGAGGGTGAGGACCACGTGTGTCGCTGGACGGTCAAGGGCTCGGTCAAGGTCTCGGTGCCCTTCTTCGGCCGACAGGTGGAGAAAGCCGTGATCGGCGGCCTACGCCACACCATCAACCAGCAGATCCCCCTGATCGAAGCCTGGGTTCGGAACCACTGACCCCCAGCTCAGGCGGGGTCGGGTCCGTCGGACGCCTCGTTCCTCGCCGCTCTCATCGCGCTGAAGCGATCCGCATCGAAGGTGATGAACAGGCCGTTGGCCTCGGAGGTCACCTGCCCCTCGTGCCAGCAGGTCCCCGACACGAAGACCTTGCGTCCCTCGACCCGGTCGAGTCGACCCTCCAGGCGCAGCTCGACATTGAGCGGCGTGGGTTGGCGGTAGTCGACCCCGAGGTGTGCGGTCATTCCCGCTGTGCCCGACAGGCACTGGGCCGCGCCGAGGACCTCGTCGAACATGGCGGCGATGTAGCCCCCGTGGACGAATCCGGGCGGGCCCTCGTAGGGGTTGGAAAACGTCACGGTTCCGACGACGTGGTCTTCGACGATCTCGATCCGGACCGGCGGCGCGAGCGGGCTCGCTTCGCCGATCAGGGGGCTGTGGTCGTACACCAGGTGGGCATCGATCTCGGCATCGGCACCAGCCAAGGCAGCCTCGGCCACTCCCTCATAGGCGGATCCGCTGGGAAGGGCTTCGAGAGCGTCGGCCACTTCCGACACCTGGGAGGCGCAGCGTTCGAGGTCATCCTGCTCGGCCCTGCTCGTCACCACTGCCGCGATGAGGCGTCGCACCTCGTTGGCCAGGCGACGCAGCGCGGCGCGTCGGGGCGGCACCGGCGCAGTTCGGTTCCACCGTCGTGCGGCGAGCGAGAGTTCGGGCCGGTCAGGGTCGCGTCGTCCGGGTGTAGAAATGTCGTCGACGCCCATGTCAGGCCCCGTCCCTGGCCGGGTCGAACAAGCCGAGCACGGGGGCGTGATCGGATGGCTTGGTGCCCTTGCGCCCGTTCCGGTCGACCAGATCCGACCTGCTGCGCTGAGCGAGCGACTCCGAGCAGAGGAGATAGTCGATCCGCATGCCGCGCTTCTGGTGGAAGTCCCCTCGGCGGTAGTCCCACCAGGAGAACAAGCCGTCGGAGCTGTAGCGGGCCCTGAACACGTCGCTCAGGCCCCAGTCACAAATCCGGGCCAGACATGCCCGCTCCTCGGTGGTGACGTGGGTGGAGGTCTCGTCGAAGACGTTGGTGTTCCACACGTCGGCATCGGCCGGGGCGATGTTCCAGTCGCCGAGCACCACGAGGTCGTCCGTTGCTTCGGTGGGGTCGGCGTCGAGATGATCCCGGAGACGGCCGAGCCAGCTGAGCTTGTACTCGAAGTGCTCGTGGCCGACCTCGCGTCCGTTGGGGACGTACACGCTCATCACCCGGACCCCGCCGCAGGTGGCGGTGATCAGGCGAGCGTCGGGGTCGGGCTCGATGCCCTCGTGAAATCCGGAGACTGCGCCCTCGAGGCCCACCCGGCTGAGGATCGCCACCCCGTTCCATCGACCCTCGCCGTGGTGCACCGACTCATAGCCGAGCGAGGAGAACTCCAGGGCGGGGAAATCCACGTCGTGCATCTTGGTCTCCTGCATGACCAAGACCTCGGGCTGGACCATCTCCAACCACTCGAGCACCCGGGCCAGGCGCGCCTTGAGCGAGTTGACATTCCAGGTGGCGATGAGCACCTCGGCAACCTAGTGCTGCGTCGCGGATCGATCACCTGAGCCGATCTGGAGGATCGGGGCCCGAGAGCGCATGCCGGAGAACCGGCTGGAGGCAGAACCCATCCCGAGGGCCGGATAGCCTCAAGCCTGTGACTTCTGCCTCCACGACTCCCGATCCTGCCGGTCCCAACGCATGGGTGATCGATGAGATGCGACAGCGCCATCTCGAGGCGCCCAACACCGTCTCGGCCGAGTGGCAGAGATTCTTCGCCGAGGAGCAGGCAGGCCCCGCCCAACCGCTCCCCGCACGTGCCGTCGACAGCGCCCCAGCCGACCCTTCGACCGGCACCGACAACGGCCCGGGCTCGCTCGACGCATGGGGTTCGGGTCAGACCAACGGGTCCGGGGCCGCGGGCCAGACCATCGAAGCCAACACGGTTTCCGACGCCGAGACCCCGAACGACCCCGACCCCAACACCAACGGGGCAGCCCAGAAGGCTTCCTCCGATGGCGACGCCCCCGCGGCCTCCAACGGGAACGCTCCCGAGCCAGCCACGGCCGAGTCCAGCGACTCCGAGCCGGAGCCGAAGAAGTCGTCTGCTCCGCCAGCTCCGCCGGAGGCCACACGCCTGAAGGGGGTGGGGGCCAAGATCGTGGAGAACATGGAGGCCAGCCTCGAGGTTCCCACCGCAACCAGCGTGCGTGAGGTCCCGACCAAACTCCTCGAGGTCAACCGACGGGTCCTCAACAACTACCTGAAGCGTTCCTGGGGTGGAAAGGTCTCCTTCACCCACCTGATCGGCTACGCCGCGATCCGGGCAATCCGCGAAGCGGTCCCCAACATGAACTCCTCGTTCGCAAGGGACGAGAAGGGCAACCCCATGGTCGTGCGCAGCACCGACATCGGGCTGGGCCTGGCCGTCGACCTCGAGAACCCAGACGGATCGCGCACCCTGATGGTCCCCTGCGTCAAGGGCGCCGACGCGATGGAGTTCAACGAGTTCCACGCCGCCTACGAAGAACTCGTCGGCAAGGTTCGCTCCAAGAAGCTGTCGCCCGACGACTTCTCCGGCACCACCATGACCCTCACCAACCCCGGCACCATCGGCACCAAGCAGTCGGTCCCGCGTCTGATGGCCGGCCAAGGTCTCATCATGGGCGTCGGGTCCATGACCTACCCCGTCGGGTTCTCCGGCGCCGATGCCGACACGATCGCCGAGCTCGGTTTGAGCCGGGTGATGACGATCACCTCCACCTACGACCACCGCATCATCCAGGGTGCGGAGTCGGGTCTGTTCCTCAAGCGCGTGCACGAACTCCTGATGGGCGAGCACGAGTTCTACGAGGACGTCTTCCGCTCGATGGACGTGCCCTACTCAGCGGTCCAATGGCGGCCCGACATCACGGCGATGAACCGTGAGGACGCACTGATCGAGAAGCAGATGGCGGTCAACACCGTCATCAACATGCACCGGGTGCTCGGCCACAAGATCGCTGTGCTCGACCCCCTCCGAGTCAAGGAACCGGCCATGCCCGCCGAGCTCGACCCCGCCACCTACGGCCTGAGCATCTGGGACCTCGATCGCACCTTCCGGACCGCCCCCAAACGCGGTGTGTACGCACCGGTCGGCAACCAGCAGATGATGAGCCTCGGCGACATTCTCGGTGTGTTGCGCGACGCCTACTGCCGGACGGTGGGCATCGAATACATGCACATCCAGGAACCGTCGGAGAAGCGCTGGATCCAGGAGCACGTGGAGGGTGCCGACTCCGAGCTGAGCGGCAACGACCAGGTCCACATCCTCGGCCGGCTGAACGCAGCCGAGGCGCTGGAGAAGTTCCTCGCCACCAAGTACGTGGGCCAGAAGCGTTTCGGGATCGAAGGGGCCGAGTCGGCGATCCCGGTGCTCGACGCCATCCTCGAAGCAGCCGCCGACGACGGCATGGACTCGGCGATCCTGGGCATGGCCCACCGCGGTCGCCTCAACGTGTTGATCAACATCGTGGGCAAATCCCACGACGAGCTCTTCACCGAGTTCGAGGGCCACATCGGCGAGGAGTCGGTGCAGGGTTCGGGCGACGTCAAGTACCACCTCGGCCAAGAGGGCGTGTTCGTCAGTCGGGAAGGCAACGCGATCCCGGTGGAGTTGGCCGCCAACCCGTCGCACCTCGAGGCGGTCGATCCCGTGGTCGAGGGCATGGCCCGAGCCCGGATGGACCTCATCCAGAACACCGGCGGCTACCCCGTCCTGCCCGTGTTGATCCACGGCGACGCAGCCTTCGCAGGCCAGGGCGTGGTGGCAGAGACCCTCAACCTCTCGGGCATCAAGGGCTACCGGGTGGGTGGCACCGTCCACTTGGTGATCAACAACCAGCTCGGCTTCACCACGACACCCGACTCGGCTCGATCGAGCGAGTACTCGACCGACATCGCCAAGATGGTCCAGTGCCCCATCTTCCACGTCAACGGTGACGATCCCGAGGCCTGCGTGCGAGTGGCCCGCCTCGCGGTCGAATACCGCAAGGAGTTCAACAAAGACGTTGTCATCGACATGGTCTGCTACCGGCGCCACGGCCACAACGAAGGCGACGACCCGAGCTACACCCAGCCCCTCATGTACCGCGCGATCGAGGGACGACGCTCGGTCCGTGAGCTCTACACCGAGGCCCTCCTGGCCCGTGGCGACCTCTCACTCGAGATGGCCGAATTGGCCCGTGCCGACTTCGAGGCGACCCTCCAGACCTCACTCGAGGAAACCCGTCAGGCTGCTCCGCCCGAGGGAACCCTCGCCAAGGAACCGCCCCCGCCGAAGGGAGTGCTTCCCCACATCGAGACGGGCGTGGGAAGTCGCCTCGGTGAGCTCTACGAGCGCCTGGACAAGGTGCCAGAGGGCTTCAACGTGCACCCCAAGCTCGCCAAACAGCTCGCCAAGCGGACCGAGATGTTCCACGACGGTGAGGTCGACTGGGCGCTCGGAGAATCCCTCGCGTTCGGCTCACTGCTCGACGAGGGCATCGCCGTCCGCCTGGCTGGTCAAGATTCGCGTCGAGGCACCTTCAGCCAACGACACAGCGTCCTGGTGGACTACGAGCACGGTTCTGAGTACGTGCCGCTCGCGAACCTGAGCGACGACCAGGCCAACCTCTGGATCTACGACTCCCTGCTCAGCGAGTACGCGGCTCTGGGTTTCGAGTACGGCTACTCGGTGAAAAACCGCGACGCACTCGTGATGTGGGAAGCACAGTTCGGCGACTTCGTCAACGGCGCCCAGATCATCATCGACCAGTTCATCGTGGCGGCCGAAGACAAGTGGGATCAGACCAGCGGCCTGGTCATGCTCCTGCCCCACGGGATGGAAGGCCAGGGCCCGGAGCACTCGTCGGGCAGGCTCGAGCGCTTCTTGCTGCTCGCAGCCGAAGACAACATCCAGATCGTGAACGCGACCACCGCAGGTCAGTACTTCCACCTGCTGCGACGCCAGGTGCTCCGTGAGGTGCGCAAGCCCTTGGTGGTGTTCACCCCCAAATCCAAGCTGAGGGCGAAAGATTCGCGCTCGCCGGTGTCGACGCTCGAGAAGGGCTCGTTCCAAGAGGTGCTCCCGGATCCCACTGCGGATCGGGCCAAGGTGACCCGCCTGGTGTTCTGCTCGGGCAAGATCGGCCTGGAGGCCTTGGCCGAGCGCGACAAACGGGGTGCCGATCACGTGTCGATCGCCCGGGTGGAGCAACTCTTCCCTTGGCCGACCGAGGCGGTGGCCGACCTCGCGCGGGCCCACGTCCCCGGCTGCGAGATCGTCTGGTTGCAGGAAGAGCCCGAGAACATGGGCGCGTGGAATTTCGCCAAGGGTCACCTCTTCGAACCCTTCGGAAACGACCACAGGGTGCACCGGATCAGTCGGGCCGAATCGGGTTCGCCCGCCACCGGATCGGCCAAGATCCACCGCCAAGAGCACGCCGAGCTGATGGATCGTCTGCTCGACCGGAACTGAGCATCCGCCGCTCGCTGCTCGTCCGACGCTTCACTGGAGCCATGGCGACTGTGGCGGTCATCGACGTCGAAGGTGTGGCAGCGGCCCTCGGCCGGCCGCTCACCTGGTCGCGCCTGGATGCCCTGAGTCGAGCAGCATCAGATCAGATCGGGACCGACCCGGCCATCGTGGTGGTCTCGGCCCCTTGCCTGGACCGCCTGCGACAGGCCGAATCCGACGAGATCGACCGAGCCGAGGCCGACGGTCGACTGGTCGTGGCACCTGGTGACGTCGACCAGGTGGAGGTGCTCGTCGCCGTGGCTGCTTCGGTAGACGCTCCACTCATCTCGAACCGAACCGATCCTCGCCTGATCAGCTCCGGTGCGGCCGGAGACGACCGGCGCGGCGTCTTCGCTGCGATCGCCCTGCCCGACGGGAGCCACCTGGTGACCCGCCGTCAGCAGCAATCGGGGCTGCCGGCCGCAGCAGCACGACCAGCGCCCTCCGACCAGTCTGGCGCCAGCGCTTCCAACTCTGAGCCGAACGCTCCACGGTCTGCCAGTTCTGCGCCATCCGGCCGTCGCCCCTCGATCGCTCCCCCGTCTCCCAGCCGACGCGGCGTCGCTGCCATCTTCGGAGACCCGAGCGCTCCGTCCGGACCAGTCAAGCCTCGCGCCTCGGCTTCGGCCTCGAGCCGCAGTCCTTCCCCCGCCGTACCCACACCAGCCGCAGATGACCAGGGCTCCGGAGCACGCCCCGACCCCGAGCACCCCGATCGAGCAACTGATGCCGACACCTGACCACCCGCCACGCACCCGCGGCCACAGCGTCCGAGAGATCACGGTCACCGACCCTGAGGGACACTCCTGGGGCTTCGTTCAGCGTCTCGGCTGAAGGTGGACTAGGAACTCCGTGCGACCGGCATCGGTGCCGGCGCGACGTCGGAGGCAGCCGTGGCTGAAAAACCCCAACCGTTGGAAGTCGGAAGCCTCGCTCCCGACTTCGAGGTGACCACCCACTCCGGGGACCGAGTGAGTCTCGCCGCACTCCGGGGATCCCACGTGGCGTTGTACTTCTACCCGAAGGACAACACCCCTGGCTGCACAGCTCAGGCGTGCAACCTCGAAGAGCATCTGGGCGCCTTGGCCGACGCAGGGGTGAAAGTGATCGGAGTTTCACCCGATGACGATGCGAGCCACGCCGGGTTCGCCGAGCAACACCAACTCTCGTTTCCCTTGATCGCCGACCCAGAGCACGAGATCATCTCTGCCTACGGGGTGTGGGGTGAGAAGAGCAACTACGGCAAGACCTACATGGGCTTGGCCCGCACGACCTTCCTCATCGATCCCGAGGGCAAGATCGTCCACGTGTTCAAACGGCCCAAGACCAAGGCCCACGCCGAGGAGATCCTCTCCAAGCTCTGACCAGGCCAGCTCCGAGCCGAGCCCGCTCGGCTGCAGCGGCGGCTGGGCGCTCGCGCCACAGCTACCTTGAGGTCGGTGCAGATCGAACCCCGCTACGTCGGTGCCCAACCAATCGTCGTTGACGGCGACCTGTCCGCGATCGCAGGGCCGATGATCCGTCAGGGGCGACGGTTCGCTCGTTCGCTGGGCGACCTCGACGCTGCTGGTTGGGCTGCCCAGAGCCGATGCGCGGGTTGGTCGAACCAGGATGTCGTCACGCACCTCATCGGGACCAACAACTTCTGGGCGATGTCGATCAACGGCGGCCTCGCAGGCACGCCAACCCGCTTCCTCGAGGGTTTCGATCCCGTGGCCACTCCCGCTGCCCTCGTCGACGCCGCTCGACTCGATGGCGGCGAAGAAACCCTCGAAGCGTTCGCTGCATCGAGTGACCAACTCATCGAACTCGTCACCAGCCTCGACGACAGCCAATGGGCCCTCCCCGCTGAAGCACCACCCGGTCACATGAGCATCGGCGCCATTGCCCACCACGCCCTCTGGGACTCCCTGATCCACGAACGAGACGTCTTCCTCCCGATCGGCATCACCCCTCCGGTGGAGGATGACGAGGTGGCCGCTGCCGCTGCGTACGCCGCCGCCCTGAACCTTGGATTCGGACTGCTGGAGGGCGACCGACGGGCCGGCGTGGTGGCGCTGCGGTCGACGTCACCACCCATGCGGGTGGCCATCACCGGCGACGCTGTCACCATCAGCCGAGCCACCGCCGAGCACGACGACGCCTCCGAGCCGGTTCTCGAACTCACCGGGACACCGATCGAGGTACTCGATGCCCTCAGCGTCCGCTCCGCACATGATCCTCCGATCCCGCCAGACCTGATGTGGATGGTGGGCGCCCTCGGGAGGGTCTTCGAGGTCGACTCGCTCGAACGATGAAGCCGACCCTGGGGTCTCGGCTCGCTCTGGACACAGCGGGGTCTCAGCGCTGTGTGGGCATTCGTTCCACCAAGGAGAGCAGGTGGCGTTGCATCGCCTCAGCACCCAGTCGTGGGCTCGAAGCCCCGTGGCCTGCAAAGACCTGCTCGAACCGATGCTCGGCCGCCAAGCGCCGTAGCGATTCGGTTTGGCGACCCCAGTCGAACCAGCAGGCATCGGCGAAGGCGTACAGCTGCTCGTCGGAATGGCTCCAGGCGAGCGAGTCACCGGTGAACAGCCAGGTGTCGTCCACCAGGAACACGACACTGCCCTCTGTGTGGCCTGGTACCGGGATGGCCAAGATCCCGGGCGCGACCTCGACCGGGTCGTCGCCCTCGATCGTCTCGGCAAAGGGCGCCGCTGCGTGGTCCGCCGAGTGGATCAGCGCCCGGGCGTCGAACTTCTCCGACCACTTCTGCGCATC
>ENA-ORXU01002515-ORXU01002515.1-marine-metagenome-genome-assembly--contig:-NODE-2515-length-12407-cov-3.600811_pt1 | contig 12407 bp, 10 predicted proteins | sample MGYA00237869_ERZ511484 | MGnify/ENA metagenome assembly ERZ511484 | reverse complement strand
TCCTTTGAATCTTCATCATAAAACAAAATCATTGACTCATTTTCGTAGGTTATTTGATGTGCCCAATGTACATCTTCATCAAATCCTTCAAGTGACTCACGTCTCGCATTACCCAAGCCATCCTGAAGGAATATAAAAAAATCTCCAGTACTCTGGCTTCTCAATGCTAAGACATCTTTATATCCATCTTCATTGAAATCAACAGGAAAAACATTTTCATAAATATCTTGGTATGTAGTTGTAATTCGAGTCGACCGGTCAAAAGTATACGGAGCCGATTGAGTGTAGAAGCCATTATTTTGAAATATATCATGCTTTCCGTCGTTATTAAAGTCTCCAATAAATAAATTGTCAGGATCCGGTTGGTAAAAGTCAAAACTCAAATCAAGAATATAACTACCATCTTGCCATGAATAGCAGAACCATCGCTGCGCTCCTTCACCTCCATAGACCAGCATATCATCATGTCCATCAGCATTTACGTCCATCTTTTTCAGCCTAGATAATGGAACTAGCGAAAATTCGACTTTCTGCAACTCGAAGCTTGACGAATCTTGAAAAGTCAATAACTTCAATTCATCCAACTCAGAATCAACATATGCATAAACTCCATTATCAAAAACCAAGGGTTGAGCAGGTATGTTTAACGGTTTTGAAACAAAGACTTCATTGGGAAACTGCGCGAATAGCTGGCTGCCATACATGACGAATAGCGATACAAGGGCAAATCTCAAGGCTTTCATAGTGATAAAGTTAAATTTGGAATTGCAAGATATGGAGTATATGCTTTAATTTCAACTTATTTGAAACAGTTTTTGCATCTCAATGGACAATTCAGGACTCAATTGAGAGGTTACCATGGTTGATTTACTATTCAAGCCTCTTCATACATATTTATGTATTAAACCGACAATTGTTAATTAATATTTGACGTATTTCAAGGTCTTCATACACTGAATCCAACTATGAGAAGCAATAGAACATTATTCAATAATTTCATGGCAGACAGCTTGACATTATTCAATAAAAATCAGTTTGCAACTTATGATTATCACCTTACGAGCACGCTTAAATCAGACAATTAAATTTCTCCTTGAATTACCATAGAAAACCTACAACTACATCGCCGACGCCCCAGCATCTGCCACAGCATGATCGTTTTCGACAGAACTGCCACTTACGCCTACAGCTCCTATAATGTCGCCAGAAGTATTTTTGATTGGCACACCACCTGGGAATGTGATAAGTCCATTATTTGAATGCTCGATGTTAAAAAGAGACTTTCCAGGTTGAGATAATTTTCCAATTTCTCCGGTATTCATATCAAAATAACGTGCTGTCTTAGCTTTTTTTATCGCGATGTCTAAGGAACCTAACCAAGCTCCATCCATTCTTACGAATGCCACTAAGTTAGCTCCAGCATCCACAACTGCAATATTCATTTTAGTATCAATTTCTCTAGATTTTTCTTTAGCGGCTGAAATTATTCTTTCTGCTTGTTTTAATGTAATATTCATAATTTATTTTTTATTGATTTTAACTTAGTCCAAATGTACTACAAACCTCAAGACAAAAAGTTGTCATGGCGAGTCGATCTAACGCACATTCAAGATTTGCCATTTGTCTTCGCTGCTGCAGTGAATCCTGAAGAATGTAAGAGGTAGGACATCCGCATTTTATTCGTCTATTATAAAATTAAAATCTAGCATTCTAAATTTTACTAGACATCATCCCTACTCTTTACCTTTGTTCTTGTCATTTTCCTTATTCTTTATAAAACTATTTGCAATAAAAAATATTACAGGAAACATAACAATCCAGCCCCATTTCATATCCTTCACAGTGTAAGCATCATTATATAGGAATGGCGCAGTTTCATTCATAACTATAAAAGCTAATAATAATACTGCTAGAACATATTTATTCATCTTCATCTCAAATTATTCTAAAGAATTTTAAAAGTCGATATTTCCTTGACATTTTATTTGTTACAATAGTTTTATCAGTTGAGCTTCCCAAATTACTTATCAATTTTCCTCAAAGCCGCAAACGTTGAGTATTTGACAATAGATGTATGATCGTGAATTAATCATCAAGACACAGTTATCCGTTAATCTCTATTCCCTGAATTTCAATATATGTACTAGTTCACTCTCTACCCAAAATCTGATTTTTGTGATAAAAATAATAACATATTTAAGCAATTTACCACTCAGCCACCTAAGTTATACATTGGAATTGACATAAACAAGAAAAATTGGAAGGTCCACTCTTGTTTTAGATCAATGACCCCTAAATCGGGATGAACACAAAAAACCGACAAATTAGCACCAATTCAGCCATGAGATTTCGCTGCTAATGAATCAAATTGTTGTCGCTCTGCTACGCTTGAATTATTCAATCATCGATACAAATTTTATATGATGAATCCAGCGAAGATTTCATTGAGAAGCAAACAACATTGACATTTACTTGTTGAAAAAACGCAACCTATTGAAGGCACAAAAAGAACATAACGCCTGAATAAAAAAAGACAAACAATAATATGACAGCTTCTGCTCAGATCAAAGCAATCAAGTCTTATTATAATAAGGCCGATAAAGAAGAAGGACAGAAGGCTATTACATTCGTACAACCTGAAATGCAGTTGGTCAAAAACTATGAACAACTGCAACAAATTATACTGGTTCGGCATGGAGAGCCTGCATTAAACAAAAGCGGGCCTTTCAACCGGAAACAAGCCTTAAAATATATCGTGGATTATGATACTGTTGGCGTCGAGCCATTGTCCTTTGTGCCTGTCGCCCTTCAGCCGAAAGAAGTGTCTGTTATCCATACGAGCACCTTGAATAGAGCCAAGCATACCGCCCGACTGATCTTTGGAGATGACATCACCTATAAAGAAGAGGCATTATTTAGAGAGTTTGAAAGAAAGATTATCGGATTTCCAAATATGAAAAGGTCATTGAAGTTTTGGCTGAATAGCTCTAGAATTCTTTGGTTGCTGGGTGGCAATAAGAAAAATATAGAGAGCTTCCGGGAAGCAAAACAACGAACACAAAAAGCCTCGGAGCGCTTGATCGAAAGTGCGAAGAAAGAAAAAAAAGTGGTGTTAGTTGCTCATGGTTTCCTCAATCATTACTTGATTAAAAAACTAAAAAAACAAAGTTGGCATTTGGTTCGAAAAGGTAGGCGTGGTTATCTGGCGGCTTCCCTTTTGGTCAAATTAGATTTGGCATAGCAGAGAATTTATGCACTTTAAATTCAATGGCATTATTGTCAAAGTCTCTTCACTAAATCGCTGAACAGCTGGTTTGCCATTTTTTATCTATCGATCTCATGGATGCTTGTGGATGGCTCTAATAGTCATAGCGCACATAGGATGCTGAACCGTAGATATTACAACTAATAAAATGATGTAAATAAAATTTAAAATATTACCTTTATAATCTACTTGGGTCTTTTATATAGGATCTAAAGTTCCGTGGATTTTTTCCACCATTTAGGTTGTTAGCGAAATAGAATTAAGTTTATTTATCAGTTGTTCGATTGCCTTCATTACTCTTTCAGCTTGCAATTCTGATGCCTTCTTGCTTCCAGAAACATATTGACGCAACAAACCCGGGTTAATATTACCAAGTTTAGCTAACTGACTTATATTCACTTCGGGCAACAGTTCGAATACTGATTGCAGACTTACTTCAAATTTAAGGCGATAGCCATTTGCGTATATTAATTTTAGGCTTGGATGTTCATCCAAAAATAGATTAATCATTTCCTCCAAATTCTCTTTAACTTCGGAATATGTTAAACCACCTGCCACGCACCCATCAATTTGCTCAACGTATGCGTAGAACCCGTCTTCTCCTCGCTCTATTATTGCATTCAAAGTTTTCATTCGCTATTTGATTTCAGATTTCTTAAGAATTGAATTCAATGTTCCCTTAGCCAAGTCCTTCTTACCATGAAAAGGGATTACAACTATTCCAACAATTCGATTGTGCTTATAGATCTTATGGCTTCCGTTTTGTCTCACAAAGAACCAACCTTTTTCCACTATCAACTTCTCGACTTGTTTTGCCGTTGTAATTCAAAGGATCTAAAGTTATGTGCTTTCCAATATATTCACAAAATTTAACTCCCCTGTTACAACTTCTGGAATATTCGAACACCTAATTTCGTATTTTACATTGAAGTTAAATAGATCTGTGTAGTCATCAAATACAATATACAATTTTTCGAGTTTTTCACTTGTATTATGCTTCAAAGATGCAACATGAAAATTAACATCATAACTGTTAGTTTTCTTTATGGTCACTTTGGGGCGTAATACGTTATCAGAAGACATTCCGAATGTTGACGGTGGATAGAAATTTGGAATAGGTAGCATATGATTCTGACTAAACATTGATACTGGTTTGTTTGGCGGTTCTGGCTTGATTGGACTCTCTGGGTATGTTTCTTGATTATAGAGTTCAAAGCCATCGGGAAAATGTAAGTAAAGATCAATATCATCTGCCGGTGTCGTTCCATCATTATTCAACTCAAATTGAAATTCAACTGTTAGTGATTTAGTCCTTTTATGATCCAACAATTGATACAAAAATAATTGGTATTCCGAAAAATAAGTCTTAAGGCACTCGTTGTACTTTTCTTTATCCTCGTAACTAATCCTTCCGATCCCAAAATCAGGAAGATTACGGATTAGTTCTCCTAGAGAATTCGAATCTACTTCCTCTCCATTCTCTGCACTGTTTTTTCTTCGTTCTTCATTTGCAATTCGTTCTTTCTCAATGTCTTCTTTGAGTCTCAGTTTGGGAAGGCTAAGAATTTTCAAATTCATCTTATCGTCTATAAATTTTTGTGGATTTGTAGTTATAGGCTCAACTGACGCTGTATGGATACAAGAATTGTCATTGAATGTGAGAGTAAGTTTTGGTATGAGGCTTTTAAGTCTTTCGTTTTGAAATTTTAATTTTTTAATATTCTTTTGGAGTTCGGTATCCGGACTATTGAGTTGATGTTCAGAAATAGGTGAATCACATTTTATGTTATACTTTCTAGATTTCAATCTAGGTCCCAAATCATTTGTTACAAACAATATATCAGATCTCTCTGGATAAACCTCTTTGTATTTTAAAATTGCGGCTATTATTTTGTCATCATCATCTGAAGGGTCTAAGCCTTGTTGTTCAAGATATATTGACGCTATTATTTCATTAAACAGTTCGTATTTGTATCTACCATCCGACTCAATGTTCTCCAAATATTCAATTGCTCTAAGAGTAGCAATTGCTCTATTTTTTAAATGCTTCTTATCACTATATTTTTTCTTGTCTAGCTCGGCAATTAAGGGGTGAGTGATTACAAGAGTAATATTTCCTTTGTCAATGAGATGATCCATCCATGGATAAAGATCAAATCGCTTAAAATGAAGGCACACATTCGTATCTATAAATATATATGTCACTGTCTATTTAATTTTGATTGCACATAACGTATCGGTGATATGGAGCGCACGCAGCGATAGCAAGTCTGATCTCATATCACTTGTTATCTACTTTTTTCATTCTTCTTCTTCTTGTATAAAGTATAGAGGCAATATATGAGCTTCCAATTCCTAGAAGGAAGGAAAGTACACTCGAAATCACTAAATTTCTTGTTGCTGTTGATTTTGCATCTTTTGTCAACAACAAGTTTACTGCCTGTAATTGTTCATTGGATAATTTGTTCACTATTTCAGCCTGTTCCTTTAAGTCGTTAGATTTCTCGATTTCCTTTTTTGTTTGATCTTTTAAATTGTTTAATAATTTGTTCTGTTCAATAGCTTCTTTTCTCAGAGACTTCACAAATTCTAAGTTTGATTTCAGCTCGAGTTTAAGTTCGCTTATAGTTAGATTCTCAATATCGGACAGCGTATTGTTTATTCTTTTTTCTTCGGCATCTAATTCGTCAAGTTTATGATCCATGATTTTTGGCTTAAATAGATTATCAACCAGAGTTGGTTTACCTTCGAATCCAGGCGCTAAAATTGCAGTAATGAGAATACTTACAATCAGAATAGTCCATCCTAAAAAATCAAACACTCCTTTATGCTTTTTGCTCTCACTTAGTTTCTCTCCGGTAAATAGTTTAAACATAAAATCTAGCGGTATACCTATAACTACAGCCAGAATAATCATTATGAGTATGGCAGTAAAGAAGTGTAATATATTCATTGTCAGTCTACTTTATTGTCTTTTTCGGATATCATTACTTGCACTATTTTAGGAATTGTAGATAACTTGAGTATAGTCCCCACTCCCCCTAAAAAACCTCCCCCTCACTCCCCAATTCGGCATGCAACACGGAAGTTTCATTCACGAATAAATTTGGAAATGTACGGCACATGGTCTTCATAGTTGAATCGTAAGATACAAGATGCTATAGGACTAAACAAAACCTCACCTCAGTGCAAAATGTAAAAAGGTGATCGCAAACGATAGCCACATGAATTTCTCACTAGCATACTTGCCAAACATCCACAATTCACTAAATTCGCGAATGAAGTATATCAACCTACTCATCACAATAGTCATTCTCCTAATCTCATTTCAAACTTTCGGTCAAGTCTCCTCGCATGTACGTGTAGAAGGTGCACCCGATGACGGCGTGTTGTCGATCTATAGTGGCAGTCATGGATTCAAGGCAGATAGTAATACGTTTATCGGATTTTATGCCATCAATAATGATCGTGGGGTTGTCGCACAGCAGAGTGCGTCTTATGGTATGGGGGCAGACTTCAATGGAGAAGATGGATTTCGGGCAGCCGCTAATCAAACCAATGGATTTTATGCTCTGTTGAATACAGACGATGGTTTTGAGTCTCGGAATAATGGTGGAAACGGATTTTTGGCGGCGCTCAGTGGTGGTTATGGTGTCTATGCAGGCATGAGCCAACTCGACGACGGATATTTTGAAGGAGATGTGACGGTGAACGGAAGCTTAAGTAAAGGCGCCGGATCATTTAAAATTGATCATCCACTCGATCCGGAAAATAAATACCTCTATCATTCCTTCGTCGAGAGTCCGGATATGATGAATATTTATAACGGAAATATTACGACCGACCAAACCGGTTTTGCGACGGTGACTATGCCGGATTGGTTCGATGCATTAAATGCTGATTTTAGATATCAACTGACTGTCATCGGTTCGTTTGCTCAGGCCATTATTTCATCGAAAATGGAAGGCAATCAATTTGTCATCCAAACTGATAAACCTCAAATCGAAGTTTCATGGCAGGTGACTGGAATTCGACATGATGCATATGCAAAAGCCAATAGAATTCCTGTCGAACAAGAAAAAGAGGAGCAATACCAAGGTCAATATATCCACTACAAGGCTTTCGGTCAGCCGTTTGAAAAATCAGTGATGTATATTAATATGGGTGAGAAAAGTTTGCAGGAACTTGAAGGGGATTATATTCCGCAAATAGAATAAGGGTAAATCCATGTCGGGATCAATAGCAGCAAAACTCTCAGTCATACTCAGCGGTTCGGATATGATCCGTGCCGTCGCTAAGAAAGCATGGATTGATGCCTGTTGTTTTCGATTAACTTCTGTAATTCAATTGTGCCGTTCTTTATTTTAAGGTCTGTTCATTTTTTGTCTTGATACAAAAAACGAACCAATCCCGATATTTATCGGGACAAGGCTTTATTCATTTCTTAACGCTCCGAAAGCACAAAAATCCTAAACTGAAAAAACTCGCCATAACTTTCTTTCAATAACACAACGTCGCTATTCACTCGATTTCTTATTCAACCATTCTTTCGCGCTCATACAGTTTTCAGTTCTTTACGGATTTTGGCACTTACTCCGCTAAAATGAATAAGGCCGTCTTAAAACCTATTAAATATATAATATAAATTCCATTAAACTTCAGCTCAGTCACTTTTCTTTACCGCCGTCTCTTTAATCTACGAGTAAGCATAATTATAAAGGTTACAAACACAAAATCAATAAATTTAGATCAGTCCACTACAAGGCATTTGGTCAGCCGTTTGAAAAATCAGTGATGTATATTAATATGGGTGAGAAAAGTTTGCAGGAACTTCAAGCGCAAATAAAGCACCAGTCTGAATAAGTACATTTTCGCTTTCACTTTTTATGCGTCATGCTTGAAATAAATATTAGTGGATATCCTTGAAGTGCAAGACGTCGTGCAACATGATGATATATCACTCGGCTTTCGCGTACGCCTCCTTTAACCAACCAATAAGCTCCGAATCAATTTGATCTATGTCGGTCAGCCTAACCCGATGTGTGCACATCGTACCAAAAGGACCAGAATCTTCAAGTCTCGCTGTTTTCGGCTCACCCTTTAATTTTAAACCTACATCAATACGTGATTTCGTCGAAGGTCGTATGACTGCAAATTTCCTTTTTCGATCTAAACTAACTTCTGTCTTTTTCGGCGTGATTTTAACATCTTTACCGAATCCTTTGACAACGTCTACTAATTTTTCATAGATAGGAAGCAAATTATCTTTGCCTTGATATTGATTGACAACCAGGTCTTCTGAAGACACTTGTTCTTCTTTACTTAGTGCAACAATGGTATTTGCAAAACCGTGTGTTACTTGGTACTCGCTTTTCAAGAATTTGACTGCTTCGGAATGTTTAACGAATGTTTTCTTTTTTAAAAGAAACTTCCATTGATCTAATGATTTGCCTGTCTTTTCAGGCATGTTATCGATCATTGTTTGAAGTGCTTTTTCCATGATATTCTTGATTAGGAAAGTTAATTAGGGTCAATTTATAAAAATTATTTAACACTGAATTAGTTTATTGGGATATTAACGATAGAGAGCACCTCAAAATAGGAATTATCAACGCTGAAGTAAACATTCTAACTTCTATGCTCTGCAACATAAAAATCCACTATCTTCACCACTCGTCAGTTCAGGGAATTCGGTGAAAATCCGAGACTGTACCCGCAGCTGTAAGCCGGCCCGAAAGGGAGCGACCACCACAACCACTGTTCAAAATCCAAGAATGGGAAGGGGTCCGAGGCAAGTCAGAATACCTGCTGTCGTTGTTTATTTAACCAGTCAATTGCTTTCGGGAATAAAAGCAGGATGACCAATCGGCGTTTGCTCGCTGCGGTTTCCTGTGCGTATTCTGACATGATGAAAAGGTTTGTGCTATACATGAGCTGCGTTTTATTAACGGTCTGCAACACGTTTGCACAAGATACTGCGTGGGTATTGCCGGCTCCAGTGATTTTCGATAGTATTGAGCGCGCCCATCGTGCATTCGAATCACCCATACACACCGATCATGCAGATTTGTATATCGCCCAACAGCAACTCATGGATCGCGCTTTATTATTTGCGAGCAATGCACAAGTACGATCATTTGGGCCCGGAAAAGTGGCAACTTTAAGTAGGCATGGCCTCCCAGCCGAGCATTCAAAAGTCAATTTTAATGGCCTTGAATTAAATAGTCCATTAAATGGCGTAGTCGATTTTTCAACGCTTCCTTTATTTCTTATTGGGAAAGATGCATCGGCACTTTTTGAACGATGGGACCTGTCATCAAATATAAAATCAACTACACCTCGGTCGAACACGACTAAGGCGACGATGCAATATGGGTCGTTCGATTATTTTTCTGGCGGTATTAAACAGTCAATTGTAAAAGATGACTTTTCAATGTATAGCGGAATCCAACATATACGGAGTGATAATAATTTTAAATACACCAATGATCTCGGTCAACGTATTCAACAATCAAACAGCGCATTCAAGCAGACACATCTTATAAGTGGATTAAACTATCGATTAAATGCCCGTCGTTCGCTAAACGCGCATGTACTTTACAGCAATATATCAACTCAAATACCACCGACGATTTTTCAACAATTGAGTCGTGCCAACCAATCGAATAGTTCTTTAAAGACTACCGTCTCTTTTCAGAATCAAGGTGAGCGTCAAAGTATCGGTCTCGACGCTGGATTTATTTATGAAACACTGAATTATGACAATCCCGATATTAATATACTTGCTGATCATATTTTTAATCGATTTCAATTCGTAGGATTTTGGAAACACTATTTATCAAATAAATTTATCTTAAATTTTCGGACAAAGCAAGCCGTCGAAAAAGGTGTCTCTACTAATTTTAACGGCGTACATTATTTTTATCTCACGACGAATGATATAGATGGAAATTGGGCCGTGAATAACCGTCTTTTATTAACTGGAAGTCTCGGTATGGCATATGGTCGTCAGACGTTTGCGCCTATTCAATATAAACTTGCAGCGACTTATCAGCCGCATGCTCATAGTCGCTTTCGCGCACGCATCAACACCCTTTATAGACTACCGACTTACAATGAACTGTATTGGAATCCCGGAGGAAACGCGGATTTAAAACCAGAGGATGGTATCGCCGTGCATGCGGATTACTTTCTATCGATAAAAAAATTCCAAGCTGAAATCGGTACCTCTTTTCATCAATTAAATAATCGTATTCTTTGGCAGCCAAATGATCAGTTCGTTTATTCACCTATAAATGTACAGCGAAATCAAAGTTTTGAAGGCTTCGTCGGAGGCTCATATTCCATGAATGTGCATGACGTTGACATGACATTTGGAGTTCGATATACATATCTTAAGACCTTGTTGATCACTGATGATGCCACACATAAAAACGAAGTACCCTTTATTCCAAATCATTCCTTGAGTCACTTTTGGGAATGGAATGCAAGATTTGGTTTAGGTATGCGCTATCAAGGTAAATATCAATCGGCCGCCTATACGAATACGACAAACACGGCACAAAATGAAGGCTTTTACATTGGTGATATTATCGTGAATTATTCGTTTAACATTGAAAAAACAAATCTTGGGCTTTTTTGCTCCGTAAATAATGTATTTAATTCTTCTTATTTTTTAATCACCGGGTATCCGCAACCTTCACGTTCGATACAAATCGGAGTTTTACTCATGCATAAAAAAAATAATAATGACTTTTAATAAATTCTATTTATTCGTTTACAGTACACTACTCGCTTTAGCACTTATATCTTGCAATGATGACGACATCACCTGTTGTGACAATATGCCCACGAGTGGGAATGTCATTATCGTGAACGAGGGACAGTTCGGACAAGGCAATGCCTCGATGGATGTGTTTAACGCTGCCGATGAAACGATACAGAATAAAGCGTTTTCATCGGCAAATTCGCGTGGGCTAGGTGATGTATTCCAAAGTATTACGTTTCACGATGAAAAGATGTATTTATTTGTCAATGCTTCTCAACGGATTGAAGTGATAGATGAAGTCACATTCGAGTCGATCGCCACAATCACGGGAATGTCATCACCGCGATATGGTGCTGTCATTGGTAATGAAATGTATGTCAGCGATTTATTTTCTCCCGTGCTCTATAAAATTGATTTAACGACCAATATGGTTTCGGGAACGATCGATCTGCCCGTAGCTGTCGAAGAATTAGTCGTGGTAAATGATAAAATATATGCATCTGCACTATCATTTAGTACGCTATTAAATGAAGTATATATCATCGATCCTGTAACGGAGGATATTTCGACGATTGAAGTTGGCAATGGACCTGAAGCGATGGTCAAAGATGCCAATGATAATATTTGGGTTTATTGCTCTGGGTTTTTTACTGACTCCTTGTTTTTACCACAAAGCTTACATCATATCAATACATCTAATAATACGGTTGAAAAATCATTCGATTTTGCGGGGCAACCTGCCGCGTTTCCTGCGCGACTTGCCATGGATGTTTCTGATAATCGGACAATATATTTCACAACGAGCACCGGTGTCAAACGTATGTCTATCGATGCGCAATCGGCACCATTGGTTGACCATTTTTCATATTCGGGTTCGATTTATGGTTTGGCTGTGGATCCGGATACGAAGGATATGTACATTGGTGATGCGGGGAATTTTGTGGACCCTGGGATGTTGAGCATATTTTCTGAGGATGGGATGTTAATGTCGACGTATGAGACGGGGGTGTCGCCGGGGCGGATATATTTTAATTAAGAATTAAAAATTAAAAATTACGAAATTAAAATTCGAAGTGCTGATCGATGCTGACCGATGCTGATCGATGCTGACCGATGCTGACCGACTTTAGGAGCGTCAGTAGAGCGTCAGTAGAGCGTCAGTAGGGCGTCAGTAAGGCATCACGACATGATCGAAATCTCTGATTTCGCTTCATGCCAAGGATGCTCGACAAACATTAAAATCATGGATTTTGTGTTATGTCGGCACTTTGAACATTGAACACTGAACTTCGAGACAGGCTCAGCAATCTCTCCGCAAGCTGCGAGCTTACCGATCCCTCAACTAACTTTGAACCCATTGAACCCTTGACCGCT
>ENA-ORXU01002514-ORXU01002514.1-marine-metagenome-genome-assembly--contig:-NODE-2514-length-12422-cov-13.392062_pt1 | contig 12422 bp, 10 predicted proteins | sample MGYA00237869_ERZ511484 | MGnify/ENA metagenome assembly ERZ511484 | reverse complement strand
GGGGGGGGGGGGGGGGGGGGGGGGGGGGGGGGGGGGAGAAGGGGGTGGCGCCACGATGGGCGTCGGACACGACCGCCGTGGGCGGGAGCTGGATAGGCGACGGCGGGCAGGTGCCAGATCGATGCCGTGCCGGAACTCTGGGGCCGTGGATGACCGGACCCCGATTTATCGATCTGCTGATCGATCTGCCTGGGGAGGTTCACATTCTGGCTCATTCTGCACTCAGGCAATGCCAGTGGGATGCTCCAGCTGTCCGATGTTGCACATGGCGCCGACCTAACGGCATTGGGTCACCTTGGGATGGACAATGTGGCGGGGATGCCCACAGTCAGGTTCAGTTGAGAGAGGTTCAGCAATTGGGGCCCAACAGTAGCCCTTCTTCCAGCACGGCGGCTTTTGGGCTTTCTTGAAGCAGCAGTGTCACGCTGTGTCCTGTGCCACAGACGCCGTCACGGAGATCAAGCAGCGTCATGGTGCCCTCAGCGAGCATGTTAGGAAGTGCACACAGTCACCTGTCGGCTCATGGAGGAACAAGATTTAATGTGTGAATGGTCTCGAACTCTGGACCATAGCAGACAATGCATCACGGCAGTTGACGCACCTCGGCATTGAGCGGCAGCTGATGGAAGAGAAGTCCGACGAGGGTTCAAATCCTGCCAGTCCGCGGTCATCTCCACTTCGGAAGGAGCATGACAGGAAAAACTGTGTCGGCAGAGGAGGGGGGGTCATGTTGCGCCAGATCGAGAAGAGATCAGAAAATCAATCACAATGGCTCATGAGAAGTTTTGTACCCGCCCAGGAGTACTTGTCAGAGTGTGCAAACCAATTACCGCGTGTGTGTCTTTTTGTTTTCAAGCCTTTCCAAACGTTCCCATGGCGCTTGTCTGATTGGTTCAGCCCGGGCTTCCCATCGTGATCCGTGCCAAGTATTCATCCCGAGTCATCTCGTGGCATCCAAAGCACGCTGTTGTGTGGTAAATACGGCCAATGTCGAGCCATTTTGTCGTGGTTAGTCGCACGGGCGGTCCCTCTGCGCATTTACTGTGATGACGAAAACACAGTGCGTATTGTTTGCAATGCACAGCGGACCAGCTCTCACAGATCGGGTCGAAACAGGGCGCCTGGTGGTGTCAGTGAAGGGGCATCTGGAAGTCAGCGCCCACAGTTTTCAACATTGGGGCGCCACGTTAGTTTTATGGGGACACCTCTTCTCTGATGTCGTCATCTGGGTCTTCGCTTCCTCCTGGTCTTTGCACCTGCCGCGCCAGGCGTGGCTTGCTGCGCATGGCAATGTCCTCTGGAAATGTCTCCCGGTTTGCTCTTCCCGCTTCTCTTACGTGTTCCTACGATGCTCCGCTCCCACCACCCACGCCGCAGCCTTTGCCTCTACCTCTGTTCTCTGCGCTGCTGCGCCGTTTCTCCATCGCTGCCGACACTGGTCGTCTTGGGCGGCGCCCCTCTGCCCCAGCGTCGGCCGCTGCCGATACCGCTGCCGCACAGGCCGCCAATTGTGGATGGCGACGGCGCCAATGACGGCTTTGGGTGACTCCACTACCGCGGCAAGCATGATTTACGCCAGTTCTGCGCGCGCGCGCGTCGCCTTGTGGGGCGGGGTGGGGGTTGTGGGGGGCAGTGCGCGAGGTGGTGCGAGGAGGGCAAGCAACTGGATTGCGGATGGATGCAACGACCTACGACGATTACAACACACTCAGAGAACAGCGGAGCGCTCACCAGCGACGACGGACGCACACACCCACGACGTCTGCACACACACTATCACTATCGCATGCGTCTCAAAAAGCGCAACATGCGACAAAATGTACCGTATGGCATCCGGCCGTCGTTGGCGCGGCGGTAGAAGGTCGAGACGGCCTCCGCAACACGATAGATGTCCTCCTGCACCGCAACAATACCCACTATGTTACCGTCGACAGCCCCCAAAGTAAAAGCATTGTAGAGCTCGAGCTGTCGCACTGGGGAGAGCTGAGCGCCGGCAAAAGTAGAAATCGCCGCGCCGACCTGGTGAGGAGAAAATCGTCGAAACTCAGCTGGGTCGGTGGTTTCATCACAGGAGTCCCGCTCGACCGGAAGCGTTGGGGCTGGCCGAGAATGACCATGTGCCGGCGGAGGGTCAGCACCCCGGTCAGCGTGAGGCTGGCGAGGCCGCGCGGAATACGGATGAGGCAGGGAGGGTGTACCGTGTCGAGGCGACGACGGAGGGCGACGGCTGGGGGAAGCGTCACGTGTTGGCAACCACGATGTGGGTCGAAAGAGTCGTCCGCCACTGGCCGCGCTCCGGGAAAGAGCCACTGCGGCAGCTGCCTGTGACGCAAAGGACGATCTCCGCATCGGTGCCGCTGTTGGGCTTGGAGCGTTTGTCCCGTGGTGCGTGGGTGCCCGCGTGGCGACGCTCCAGTCGGCTGCCGCTCCGCCCATAGAGTTGCCGGCCGCGTCGCCTCCCACGTTGCCACCCTCTTCGTCCGCGGGCGCCGGTGTGGCGAAGCCCAACTTGGCCGCCGCGTCGCCCCCTGCGTTGCCCGACAGAACGCCCGCCGCGTCACCCGCCTCATCCCCAGCGGGTGTCAGCGTGGCGGCGCCAGACTTGGCTGCCGCGTCGTTCGTCGTGTTGACGGCCGCATCGTCGTCCGCGTTGCCAACCTCGTCAAACGCAGGCGCTGGTGCGGCGGCCCCCAACTTGGCCGCCGCGCTTGCCGTTGTGCACGAAGGGACGCCCGCGGCTGCCGGTGCGGCAGCAACCGAAGTGGCCACTATATCGCTAGCGGCTCCGCTGCACGACGACCCACTGGTAGGTGTGTCGGACGGGGGAGTAGTTAGACGGCAAAACGGGAGCACAGGCACTGCCGTGGGCCTGGGTGGTGCCATCGCTGTGCGCATAGATGGAGTGGGGGTGACCTTAGACTGAGAGACACTCAGCAATGCCCTCTTGCTCGGCTTAGAACCCAAGACGGCGACCGCCGACCTGTCGCCAGCAGCGGCAACCTCACGCTGCCGCTTCCCCAGCCCAGCCCCGGACTGTGTCGCACTGCGATCGACAGTGGACCGCGACGCACACTCGTGGCAGACAGAGTGCGAGCCTTCTTGTCCCAGATGCGGCGATCGCGTGGTAGATGCATTGCATGCGGGACACAGATGACGCATGACGGGCGCTTGTGTTGCTGGCAGAGCAATCTAAGCGCAAAAGGTCGGCGGAACAACAAGCGGTATGTTAACATGTCCACAGCACAGAGCAAAGGCGCTGAAGAGAGGAGGAGAGGACAAGGGCATGCCGGACGAATGGTCAGCAACATACAATGCGATGCGGCTGTGCGTTGCTGGCCAACCATGGGACAACCAAGCCGTTCAAAGAGAGGGAGCTCGTGTAGAGCGGGAACCGCCACCCCCCCACCTCTCACCCCGCGCCGCTCACCGCCTCCGCGCCCCACCCCGTCCCTCCTTGCCTCCTTACGCCCTTCCCATAGCCTCAAGCGCCAACTCACAGGTCTCTCAAAGGTCTATCAGCTTACCTCTGCTTGAGGGGCGGGACAGCAAACGCATTGAACCCGATGCCAACTTGATGCACAGCGGACGGCCGTACCGTCAAGGACAACGTCGGTGCCAGTCAGATCTTCATGCCCGCCACGACATTCCCAGAGGAATGGCCAGGCCCCCCCCGGGACTGCAACATCTACCCCATGGACTCTCTGTGGAGAACGTCAGGAACGCAACGCATCGCTCTGCTGCTGCACACCGGCCCAACAGGCACAGAGAGCGCTTTGGTCAGGTCGAGGTGGAGCACGAGCGGGATTTCGCTTTACTGTTCTGGCACACCGCCGTGTGCACATCACTCCGAATGATAAGTCCGCGCATTTGCGCGTCTGATCTTCCAAAGATCTTGCATTTCCTGGCTTCTGCTCTCCAGGGGCGACGGTCGCCTGCGGCGGGGCGCCGGCGACCGCCGCCGCTTTCTCCAACCCGCGTCCACCTACCCCCCCGCCCCCCTCCCGACCCCCCCCGCCTCATCGGTTTCTATGCCGCCGTCGACGTCTCGACCACAGACACTGTCGTCCACGGGTCGCTGTTCACCGCGGTCGCCTCTTCGGCCCTGCTTGTCAACCGGTATGCACTGTTGCAGCCGACCCACCGCGCTTGTCGGTGGCGAGGGGGTGCTGGTGCTGCGGCGCTCGCGGCTGCACGTTTTCGAAGCTGTGGGTGTGGTGGTGGTGACCCACTGAGTGGCCGCCACTGCGACAACGGCATGGACGGCGGCCTCGGTGGCGTCGTGCCGCCGCCCTACGGCGGCCGTGGTGGCGTCGCCGCACAGCTCCGCCGCGCTACGGCGGCCACGGTGGCGTCGCGATGCCGCCCTTCCGCGTGCTCAGCGCCACCGAGAAAGGACCGGCCCCCGCCAGTGGTGTCCGCCGCCGCCAGCGGTATCCGCCGGATGTGGGGGGGGGGGGGGGGGGGGGTGATGATGGCGGCGGGTGCCGAGTGCGGGCCCCACGCGGTTGGTCTAGCGGTGGTGTCGGTGGCGGCTATGTGACGCCTGGTCGGTGGAAATTCTTTGAAGAGGGGGGGAAGTGCGGGTGTGCCGATACGGTGATGGCAGAAGGAAAGACTCGACAATGTTCTTTGTAAAATGAAATCTCTGCGGGTCCAGCACCACAGTGACAACCACTTCACTCGAAGTCAGAAACGGGGGAAAAATAGACGCCAGTCGAAGTTGTCGAAAACTCATCAACGGCGGCCGCGGCCGCTGCCGTAGCGTCAGCCGCAGCGGCAGCCGCACCCGCTGCCACAGACGCTGCTGCGGCTGCCGAACATGCGGCAGCTGCTGCTTCTACTGCCTTGGCCGCATCGGCCTCAGCGGCGCGGAATGCAAGAAACGCCCGTTCGTCGGCGGCCATTGCAGCCTCCACGTCTGCACGGGAGGAACTGGCGCTCCTTGTTGCGGCTGCCACCGCTGCCTCGGCCTTGACGCCGACTGCGCGCGTGACATCCGCGCGGGCCACGGCCTGCAAGGCTGCCAAAGACGCAGCCAATTCCCGGGTGAGTGCCGGTCGCAGCCGCACATGAAGAACGCCATTTTGGTCGGGTCTCGACGGCGTTCCGCCATACCAACGTCGCCGATGTTGCATGAGCGCCGTTGCTACGGCGTCCGACCCGTCGGAATCGCTCCTCACAGCCGCAGCACGACGAGACAACATCTCCAGTGACTCGGGAGCTTCTGGACCATCCGCCTCATCAGCCCAAAATGATACCGCCGCCCGCCGGCCTCGGCCGACTGAGCGGCGAATAATGCTACGCGAAACGATGGAAATGAAGGAGGACGGACTGGTTGTGGACAAAGCAGGGGCCCGGGGCGGACGACCGCCGCGGCAGTGACCGCCGACGGACACCGCGGTGCCTCCATGGGGGGCCATGGGCGGTTGTACAGGGAAGAGGCGGTGGGAACGTCGAGGGAGGAACCCCGTGATCGTTGCCAGACCACAAATTGTGTTGTCTGTCCTTCTTGCCGGTTGAGACCCGCGGGGATGCGGCGCGACCACGCCACTGTGTGGCACAGGGATGCTGACAACACGTGACCGATGCTCAGGGACGCCCACCAGGCGTGTCGTCTCACCTGTTGTCTCACCTGATCAGACACGCATTGCAGGCGTTTTATTGGTCGCTGGGCGGCGGCGCTGATCCTCGGCTCCGACCCATTTATTTGATATCGAGATCAATGCGTTGGTTGTGCCTCGCCCGGTGCGCGTCGGTCTGCTTCCCTGCCACGCACCGATCTCACCACACTCCTGACGGCAAGCCGTCGGTCGCAGCGGGTTTCTGCTGTTGGTGAGCTGGCTGTCCAAGACATCGCTTCGCCAGACGCCCCGCGTCTCACCCCATGCGCCTGATTCCAGTTTTCCCTTCCCCTTTTTCCATTGTATGCCGGTCGCTGTGTGAGAATTGCGCCCCGTTGCTGAGGGGCACGTCCCGTGTTTTGATGAAGCCGATCGACGCCAGTGCGGCTGCTATTACACGCGGGAGGCCGGCTGCAGGTCCATCGGCGGTCGAAGGCACGCACGCCTCGACAGGCCCGGCTTCCAAGGTACCGGCCAAGCGCAGCCTCGAGGAGCAGGCAGAGGCGTGGCGACGCCGTGCGGCTCAGTCCCGCCAGCTCACCTACCGAACGGGAAACATTTGGGGTGGCGGTCAGGCATTCTTGGCATTTTCTCTTGGGAACTCCACGAGCGGTGGGGGAGGTGACTTTACAGCGGGTGGGTCCGTCAACGGCACGGTTGGCGGGAAGGGCGACGACGACGCCGTTGACGGCGAGACCGACGCAGCGGGCAACGACGACGCGGTTGACGGCGAGGCCGAAGTGACGTGTAACGACAACGCGGTCGACGACGAGGCCGACGCGGCGGGGAACGACGACGCGGTTGACGGCGAGACCGACGCGTCGGGCAACGACGACGCGGTTGACGGCGAGGCCGACGCGACGTGTAACGAAAACGCGGTCGGCGACGAAGCCGACTCGGCGGGCAACGACGACGCGGTTGACGGCGATGCCTACGGGGCGGGCGGCGACGACGCGGTTGACGACGACGCATACGGGGCGGGCGACGACGAAGCGGTCGCCGACGCGTCCGACGCGGCGGGCAACGACGACGCGGTTGACGGCGAGGCGTACGCGACTGGTAACGACAAAGCGGTTGACGGCGAGGCCGACGCGGCGGGCAACAACGACGCTGTCGCCGACGCGTCCGATGCGGCGGGCAACGACGACGCGGTTGACGGCGGAACCGACGCGGCGGGCAACGACGACGCGGTTGACGGCGAGGCCGACACGACGTGTAACGAAAACGCGGTCGACGACGAGGCCGACGCGGCGGGCGACGACGTCGCGGTTGACGGCGAGGCCTACGGGGCGGGCGGCGACGACGCGGATGACGACGACGCATACGGGGCGAACGACGACGACGCGGTCGCCGACGCGTCCGACGCGGCGGGCAACGACGACGCGGTTGACGGCGAGGCCGACGCGACCGGTAAGGACAACGCGGTCAACGACGAGGCCTACGGGGCGGGCGAAGACGACGCGGTCGACGACGAAGCATACGGGTCGGGCAACGATGACGCGGTCGCCGACGCGTCCGACGCGGCGCGCAATGACAACGCGGTCGCCGACGCGTCCGAAGCGGCGGGAGACGTCAATGCGGCTGCCAACGCGTCCGACCGAGCAGGCAACGACGGCGTGGTCGCCGACGCGTCCGACGCGGCGGTAAACGACAGTGCGGTCGCCGAAGCGGCCTGGCAGCAATGGGTCAACGAGGAGGCGATCGGTGGTGCTGCTGCCGAGGCTGGGAGGAGGGGCAGTCGGGCCGCCAGCGATTCGTCACCTGCTGCCACAGGTGAGGCGGCCAACCCGAAGGCACCGGACGCCGCCGATGATGTCGTCACGGGCGCGAATACCGGTGGAAGAGATTGGCGGGGGGCCGCTCGCAGGAACACCGATCGAGGAGTTCAAGGGCGAGACGGTCGTGTTCAGGCTGCCGACCGCGCGACACCCGCTGCCACCGTCTCCAACGACGGGGAAAGTGCCACTGTCGCCGCTGCGCCATCTCCTTCGGGTTTGCCGCTGGTTGACGCGCAGCAGGTGGCAGACTTTCGGCGCTTCACGCCGACTGAGGTGGGCGAAGCGGTCGCGGCCTTCGTTGGACAAGGTTTGCCCGAGTCAGATAAAGCGGAGCTGCGCGATGCGCTGAGGCGTGCTGCGGTGATGGAGTATCTGTACGGCTGTGTCGCAGCCTCTGAGCCTGTTGCGGACGTGACGAGGGTGTTGCTGTACTTTGTGCGACGCGCGCACCATGGGAAGTTCCCTTTTGGCGTAGAGCGCATGGTGGCTCTGTTCTTGAGACGCCATCGTTGAATGTCTGCATGGTGCTGCCTGGCCGTCAATAGATCAATGGCCATGTCCATTAGTCTTTTTTTGTTGCTGTGAAGTGGTGACAGAGCGAGGTTCGGTGACGGGTGTTCAGGTGCTCCCCGTGTGTTGGTCAGCCCCCACAGCACGCTCAGCCGTCGCCCTGTGAACTCTGTCCGCTTCTTTGGTACTGCCGACAGGTGCAGATCTAGCTGTGGTGACAGAGGCGCGTGCCCAGTGCTCTGCGCGGGGAGGTGCTCTATTCAGCCAATGAAACGAGCCTTGGTCCGTCTCACTGGCTTTGATTTGACGTGAGCACGACAAAAGGGCGGCGACACGAGACGGCGGACAAGCGATCCGCTTTGGCCCCGGTGATCGAGGCATCGTCGCTCAACCGACGACACCCGTGCAGCAGCTGCGCCATGGCGCGCACACCTTTCGGCCTTCCTTCCGTTCCCCCGGCAACCCCGGCGGCCGCCAACGCTGCGTGTGGTCACGCAACGGAGCCCTCGTCGAGCGCACCGCCGGCTGCAGGTGTCGAAGCGCCTCCTGTCATCAAAACGGAGCCTACGCGTGTCGCTGCCATCAAGCTTGAGCACCTCGAGGCGGACACGGTCCATCGTCGCCGAGTCGCTGTCGCCATGCACAGGCGCTTCCACCCTGCTGCCGCTGCGACCTCGTGTGGGGTGAGCGGGGGAGATGGTACTGGCGATGGGGGGGGTGCGCACTGTGGAGTTGTCACGGGCACTAAGAAGCCGGCAGCTGTTGATGGAGCTGGCGCTGTGACCGCCATGGACACCAGTGGTGCTTCGGCGGACGGAGGAGGCGTCAGGGGTGGTGGTGAAGACACTGCTGTGGAAGAACAAGTGGAGGTGGAACTGGCCATCCCCGGATTCCGTTTTTTTGCGCCCGCACAAGTGGCTGAGGTGGTAGCCAAAATGGCATGTGTCGGTATGGAGCCCCACCGCCAGGTGGCCCTGACCCGAGCCATCTTCCTGTCGGCGGACCAAGACGACATCACTGGGCAGTTGGTCCTCGACGCGCCGGCGGAGGATGTCATGGCGGCGTTGCTATCGACTAGTCGTAGGACTTGCAGAGGCAACATTCCATTGGGGACGCGTGTGCGCGTCCTCCGCTTCCTCCGTGCAATGCGCTAATGTATTGTGGTGGGGGGGGGGATGCGGATTGGGCGGGGGAGCCGGGTTTGTATGAGAGAGTGAGGGCTGGAGGGCGCAGGACGACCCTGCGGTCGTCACAACGGTGCTCACACCTGAGACAAACTTTGTTTTGTGGAGACGGACTGCGTTATTTGCCCCGATGAGGCCGCGAGGGGAGGGGTCAGCAGTGGGGAAGGGGCACCTCTGGGCACCCGCCCGCCGCGAGTAGGACTGAACACGTTTGAGATGGTGGTGAGGACGGCAGGTGCCGCTTCTGGCAGTGGCGGCTTCGGCGTCGGCGTCGGCATGTGTGGTGGCGACGACTTTGCGGCCGTACATCACGTACATCATGCAGTCCACGGCGACGGCACAACGCACTGTCAACTGCCCTTTTCATTCCGCCCTCAGCCAGTTGCAATGCTTTTTTGTTCTCTCCTTCCTGGATGGTCCATCCTCTCTCTTCAATTTTGTCTCTGTGTGCTTCTTCCCCTTCCGTCCATTTCCAAAGTCTCCTCGGCATGTCTCTTTTTGAGGAAGCGCAAAAGCGACAGTCTCTTGGAGATTACAGGAGCCTCGGCACGCGGCGCACTACCTGCGGGCACGGGACCCTCGGTGCTCGGCGCAGCGCCCGCACACACTCGCAGACTCGCGGCCGGTCACTGGGAGTCGCATCGCCATAGCTGCATGCCCCACGGCAACTCCTGAGCGACGCCGCACTCTCCCTGGATCAGTGATGGCCTGCGGAAGAAACTTCAACGGGTCTGTCACGGAGAAGCTCTGATCCGCTGGCACGCCGCGCCCGTTGATTCCAACTGCAAGGAAACCATCGCCGAGGCTCGTCCTCCAGCGGCGCGGCGACACACGTCAGCTAATCGGTTTCGAAAGCTTTGTGTGTGAACCGTTTCTTTGGTCGATTGACAAAGAGCGGCGGGGGGGAAGACGGGAAGCGCTGGGGAGTGTGGCACTTGCGTACGCTCAAGGAAAGGGGCGGGTCGCCGCACTTCTACCACTGCGCGTCTGCTGCCCTCATGTCCATCTTGCTGTTTGACCCCTAGTCAGAGGCATTGACCTCCCCATCATCTTCCCTGTCACCCTCCCCATCCTCCTCATCCTCCTCATCCTCCTCATCATCCCCATCCGGGGGACCATCAGCGGACAGGTTCCCGTTGTCTGCCGCTTCGGCCATCGTGTGGGTGTGGCGGCTGCACCAAGCCGAGTACTGTGCCTGTATGAAGGCACAATGTCCACGTTGCAGACACAAAAAGTGAAAAACCTTGGGGCATGATGTCACTTGGCAGCCGATGGTAGCTCCCGCCACATTACATGCACTACAGCGCAGGTGCCTGCCGCGTCGGTACGCCTGGACGACGTTGCGCAGTGCGCCGGAGGTGACCGAGTCGCAGTACACCTCCGGCGCCCACAATGCGCAAATTCGATGCACATAGACGGGGGTGGACCTGCTGGCCGCGGCATTGTAGTATGGCCCCATTAGGGGCGACGGAAGGATGCCACCCGTGCGCGTGTCCAGCGGACACAGACCGCACACGTTGGCGGGACGACGCATTGGGTGAGCCATGCGGGGGTGGGAGTGGTGCCCTCCCTGATGCGTGGGGGCGGGGGGGGGAGGGCGGCGGCTGGCTCGGCACCCGCCTCGCGCATGCGGCGGCGAGCGCGGGCGCCAGCGGCGTCAAGCGCTTGGCGAGGGCTACCCCCAGCGCCGTCACCTCGGCCACCTCCACCGACGAAAAGACGATGGAGAGGGCGTCGAGCGCGACGCGCACGACCGTCGACGAGACGGCGAGCGCGTGGGGCCCCCGAAAGTGGGACACCGCGTTGGAGAGGTCGACTTTGACGCCGACGGGCGCAAGCAGCTGCCGCCCGTACGGCGCGACCGCCGCATCCGTGGAGATGAGCCGCAGGCCCGTCACACCGACGCCGAGGCGGTAGGAGGAGGACACGTACAGCAGCTGCCGCAGGGCGAGGGAGCCAAACGCCACCGACAGGCGGCTGCGGTGGTAGGGGCGGGCGGCGGGGCGGCCGCCATCTGCGCGTGGCGGCGGGTGCCGCCCGGGGCGCACCGGCGCGCCGCGGTGGCGGTCGCGGGCGGCGGCCGCCGCGACCCCCCCCGGCGGGGACGGCACGGGAAAATCCTCCAAGACCGACACCACCGCGTCCACGACCGCCACGTGCAAGTCCATCCACACCCCCGAGGGGGTGACGGCAAGGCGGTCCTCCCGCGCGGGCGCCGCCAACAGCACCCGCTGCCCGTACAGGTCGATTTCCCGCGTGACCGCCGCGTCCGTCAGCGACCGCCCGTGGAGGGGCACGAACATGGCGCCCGCGCGGAAGCCGAGGTCCATGAGCACCCGCACGATGGCCGTGACGCTGAGGATGAGGGAGCAGAGGCTCGCCGCGTGCACCGCCAGCCGCACGTGCGTGACGCGCACAAAGGTGTGTTGCGCTTGACGCACCGAGTAGACGCCGCCCGCGTACGCGACAATGACCGTGACGGCGGCGGGCGCCTCAAAGGCGGGGTACTCATTGACCGAGCCAAACGACGCAAACGTCGCAACGGTGCCCGTCACGTCCGTGATGCGGATGGAGAGGCTGTCCTCCTGCGTGTCGGCGCCGTCCCAGCCAGTGCCCCCGTCGCCGCCGCCGCCGCCACCGTCGCAGCCGCCGCCGCCGCCGCCGCCACCGCCACCGCCGCCGCCGCCGCCGACCGCAGGCGACGGCGGTGCCTGTGACATGACGGGCGGCGGCGGGGGCGTCGGCGGCACGGCCGTCGTGGTCGCCCACGCGGAGCTCCCCGCCGACTCGGACGCGACCGACGCCCACGTGCCGTCGCGCGGCGCGGGGCCCTTCCCCCCCCCCCCCCCCCCCCCCCCCCACCAAGCGGGGGTCCACCAACCACGCGCGCCGCTTGTCGACCCCCACCAGCGACGGGTCGGTGGCGCCGAGCGGCGGCCGTCGAATTGAGTGGAGCCCCAACCGCCCGACCGCCACCACGAGCACGGACGTGGCGACGCGGACGCGCGGCAGCGCGTCGCCCGACGCGCCCGCCGAGCGCGCCGCAAAGTAGGCTGCCGGCAGCGGCGCTTGGCCCGCGTGCGCGCGCAAGCGCGTCAGCGCAATGGCCAAGTGGGGGACGGCCATCTCGGCCTTGGGCGCAAACGTGTAGGCGCCCGTGCGGGCGGCGAGCGTGCGGCGGGCGGTGGCCACCGTTTTGGCCACCCGCCGGTACACCCCGACATCGTCGGCGGCGGGGAAGGCGATGAAAAAGGCGAGCACAAAGCCGAGGTCGGGGGCGGTGAGGTACGCGTCAAAGCCGTCAATGGCCATGCTCAGGCGCGGGGGGG
>ENA-ORXU01002513-ORXU01002513.1-marine-metagenome-genome-assembly--contig:-NODE-2513-length-12427-cov-2.523968_pt1 | contig 12427 bp, 6 predicted proteins | sample MGYA00237869_ERZ511484 | MGnify/ENA metagenome assembly ERZ511484 | reverse complement strand
GCCGCCCCTTGCGCGCCTCGGTGGAGGAGACACCCCCGACCCACTCAGCCACCTCGAGCCGGGTCTCGACGGGGACGTCCCACCCGTCTCGCGGCGCCACGGCGAGCGGGGGGAGTCGCTCAAGGGCATCGGCCATCAGGTCGGGGTCGTTCTCGTAGAAGCGCAGCTCACGCAGCTGATGCCATTTGTCGGCACCCACGATCAGCAAGCCGGCGTCGAAGTGCTCGGCGATGTCGACCAGGAGCTGGTGTTCGGTCACTTGGCAACTGAGCTGGGCAGCGACATCGGATGCCAGCTCGGCGAGCGACTCGCCCACCACCTCGACGCGTTCATCGAGGGTGGGCCGGTCGGGGGTCTTCTTGTCGGCCCCGGCGCGGCTGATGGCCATGACGAGCGCATCGAGCCGGTACTCGACGCAAGCCGCCCGGACGATCTCGAGGTGGGCGATCGTCGGGGGGTTGAACGTCCCCGGAAACACCCCTGTGCCAGCCACAGACCGAGGCTAGCGAGGTGCGGCCAGAGCTCACCCGGTCCCGTCGGAGGGAGCGTCGCCGCCGAGATCGAACAGCAGGGCGATCAGGGGAATCGCCACGCCGACCGCCAGGAGCTGGGCCAACACGAATGCCGGAGCGGAGGCGGGATCGATCCCCGCGAAGGTGTCGGAGAAGGTCCGGGCGATGGTCACCGCCGGGTTGGCGAAGCTCGTCGACGCCGTGAACCAATAGGCACCGCCGATGTAACCGGCCACCACCCAGGCGACCTGATCGGCTCGGCCAGCTGCGACCGAACCCCAGATGACGAGCAACAGACCCAGCGTGGCCACCACCTCGGCGAGCAGGATCCCGTTCCCGGCACGCTCGGTGGTCGACCACGAGATCGGAGCGAGATCGAACATGAGGTTGGCCAGCACCACCCCACCGATGGCGCCGACGGTCTGGGCTGTCGCATACACACCGAGCACGTTCAATGTGATCTCACGCCGAGCCGCCGCCACGAGGCTCACCGCCGGATTCAGGTGGGCGCCCGACACCGGACCGAGCGAGGTGATGAGTGCGCCGAGCACACCCGCCGTGGCCGCTGAGTTCGCCAAGAGCTGGATGCCGACGTCGTCGGACAATCGGGATGCCATGATCCCGGATCCGACGACGCCGGCCAGCAGGAAGATCGAACCGACCATCTCGGCGACCGCTCGCGCCAACAAGCTCGGGACCCTCGGAATCTCTTCCGAGGGTGCTCCGGCATCGCTGTGGGCCGATCTCAGCAAGGGGTCATGGTCAGCTACTCAGGCGTCGACTCTGAGACCTGAGCTCAGTCGCTCGACAGTCTCTATGTACTCCTCGACCATGTCCATGATCACCTCTGAACTCTTGCGCATCTTGTCGAGGCGACCGATCACCTGGCCGCACGGATTGAAGTTCACGTTCACCGCCTGCTCAGGGTACTTGTGACCGCGAACAACGTTGTCGATACATGCCATCATCTGCATCGGCATACCGAGCGGTTCAGGCGTGTCGTCTTGTTCCCAAGCCTCGGTCCAGTCGTTCTTGAGCATGCGACACGGCTTTCCGGTCCACGACCGGGACCGCACGGTGTCGCGGCTGCCGGCCGACAGATAGGACTGCATCTGGCCAGGAGGGATGTCGGCCTCTTCGACGGTGAGCCAGAGCGAGCCGGTCCACACGCCTTGGGCTCCGGCGGCCATCGCCATCGCCATCTGGCGGCCCGACCCGATACCGCCGGCAGCGAGCATGGGGTGACCGTCGAGGGCGTCGATCACCTCGGGCCACAGCACGGTCGAACCCACCTCGCCGGTGTGCCCTCCGCCCTCGGTTCCCTGGGCGATCACGTAGTCGATACCGGCTTCCTTGTGGCCGAGCGCCTGCTTGACCGAACCACACAGTGCGGCCACTTTGCGGCCGGCACCCTGGATGTCGGCCACGATGTCGGCCGGTGGGGTGCCGAGTGCGTTGGCGATCATGACCATGTTGTCGTACTCGAGGGCGATCTCGACCTGGGGCCCGGCGGTGGCCTTGGTCCAGCCGAGCAGCTCGGCGTGCTGCTCTTCCTCGGTGAGGTCGGGCACGCCGGCCTCTTCGAAGAGGCGAGCAGCGAAGCGGCGGTGATCATCGGGCACCATGCCCGCGAGGTCCGCTGCGAGTGCTTCGGCATCGTCGTTGCCCATGCCCTCGTACTTGGCGGGAATGACGATGTCGACGCCGAACGGCTTGTCGCAGTTGTCCTTCATCCACTCGAGTTCGGTCCTGAGTTCCTCGGGGGAGAAACCGACCGCTCCGAGCACGCCGAGCCCACCGGCCTTGGACACCGCAGCGGCCACGTCGCGGCAATGGGTGAAAGCGAAGATGGGGAACTCGATGCCGAGCTCATCACAAATGGGTGTACGCACGCTCTACTCCTGGTTGTCTGCTGAGTCGCTGAAAAGAATGGTGAGGGGACTCACCGGCTGGGGGTGAACTCGATCGGCATGGTGTTGATGCCCGCGATGAAGTTGGACCGCATCCTCATGGGTTCGGCCGCGAGGGTCGCATCGGGAATGCGGCAGGTGAACTCGCGCATCATCTCGGAGATCTCGAGACGGGCGAGGTTGGCTCCGAGGCAGAAGTGCACTCCCCCGCCGCCGAAGGTGAGGTGGTCGTTGGGGTCCCGCCGGATGTCGAACCCGTGGGGATCGTCGAACACCTCGGGGTCACGGTTGCCGGCCATGTAGTAGGTGACCACCTTGTCGCCCTCGGCGATCGCCTGGCCCCCGAGCTCGGTGTCGCAGGTGGCGGTCCGGCGGAAGTTGTGGATCGAGGTCCCGTAGCGGAGGAACTCCTCGGTAGCGGTGCGCCACAGTCCTTCGTCGTCGGGGTTGGCGATCAGCTCGGCCTTGACCTCGGGGCGTTCATGGAGGGCGAGGAAGGAGTGACTGAGCAGATTTCGTGTGGTCTCGTTGCCGGCCACGCAGAGGATCACGAAGAACATGTTGAGTTCTTCGCTGGTCAGGCGCTCACCGTCCACCTCTGCGTGCACGAGGGTCGAGAGGATGTCGTCGAGCGGTCGCTCCCGACGCTCGGCTGCGAGCTGGTCGCAGTAGGCGTAGATCTGGGCTGCCGCCAGCTCTCCGTCCTCGACGGAGTTCTGGAAGAAGGGGTCGTCGAAGCCGACCATGGTGTTGGTCCACTCGACGATCAAGCCGCGATCCTCGGCCGGCACGCCCAACATGTCGCAGATGACCTGGGCGGGCATCTCGGTCGCAACGTGCTCGACGAAGTCGATCTCACCCTTCTCGCACACCCCATCGACGATGGAGGTGGCGCGCTCGGCCACCTTGTCGTGCAAGGAGCGGATCATCCGAGGGGTGAAGCCCCGATTGACCAGCTTGCGGTAGCGGTGATGACGGGGCGGGTCCATGGAGAGCAGGGTCATGCGCATGACCTCGAGCCCGGCGGGATCGGGATCGAGGATGAACGAGCCCTGTCGTTCCATCGAGTAGGTCTCCCAGTCGTGGGAGACGGCCTTGATGTCGGCGTGGCGGGTCACCGCCCAGAAGCCGGGCTCGCCCTCGAGTGGATGTTCGTGCCAGAACACCGGGGCGTTGAGCCGGAGATGATCGAGTTGATCGTGGGGTACCCCCTTCTGCCAGGTGTCTTCGAGGAGATCGATCGTGGTGGGATCGAAGGTGGTGGGATCAAAGGTGGCGCTGCCGGTCACTTGATTCCTTTCGTCGGGTTGACCGAGGGCGGCGTTGCACCCCGGTCGTGGGCGAGGCCGATGAGGGTGGCGAGCCCATCGATGGCCAGCTTGTCGGGGACGACCGCTGGGTCGATTCGTCGCTGCATCTCGAGTCCGAACAGGAGGCCGAGCACCAGGGTGCTGGTATCGATCACCGATGCCGGTGGTTCGATCTCGCCTGCCTCACCCCATTGGGCGAGGGCCAAGCCGATGCCGGTGCGAGCACTCGCATAGCGCCCTGCCAGGGCATCGGATGACTCGGGGTTGCGGGCGGCGTAGAGCCAGATCTCGTGTTCGAGGAGCATCCAGGCATCTGCTCGGTCACCGTCGCCGCTGAACAGGCCGCGCCAGATCAGGGCGAGACGTTCCTCGATCGGCGCCGAGTCGAGCTGGGTGGTCAACTCGGCGGTGGTGGTGTCGGCCCAGAGTTCGAGCAGGGCTCGCAAGAGGCCGTCGCGGCCGCCGAAGTGGGCGTACACCGCGCCACTGGTTCGGTCCGCAGCGTCGGCGACCGCATCGATCGACACCGCGTGGAAGCCCTTGCGGGCGAACAGATCCGACGCAGCATCGAGCAGACGTCGCCTCGTCTCCGCCTTTCGCTCCGAGTGGGTGGCCACGGTCACACCCTAGGCCGTTTGGATAGAGCTTCCAATATATGTGGGTGCAGTGCTGGTGAGGCGGACTAACCCGCCTGACCCCGGCCGATCAGTTCCAGATCGAACGAGAGGTCTTTGGAGCCGCGATCGGCCGAGTGCACCTGTACCGAGACGACGTTGGAACCCTCGGCGAGCGCATCGGCCGGCACGTCGAATCGATGCACCTCTCGCTCATCGGCGCCGAAGGAGTACTCCGAGGCAAGGGTGTCGGCATCGAGCGGCCCGGCGGGAAGTTGATCACGCACGAGCTCCACACCGTTGAGGTACACCGCCGCCCCGTCGTCGCGCACCAGCCCGACCTCCAACGATTCGATCGAGGCCCGCTCGGGCACCTCGAAGGAGTGTCGGAACCAATGGGCGAGCCAGCGGGGCTCGCCCTCCTCGACCGGGCTGGCTTCGTCGCCGTCGCCGTATCCGAACTCGGCGGCGGCCTGGGTCCAGCCGCTCGCGGTCAGCTCTGCCGGGCTTCGTGTGCCGGTGAAGTCCTCGAGGTCGGGAGCGTCCGGCCCGGTGGTGGTCCACCACTGCGATTCCCTGGCCACCAGGTCGACCCCGACCGCGAGCGGTGGAGCTTCGTTGGTTCGGCCGGTGGCTTCGAGATCGAACGACAGGTCGCTGTTGGCGGCCCAGATGTTGTGGACACTGACGGCGAGCACGTTCTCGCCGTCCACCATCGCTCCGGCGGGAACCTGGAACTCGACCGGCGTCCGTTCGGCTGCCCCCGACACCCAGGTGGTGGCCTTGGTGGTCGAGGCGAGCGGACCGTCGGGGAGCTGGTGGCGCACGAGTTCGGTGCCGTTCAGGTACACAGCGGCCCCGTCGTCGGCCACCAGGTCGAGCTGGATCGAGTTCGGGATCTCGGCCGGGGCGTCGAAGCGATGCCTGAACTGGTAGCTGGCACGACCCGACTCGAGTTCGGTCGCCTCGTTGCCGTCGCCGAACCCGGCCTCGGTGGTCACCTCGCCCCACGTTGCGTCGTCGAAGCCGGGCCCGTTCCAACCCGTTCCGAGATCGAGTCCGGCGGGGCCGACCAACCACTCTGCTCCGGATGCGACCAGGGGTGCTTCGGGGGCAACCGCACCTTCGGGAATCTCGACCAGGGCGAGGCCCGGAGCACTGATGTTGCCGAAGCCGTCGATGGCCACCAAGGAGTACTCGTAGGTCCGACCAGGTTCCACGTCCACGTCGGCCAGGCCGGTTGCGTCGGCGCCGAGCACGGCGATGATCGTTCCGTCACGGATCACCCGGTAACCCACCACGCCGGTGTCGTCCATCGGTGCGGTCCAGCTCAGATCCACCTGGTTCGCGTCGGCGAAGGCCACCTCGAGCACTGGCGTCGCTGGCGGGGACACGTCGCCGCCTCCGGTGACGCCCACCGCAGCCAGATCGAAGGAGAGGTCGTTGTTGGATGCGTCGAGGTTGTGGACCTCGACCGCCCACACGTTGCGTCCCGCTCTCAGCAATTGGGCGGGCACACGGATCCGGTGGTGCTCCTGCTCGGCTGCACCCCACACACAACACTCGGCACCTGTCTGGATCGTGAGGGGCCCGTCGGGGAGACCGACACGGCCCACCTCGACCCCGTTGAGCTGGACCGCAGCCCCATCGTCGGCGTTCACGAACACGTCCACGGCAACCCAGGCTGCGGGGTCGACCACATCGAACGCAGTCCTGAAGTGGGTGGTGACCGAACCCGTCGCAGTGATGGTCGCCTCGTCGCCGTCGCCGAAACCGAACGGACCAGGCCCGCTCGCCCAGCTGGCGTCGTCGAAGTCGACCTCGGCCCACGCCTCGCCCGGGTCGCTGCCGTCGTCGAGGTAGCGCCACACCGACCCGGCACTCACGAGGCGTGCATCGAGCTGTGAGGCAGGCGTGGTGATCGAGACCGGTTCCGAAGAGGCAGACGATGCCCCCGAGACCTCGGCGGTGATGCGGTAGGTCACCTCCGACGCAGGCGCAGGATCCACATCGACGTAGCGGGTCGTGCCGGTCTGGCCGACGCGCACACCGTCACGCCACACGGCGTAGGTCTCGGCGCCGTCGACGGCCGGCCATTCGAGCATGACGTCGCTGCCGTGGAGGACGGCGGCCGGAGCCGTGGGTGTCGCGGGCGGTGCCGGAGGGCGACACAGGCGTGCGAAGCCACCAGCCCAGTGGGGTGCTGCTCGACCCACCTGGCCCACATCGCCTCCCACCCAGAGGCAATCGTTGGAGTCCATCTCGAGGGCCCAGGGGCCGTCGCCGCGCACCATGAAGATCTCGGGTTGGAACTCGTCGACCACGTCGAAGTCACCGTCGAGGGTGTGGGCGGCGACCCAGTTCACGTCGTGTGAGACCGCACCGGGCGATGGTCGGGGCCAGCTGTAGCTGGGATGCCACTGGGCCTGGTAGCAGTGGCACGAGTCGTAGACCCAGCCTCCGTCGGCGTCGACGAGGATGTCCTGGCCGTCTCCTCCGCTCACCCGCGTGGTGCCCGACTGACGTTCGTAGCTCGTCGCGTCGTTCTGGAAGATGTAGTGCTGCGAGCCGGTGTAGAAGAGGTGCTCACCGTGGATGGCGATGCCCTGGACGTGCCCGCTCGACGGATGGGTCAGCTCGTGTCGCAAGCCAGGCACCACGGCGCCGGTGGCACCGTCGACCGCAGCGATCCAATCGGTGTCGGGTTCTCCCCCGATACTGGAGAAGAAGCCGCCGAGCACCACTCGGTTTCGTTCGGTGTCCACCGCGAGGTCCCACACGCCCCGGCTCATCACCTCGGGACGCCAGCCAGGGTCGACTCGACCGTTGGCGTCGGTCCGCATTGCCTTGAACAGCTGGGTTGGCGCCCCGCCGTCGAGGGGCACGTGGTGGCTGAAGTTGCCCGCCACGTAGAGCTGGTCGCCAGCGGTCTCGATCGCCCGGACGACGGGACGCTCACCCGACCAGGGTCGATCCACGCCGCCCACCCAGCCGTCGGCCAGCTGACATGTGGCGGGATCGAGAGCGGTCAGGCCACCGGTTCCAGCTTGACCGTCGAGCGAGGTGAACTCGCCGCCGACCACCAGGCGTCCCCCGATCTCACCCAGTGCGTACACCGGTGCATCCAAGGTGGGTCGACAGGAGTCGATGAAGTCGCCGGTGTTGACATCGAAGGCGGCGAGGAAGTTCTGGGCCGTGCCCTCGTCGACCTCGGCCGGTCCGGTTCGGATGCGGTTGAACATCCCGCCGACGAACATGCGCTCGCCCACCTGCTCCAAGGCGAAGACCTCGAGCCGCAGGTTGGTGGTCGGTTCGAGTTCGAGTTCGAACCGATCCTTCACCGGGTCGGTGATCACACCGGTCACGCCGAAGGGCAGCACGTCGGGGACGTTGGACACCAGGGTGCCCCCACCGACCGCCTCGATCGGACGGTCGCCTCCAGCAGGCTCGTTCCGGTCGATCGGCACCGGTTCCTGGGCCGGAGTGGCCGACGCCGGGGCGCCCGACACGCTCGCCAGGAGTGCGGCGAACAGGGCAGCGACGACCAGGGCGGGGCCGACCCGCTTGGTCCATCCGAGGATCCAGGATGCACTCATCGTTCGTAGCCGAGATCGATGCATTCCCCAAGAGCGCCCTCGATGGCCTCCGGTGTGACTTCGCCGGCGGAGTCGGGCAGGCCTTCGACTCCAGCGATCACGGTCGAGGTCGAGGTCCCGTCGAGGCGCTGACGAGCCCGTTCGAGGTGCCCGAGCGAGTCGTTGCCATCACCGCGTTCGGCGGCGACGAGCGCCAACTCGAGGTCGGCGCAGACCAGACCGGCGCCTCGATCGAAGCCGACTGGCGGGAGCGGATCATCGCTGCCCGCCTGTTCCACCTGCTCGTCGATCGAGCTCGGTCCATCGGCGGGGAGCTGCTGGGACTGGATCTCGTCGGCCTCTTCCGCTGTGGCGGGCAGCACCACCTGTGCCGCGTCGAGACCGGGTACCGCGACGTCCTCCGGAAGAGGAACGCCCAGCGCCGCAACACCGGGCGTCGGACGCGCACCGACCGTGCCGTCGTTAGGTGAGCGGTTGCCGCTGCCTTGTTCACCGCCGCCTTGTTGGCCACGGCCATCAGCGGTGGCACCGGGCCGGGAGTCGGAGCGTTCGGTGTCGACTCCCCCGCCGGCGTTCTCGTCGGCCCCGAGGCTGCAGGAGCCGAGGAGCCCGGCCATGACCAGAGCAGCCACCAGGGGTCGGATACGTCGTGTCATCTCGGACTCCGCGCTCGATCGGTGGCGTGCGACGAACTGCGCCGCTACGCCGGTCTCCAACCATCGGCGAGAAGCCCTCGATGTGATGGGGCGCCACCTACCTTGGGGCGGCCAGCCCACGCGGCGAGGCTGTTGGCCTCACTCGGGTGTGGGTCACCAGGTGCCGGTCCGCAACAGCAGCGGGCTCCGCCGTGATGCCGACCGCGAGGCAGCGCGAGCGGCGAGCCAGCCGAGAAGGGTCGCAACCCCGACCAGGCCGAGCAGATGGAGCCAGGGCAGCGCCACCATGGTCACACCGCTGAAGGCGAACGCCCGCGCCAAGGCGCTCGCCAAGCCAGCGCCCACCAAAGCGCCGGCGCAGGCCCCGGCGAGGGCGATCGCAGCGACCTCCCAGGTGACCATCGAGCTGAGCTGGGCCCTCGTCATCCCCAAGCTCCGGAGCGTCCCCAGTTCGGTCGAACGGTCGACCACGGCGAGGCGCACGGTGTTGGCGATCCCGAGCATGGCAACCAGGTAGGCCAGCACGACCAAGGCCGCCATCGAGCCGAGCAGGCCGTCGAGGGTGTTGACCCTCGACCCCAACACATCCTTCGGTGTACCGAGCCGGTCGGCGCCGCCGGCACTCGCGATCGTCTCGAGTTCTCGCTGGGCGACTTCGGGATCCGCACCGTCGGCGAGATCGATCAGAGCGAACACATCGGAGGTCCCCGGTGCCTGCTCTGCCACCAGGTTGCGATCCATGACGATCGATCCGATGAGTGCGTTCTCGGTGGTGAAGATCCCGGTGACCTCGAGCGCGAGGCCGAACTGGTTGGTGAAGTTGACGTTGGGGCGGTCGCCCAGACCGACACCGAGCTCACCGGCAAGCTCGTCGGAGATGACGATTCCTCCCCCCGACAGGCGTGCGTTGCCCGACACCTCGCCCAGGTCGAGGAGGCGGTCGAGCGAGCCCGGTTCCACTCCCGATCCGTAGATCAGGCCCGAATCGACCTCCACCGCCGTCGTACGCCACCCCGACACCCGTTCCACCAGGGGCGATGCCACAAGCTGTTCGAGCAGCTCCGGACTGAGTCCTCCGGCCCCGAACGTCCCCGAGTCGACCACGAGATCGGCAGAGACCACCGCCTCGACCTCGGCGTCGATCGCGCTCAGCACGCTCCATCTCAAGGTGAGGAGAAAGGCGAGCAGGAACACCACCAGGACGACAGCGGCCCCGGTCGCCCCGCTTCGGCCCGAACGCCCGAGGAGATGGGCTCTGGCCAAGGTGAGCCCGGGGCGAGCCTGGCCAGCCATCCCACCGAGCATTGCTGCCGACAGTCGAGGAAGACTGCGGGTCACCGCCACCAGGCAGATCATCGACGCCGCGATGCCCAGACCCAGACTGAACAAGAGCGGCATTTCCACAAGGCTCAGGCCAGCGAGAACCACCACGCCGGTCGCGAAGGTGATCAGCCCCAGAGGCCCTCGAGCCGGGGTTCCCGACGCCACGCCGGTGATCTGGGGCACGGGCGCCAGCCCCGCAGCGGCTCGAGCTGGTCGCCAAGCGGCTGCGAGCGTGATCAAGAGACCGAACAAGGTTGCGAGAGCCAGCAGGGCGAAGGGGAACTGCCCGGGCGGCGGCGGCTCGAGGCCGGCCCGACCGAGCGCCGCTCCCACTGCGTTGGCCAACACCAAGCCGCCGAGGGCCCCCGCGAGCGACGCAGCGAGGCCGACGAGGCCAGCCTCGATCAGCCCGATCGTCATGACCTGCCGGGGCGAGGCTCCCACCGCTCTCAACAGGGCGTGAGCGCTGCGTCGGTGTTCGAACACCACAGCGAAGGTCGATCCGAGAGTGGCGCCGGCGGTGAGGAGCGCCACGGTCGCCAACGAATACAACAAGACCTTGACGATGCCGACGCTGCGGGAGGTCTCGGTGCCCCTGAACTCGATGAACTCGGCGCGGTCGAGCACGTCGATACCGCCCGGCGAGAAGGCCCCGGTGGTCAGCGCCGCGTCGAGCAGGGCTTCCGCCCGTTCGGGTTCGAACCCCTCTTCGAGATCGACCGAGACGAAGCTCATGCCGTCGGATCTACCGAGGAGCCGACCGGCGTGAGTGGGGTCGAACATGGCGAGGCTGGTGAGGCCCGGCAGCGTGAACCCTCCCCTGAGTTCCACGATGCCCACCAGTTCCATGGACTCGGTGCCCGTGGCGGGGAACAGGATCGGTACCCGGTCGCCGACTCGATATCCACCGACCCCAGCGCTGCGCCGATCGATGACCACCTCGTCCGGGCCGCTCGGCGCCCGACCCGGACCCACGAACTCATAAGGGTTGGAGGCCGCTTCGGTGGGCCAATCTGCGCCGAGCGGTGCACTGGTCGGGCCGAGCGCCACCACGGGTGCTCCATCGGTCGTGGCGATCATGGCGATCGACTCGATCCGCTCCTCGGCGCTGACCACCCCCTCGACCGCAGCCACCCGATCGTCGGTGGTCAAGCCGACCAAGGAGCGGATGGGTACCAGCGGCAGCTTGAGATCGATGTCGCCCACCACAAACAGTTCGGCGTCGGCGGCCTCGGCATCCCCGGTGTCTTGGATCCTCTGGTCGTACCTCTGGAGGATCCACACCGCCGAGGTCATGAAGGCAACCGCAGAGGCAACCGCCACCGCAGCGAGCGGCACCCGACCCCGATCCGCAACGAGGGCCCGGATGCCCAACATGGTCCATGAACCGATCGACCCGGATTCAGCCGGCACGGTGCCGGACCGCACTGCTTCCGGCGACGGTGCCTCCAAGGGCAGTGCTTCCGACGGTGGTGCGGCCACCGACGGCAGTGCGACCGACGGCGGTGCGGCCACCGGCGATGCGGCCGACGACAGTGCAGCGGGTAGCGCTGACTCAACCGGTTCGGGGTCGGCCGGGTCGGCCTCGGCTTCGATTCGCTCAGCCGGTGCGGCCTCTGTGGAAGCCGAGTTCCCCTCGACGAGATCGACCCCGACACCCGACGTCGGAGCATCAAGCGGGGCGAACGCATCGTCTCCGTCGGCTTCGCGGCGTTCGAACTCGGCGAGCAGGGCGAAGGCCAAGTCGGGCTCGATCGCGGCAGTATCCGAATCCTGCCCCGTCGGCGTCGACGAGCCAGTGACGCCCCCGCCCTCGGACGCCCCGTTCTCGATCAACCGGGTGTCGAAGCGGCTGGCGTCGAGATCCAGGTCGGCTCGATCTGGTACGGGGCTGGCGTTGCCCGCTCGACTCTGCTGGCGACGCGATGCCGCAGCTCGCGCCTTGATGGCGAGCGCCACCGAAGTCGCCATGCGCGAGGGTTGCACAGCTCTTGGCGCGGGCGATCTCAGTCCGGGCGGTGTGGGCACGTCGGTCGACGCGGATTCGGACCGATCCCAGTCGCCATCGTGATGCTCGCCGCCACCCCGGTCGTTTCCCGTGGCGAGCATGGTGGTGCGACGCTCATCTAGGGACCCCGCTCGATCTCGACTCACCGGAGGGGCGCCCATGGCGAAGGCGGGAGGATCCGACGACTCGCCCAACAGGGTGATGACCACCGGGCGCTGACTCGTCTGGCGGCGGAGACGCTCGAGCAGGACCTCGGTCAGGTGATCGGGGGTGCATCGCCAGGCGCGGTCAGCCCATGCCGATGGCAGCTCCGCGAGGCGACCCTCGGCGACCACGAGCAAGCGCAGATCGCCCCGCTCCAGAGCGTCCAGCTCATCACCAAAAAACTCGAGCCGGACCGTGTCAGCAGCTGATTCTGACAAATAGAGCATCAGCGTGTCTCCGCGCACTACAAAGCCTGGTTGGGCGTCTCGCTCAAAGCCGTAGTTGACAAGCGTT
>ENA-ORXU01002509-ORXU01002509.1-marine-metagenome-genome-assembly--contig:-NODE-2509-length-12440-cov-2.740273_pt1 | contig 12440 bp, 5 predicted proteins | sample MGYA00237869_ERZ511484 | MGnify/ENA metagenome assembly ERZ511484 | reverse complement strand
ACAAAACAGATGGCAGTATCAATTTTGTGGAGACGCTTATTATGGAACTTAATCAATTGTTACCCAATGTAATTGGTCGAGAAGAGGTGATTAATCTGGTACGAGATATCGTGTCCCAACCCAGAGCAGGATTATTATCGGTGGGTTTTTTATTAGCGATATTTTTTGCTTCCAATGGTATGATGAGTATGATGCGTGGATTTGAGAAGTCTTATAAAATGACCTTTAAGCCTCGTTCTCCCATCAAGCGTAGGCTAGTCGCAATTGGGCTATTATTGTTGTTATCTACGATGGTATTTGCTTCTATATTATTGATTATTACGGGTAATCAGTTGGTGCGACACTTATTGGAAAATGTTGGAGATGCACAGATCGAAGCTATTGGCCTGAATATTTTGCGCTATATCACTATCATTGCGCTGATATATTTTGGAACGGCGATGGTGTATCGCTACGGAGTACCTACAATCAAGCGAATAAAGGTTTTCTCTGCGGGTACTACAGTGGCCACTTTTGGATCTATATTAAGTACCGTCGTTTTAGGGTTTTACGTCGATAATTTTGGGGTTTTTAATAAGCTGTATGGTTCTATCGGAACCATCATTGTCATCATGCTTTGGATACAGATAAATGTAATTGTGCTACTTATTGGATATGAGCTCAATGCAAGTATTGCAGTCAACCGCGATTTACACCAAGCTAGTAAACAGGAAAAAAAGCAAGAGGAATAATAAAATATAATTAATTTTTATAATTAATTGTATTTTTTAATATATTTGATTATATTGTAGTCATAATCCATCGTCGATTTATTTGGTTGACTCTAATTTCCTATATTTTATAATCCAAAAATTGACTACCTATGAACACTCAAGTTACAAAAACTGACCGTCCCCTCCTACCCAAAAAAAAAATCCGTCCGCTCAACGAACTTAAACGAGACTTAAATTGCCTATTATTTGATGATCTTTATCAAACAAAAGGAGGCACTGTTTTCCGTATCCGTCGTACCAAAAAACTATGTGGTAATATCGTTCCGGAATAATTATCTGGAACTGTAACCTTAATGATTTGGTGTCGTAAAATAACATGGAAGGCTTTATTTCCATTTTATCTGAGTAGCCGAAGAATATTTTCCTTTTTCAAGAACATACAAACTTGATTTTTTAATATAAATAAAATATTCCTTAGTCTCGGATACCGTATTCTAAATCAATCTTACAATATACCTGTCTAAACTTACCGACTGATAATTCCTATGAAAGGAATTGCTCAAACAACCGTATTATTGTTGGGGCATTACAGACTTTGACACTATTTTTTGAAGCACTAAATTTTGAATCACTATGAACCAGCTTTACCTCAGTGAAGGACAGGAACTAAATGCTATTATAGATCTATTCCAAACTAAAAACGAGACTGATAATTCTACTCAACCAGAAGAAAAAGATTGTATTGGTCTAATACGATATTTTGAAAAAGAAATCTCCCTTGAGAAAGCATTGGAGGTAACGAACTGGGCTATATTCCATCATAAATTTTCCAGCGTTTTACATGCCAAAAAAGCGGCATTACTGATTAAGACCAATGCAGCTGAACTCGCACTGGAATCACTAGACCGCGCAGAAATGTTTGGTCAGTGCTTTATAGAAATGGATTTACTACGCGTCAGAGCCCATACGACGCTGTTAGATTTTTGTAAAGCCAATGAAATTCTTGATGATCTTCGAATCAATTATCAGCTTACGCCAGAGCAGCTATCTCAAACCTACCTCTTTGAATCCCTCATTTTTAAAGCACAGAATTTATACGTACAAATGTACGAGACACTCAAGTTGTCTCTTCGTGCCAATCCAGATAATCAAAAAGCACTAAAACAAATTTGGTTGGCCATGGAAATGAGCAACCAATATGAGGATTGTATTGAATTTCACCACAATATGCTGGAAGAAGATGCGTACCAATATCTGACCTGGTTTAATCTGGGTCATGCTTATTATAATTGTTATGAGTACGATTTGGCCATGGAAGCATTTGAGTTTGCCATGCTTACTAATGAAAGTTTTCTACCCGCTTATCTGGACTACGTAGAGACAGCTATCCAGCAGAAAAAATTCTATCTCGCGATTAATTGCCTGGAAACAGCTCGCATTCATCACGATCTCGACGAAGAGATGTTATTAAATATGGGTATCTGCCATCAGGAGATTCATTTTTATGACAAGGCCAGAAACTACTATTTTCAGGCATTGCGAATCGATAATTACAATCCAGATATTTACTTTAATATTGGCCAGTGTTATGCTGCGGAAAATCGCCATCAGAGTGCTTTATATTATTACAAAAAAGCCATAGAGATGGATCCATTGCATGAGGATTATCAATTGGCTATTGCACAGGCTTACGCCATTTTAAGTGAGACAAAAAGAGCATCTGCACACTTCAACCGCGCTACTACACTGGCTCCTTATCGCAGTGAGCTATGGACGGCTCATACCCAGTTTTTATTAAATAAAAATGAAGATAAAGAAGCCTTGTTTATAGCAATGGAAGCGGCTGAATTCACCTATGGTTCCGATCTGCAATACTGTACTGCTGCTATCCTGTTCCGACTAGATCGCCCCAACTATGTGCAGTATCTGGAAGATGGATTGATTGAGAATTTTGAACAGCGGAATATTTTCTTTTCCCAGATTCCAAAGTCTCGTCATGAGGAATCTTTGCTACTCGCTATTGTTCGATATTATCGGGGAGAAGTTTAATGTATGATTAAAATCTATTCATTTTTTAGAATAAACCACCTTATACTCCTATATAAAATTTAGCTCTTCTGTTATTGAGTTATTATACCCTTGAAATTTTCTTCTTTACGAAGGTCATTTCAGGGGTAATTTTTTTTATCTAATTTAGCTCGCCATAGTTACTTACTTCATATTGCCAAGGAATAGACAAAAGTCTTAAGCTATAGAATTTTCTTATAGGCAACGAAATAGGTTATTTTTACCAAAATGAAGTACGTGAACCTAATCATAGGTTCAGCCTACTTAGCATGAATTAGAAAATTATATGACGAAAATTTTTTGGAGGTTATTGCTTTGCATGGGAATGATAAGTTTTGCTGTATGTTTGTATGGACAAGAGGCCCAATCTTTTCAACAATTATCAAAAAAACAAGGATTATCTCAGGTTTCTGTTTTTGCTATTGCTCAGGATAGCTCAGGATTTATGTGGTTTGGCACTAGAAATGGATTGAATAAATTTGACGGGTATCAATTTAAAGTATATAAAAAAGATAGTACTGACAATAGTTTGGTAGCGGATGATATCAGACATTTGTATAGTGATCCACTTACCCATAATTTATGGATTGGTACCATTCACGGCTTGGGACGTTATGAAACCCAAACTGATCGTTTTGTCAATTATTTAAACGTCCCCTCCGACTCTACTTCCATTTCAAGTAATATTATTCGACAGGTTTTTAGAGACTCCAGGCAAAGATTATGGGTAGGGACTACAGTTGGTTTAAACTTATATCAAAGCGAACCTGATAATTTTAAAAGATTTTATATAAAAGACACGATAAATACATCAGTAACTAATAAAGAAGTCAAAGTAATTTTTGAGGATTCGGATCATCAGTTATGGTTGGGAACCAATAATGGATTGTATAAATTATTAGAAAATGATACTGGTCGTCATCGTTTTGAGCGAGTGGATAATTCGGGATATTTCCAGCTCAGTGATCCCCATATTAAAAGCATTGTAGAAGATCAAAATGACAATCTATGGATTGGTACCGAGAACGGTGGACTTAATTATTGGGATCGTACGAAAAAGAAAATCACAATTTATAAAAGTAGTATAAGTAATCCTAACTCACTCAGTCATAACTCCATACGATCTATGGTCATGGATCATAATAATGACCTTTGGATAGGTACTTTTGAGGGCTTAAATTTATTAAAAGGAGATGAAGCAACTTTTAAGATTTTTGAAACAGAAGATTTTCAAAGCACAGGTCTTTCTGATAAATCCATTCATTCTCTTTTTGTAGATAAGAGTGGAAGTCTATGGATAGGCACGTATTATGGTGGTGTAAATCACTGGGTTGAAAACTATAATCAGTTTAATAATTTTAAAAATATCCCAACCAAAAATTCACTCAGTGGCAATATTGTCAGTTCCTTCGCAGAGGATGAAAAGAGCAACCTTTGGATAGGAACAGAAGGTGGTGGTTTAAACTATTTTGATAAAGAAAAAAATCAATTCGAGCATTTCCAATATCAGGCTGGAAAAGAAAACACACTTAGTGCAAACAATATAAAACAATTACTATTAGATGGAGATCAACTTTGGATTGGGACTTTTCAAGGTGGATTAAATCTATTGGATATAAAATCAAAAGTATTTAAGCAATTTAAAAATGATCCTTCGAATAAAAATTCTTTGTCCAATAATAATGTATATGGTTTACATAAAAAAGGGAATTTACTCTGGATTTTGACTTATGGTCAAGGTTTGGACGTTCTGGATTTGTCCACTAACCAGTATCATAATTTTTCTGAGAATATTAAAGATTCAACCAGTATAAGTTCCAACCTGGCCCGCGTCGTATTGGAAACCAAAGAAGGACAAATATGGATCGGCACCGAAAGAGGACTCAGTAAAGTTTACAGAGGTGCAGATGGTTTTCCTGCAAAATTTAAAACTTATTTACCCAAAGAACAAATCTATTCCATTCAGGAAAGTAGCGATCAAAAAATCTGGGTAGGTACGTTTACTAATGGGTTATACTTTTTTAATCCCAAAGATGGCACAGCAGAACAATTTACTACCGCAGATGGACTGTCAGGAAATTCTATTTTTGGTATTGTGGAAATTAGCAATGAAGAAGTCTGGCTCAGCACCAATAATGGTATTACAAAATTTAACTTCAAAGAAAAATCATTTACCAATTATGACTATTCTAATGGGTTAGCCAATTTGGAACATAATTTCAACGCCTATTACAAAACGCGTTCGGGGAACATTCTATTCGGTGGTATACACGGTTTCACGGTTTTCGATCCACAGCAAATTCAGCCCAATACATACATTCCACCCATTGTGTTTACAGAGCTTCGACAAAATAACGAACTCGTTCATCCCAAAGATGAAAACAGTGGATTGAGCAAAGATATCAATCAGGTAGAGCGTATTGAGTTCGATTATCATGAAGCTAACTTTTCCATCAGCTTTGCTGCCTTGGATTATTTTAGTCCCGAAAATAATCGTTATGCCTACATGCTAGAAGGAGTAGATAAAGACTGGAATTATACGGTAGGAAAAACCGAAGTAACTTATGGAATCCAAAGAGAAGGAACCTACACCTTCCGACTTCGTGGCGCAAATAGTGATGGTATTTGGAATCCACATGAAAGAAAATTGCAGATCAAAGTACTCCCTCCACTCTATAGAACCTGGTGGGCTTACCTGCTTTATTTAGTGTGCATTTGCATGGCAGTCTATGGTTTAGTTCGATTTATTCGGCTTCAACATAAATTACAACTGGAGCAAATTGCCAAGCAAAAACAAGAAGAACTACACGAAATGAAACTTCGGTTTTTCACCAATATCACACATGAATTCCGGACTCCGTTGACTTTGATTGTCGGGCCGATTAAAGATTTACTCTCCAAACAAAAATTACAACCCGAAGTCAATAAACAATTGTCTTTGGTTGAAAAAAATACCCAGCGATTGCTGAATTTGGTAAACCAGCTAATTACTTTTCGTAAACTTGCCACGGATCATGAACCGTTTGAAATTGTACATAAAAACATCATTACCTTTTTACAAGAAATATTTTTATCCTTTCAAGAACTTGCCAGAGAAAAAAATATTGATTATCAATTCCAGGCTGATGATGACGGGTTACTGTTGTATTTTGATGAGGATAAGTTAGAAAAAGTATTTTTCAATCTATTGTCCAATGCTTTTAAATTTACCCCTGACAACGGACAAATTGTACTAGAAGTATCAGCATCGGATGATTTAGTAAATATAAAAGTACAGGACAGCGGCATAGGTATCGCTCCAGAATTACAAGATCAGATTTTTAAAAGATTTTATGAAAAAAATACGGCTCAGGTTTCCTCTATTAAAGGATCAGGCATTGGACTAGCCATTTCCAAACAGATGGTAGAATTACATAGTGGAAAAATTATGGTGCTTCCAAATTCCACTCCAGAGAAAAGCGGCGCAAATTTTCTGGTTCAACTTCCAAGAGGGAAATCCCATTTTATAAGCGATAAAAAAATAGAACATCTAACGATCCCTGCTCCTATTAAAGAAAAACGACTTTATCCTCCCGTAGAAACAATAAAAAATGATCCCCAAATTCACGACAATAATGCTGATCAGCCAGCAGAGAAAGACTTACCCTTGCTACTCATTATTGAAGACAATCCAGAAATCCGTACTTATATTCAACAGGTTTTCATTCAGGAGTATCGATTTGCAATGGCAGAGAATGGAAAGGAAGGACTTGAGAAAGCCAGAAAAGAAATGCCAGATTTGATTATTAGTGATGTAATGATGCCTGAAATGGATGGGATTACGTTAAGTGGACTACTAAAAACAGATATTGAAACCAGTCATATTCCTATCATTCTACTGACGGCTCGTACGGCTTCCATGTTTAAAATTGAAGGATTACAGACGGGTGTTGATGATTATCTTACAAAACCTTTTGACCCGGAAGAACTTCGATTGAAGGTGCGTAATATTGTTCGTACCAGAGAGGCGATTAAGGAAAAGTTTGCTCGGGTATTTAATTTTGATCCTAAAGAAATCAATATTACCTCCGCTGATGAAAAATTGCTCCAAAAAGCGATGGAAATAGTAGAAAAGCACATAGGAGACTATGAATTTAATGTCAATCAATTTGCTGCTGAATTGGCCGTTAGTCGGCCTTTATTATTCACAAAATTAAAAGCCCTGACTGGCCAAACTCCCAATAACTTTATTAAAACAATTCGTCTCAAACGAGCTGCACAAATATTAAAAGCTCAAAAGCTCAACGTCTCCCAAACAGCTTATAAGGTCGGATTTAAAGATCCAAAGTACTTCCGAAAATGCTTCAAAAAGCAATTTGACACGCTTCCATCTGAGTACAGTAAATAACGATGTTTTTCATTTTGCTCCCAAATTGCCCTTCATTTCCGGAAAATATTACTTTTTTCCCCCTTTTTCTATATTTTTTTTCTGTTTCCTATCCTTAGATTTGTCTCGACATTTACTTATCCACATGAACGCTTGCATCCTTATTAATTTAAATCATACACGATGAGATTATATAAAGCAATAAATATTTTTTCTATTATAATTACTCTATTTTTTCTATCAGCTTGTAATGCTGTTTCAAATCAAGAAACAACTACAACTACATCTGTATTTTCCCCAGATAAAAGGCTTCAAGATCTCAATGATAGAATGATTGATTATTTACCTAAAATCCCTTTGGATTCTACGAGTATTCCTCGAACAATAGAGCCAGATGGAAGTCTTAAAGGAACCAAGTCAAAAAGTTGGACCAGTGGTTTTTTTCCCGGTTTGTTATGGGAACTTTATGGCTTTAGCAAAGACGAAAAACTCAAGCATGCTGCCGTCCAATGGCAAGCCTTTGTGGAAAAAGAAAAATTTGATGATGGGACACATGACTTAGGATTTAAAATTTACTGCCCTTTTGGGAATGCCTATAAGCTTACTAAAAATGAAGCCTATAAAGATGTTTTTATTACCGCAGCAAAAACCTTGTCTTCTAGATATAATCCCAAAGTTGGTGCGATCAGATCGTGGGATCACCATGCAGATGTCTGGAATTATCCAGTTATCATCGATAATATGATGAACCTTGAAATGATGTTTGAAGCAACCAGATTAACTGGTGATTCCTCCTTCTATTACATTGCTGATCAACATGCCAAAACAACATTAAAAAATCATTTTCGAAACGATAATAGTTCTTATCACGTCATTTCTTATAATCCTAATACTGGGGAGGTCGAGAAAAGAAATACACATCAGGGACTCAGTCACGAGTCCGCCTGGAGTAGAGGACAAGCTTGGGGATTATATGGTTTTACAGTTGCTTACCGTTACACAAAAAATCCAGCTTATTTAGAACAAGCTAGAAAAATTGCTACCTTTATTTTTTCTCATCCTAATCTTCCAGAGGATTTAATTCCTTACTGGGACTACGACGCTCCCAGTATTCCTAATGAACCTCGTGATGTTTCTGCTGCGACTGTTACGGCCTCGGGACTGCTTGAATTAAGTAGTCATGATAGCGAGAATGCTTCGAAATATAAGGAGTGGGCGAATCAAATTCTAACTAGCTTAGAGGCTGAAAAATATCAATTAAATACTGCGCCCTTTTTCCTCAAACATAGTGTGGGTAGCATTCCTGGGAAATTTGAAATGGATGCGCCAATTATTTACGCTGATTATTATTATGTTGAGGCTTTATTACGAAGTCGAAATGAAAATTATTAAAATGATGAAAATACCATTTAAAATAATAGCTATACTGTTTTTGACATTTTTGTTATCTAACTTTTGTACAGGTACTGAACCTGTAACTTTAGTGGAACGACAAATCCTAAATATCAATCAGGGATGGCAATACTTAGAAAACAACCTAAGCGATGTGTCCAAACTCAAAGGACAACAGGATTGGGAAAACATAGACTTACCACATACCTGGAATCAATGGGATGCCGTAGATATGTTACCCGGCTACCGAAGAGATGCCAGTTGGTATCAGAAAAAATTAAACATCAAAGACTTTAATCAAGCACAATACCTACTCTATTTTGAAGGAGCAAATATCAGCACACAAGTTTATATCAATGGCCAATTAGCTGGTAGCCACATAGGAGGTTATGTTGGATTTGAAGTCGATATTACAAAATGGATCAAACGAAATGCTGAAAATGTCATTCAGGTTCGGGTAGACAATGGGTACAATCGAGATGTGATTCCTTCTCAAAAAGCAGATTTTTTTATCTATGGCGGAATCACCAGAGATGTATGGTTGAAAATTCTTCCAGAGGTCAATTTAAAAAATATCAGCGTCAGCACTCCTCAGGTATCTACCAACAGTGCAACTACTTCCCTCAAAATTGAATTCAATAATCCATCATCCATAGACAATAGCTATTCTATTCAAAGTAAAATTCTCGAACCTTCCACAAAAAAAGTAGTAGCTCAAAAAACAGGAAAAGCAAACGAACTTAAAACAGGAAAATCATTGGAATTTCCGACAGTTAATCTCCCTAAACTTTGGTCCCCTACCCAACCCCAACTCTACCAAGTCGTTACACAACTATTAAAAAACGGCCAACTCATAGACGAAAAAAAGGAAACATTCGGATACCGCTGGTTTAAATTCGAAAAGCACGGCGCCTTCTTTTTAAATGGTAAAAAATTATTGTTAAGAGGAACCCATCGCCACGAAGAACACGCCGGATATGGTGCTGCAATGACCAATGAGATGTACTGGAATGACATCGCCCAAATGAAAGAAATGGGTGTCAATTTTCTACGCCTGGGACATTATCCGCAAGATCCTGAAATTTATCGAGCCTGTAATGAATTAGGGATTATTGTTTGGGATGAACTCCCGTGGTGCCGTGGTGGAAAAGGTACTGAAAAATGGGAAGCACATACAAAACGTTTGTTTCGAGAACAAATTCGACAAAACTATAATCATCCCAGTATTTTCTTTTGGTCCGTAGGTAACGAAATTTATTGGTTACCAGATTTTGAAAATGGAGATGAGGAAAAAGCATTAAATGGTTTTGTCAAAATACTACACAACATCGCCCACAAAATGGATCCGGGACGCTTAACCGCTATCCGGAAATATTACGCCGGATCAGATTTGATAGATGTTTTTTCTCCTTCTATCTGGTCGGGTTGGTACGCTGGTGTTTACACAAATTATAAAAAAACACTGACTGAAAATCAAAGAAAATATCCGCATTTTCTACACATGGAATATGGTGGATCTAGTCACGTCGGTCGGCATACCGAAACACCTATCACGGGAGACGGCTCTATGAGCGAGGATGACTGGGCAGAAGTCGCCAACCAGGTAAATGTCGATAATATTGCTAAAGGTGGGGACTGGACGGAAAATTATATCGTCGATTTATTTGACTGGTATTTGGGTGTATCCGAAACCCAACCAGGTTTTGCAGGCAACGCACAATGGGCATTCAAAGACTTTGGTACACCATTACGACCCGAGAATACCATTCCTTATTTAAATCAAAAAGGATTAGTAGATCGGGCAGGAAAACCTAAGGATGCATTTTATGTATTTAAAAGTTATTGGTCAACCGACCCTTTCACTTATATCGAATCTCATACCTGGACCGAACGTAGAGGACCAGAAGGAAAAACCAGAAACGTATCTGTTTATAGCAATTGTGAAAAAGTAGAACTCTTTCATAATGAAAAATCATTGGGTACAAAAAATAGAGTGCTAGGTGAATTTCCGGCCTGTGGATTAAACTGGGATGTGAAATTTATCAAAGGAAAAAACAACCTGGTTGCCAAAGGAATTAAAGATAGGCAGTCCATTGCATCAGATGAAATGACGGTCAACTACGATTACGTACAAGCGGATAAAGCAGATCACATTGTAATGAGCGATAGACAATTACCCAACGGTAATTACCTGGTAGAAGCAAAGATGATGGACAAGAACGGTGTACGTGTGCTGGATTATGAAAGACCACTTTATTTTTCCAGAGATGGCGCAGGAGCATTGCTAAAAAATTATGGCACTCCTACCCGTAGCCAAATCATTCAAATGGCCAACGGCTACGCAGCTATAGAACTAAAACCAGCTAGCACAGGCAAAGCCGTCATCGAAGCTCGAAATCAGGACTTCAAAGGAAGCTACCATATCATAGATTTTGAAAAAAAAAATAAAAAAACGCAAGCCCTGATTCTAACACAACCTTTTGATTTTGATCCCAATGATAAAAACAAGGTTACTGGTGATTACATACATCGAACAAAGATCACCGTTCCTCAAAATTTATCTACGCAAAGTAAATGGATCATGTTTGAAGGACCTGTACTCGAAAATGATAAGGTGGCTTATCGGTATTATGCAGATAGCCGACATCGTTTTGATATTTACGGAAAAACGGTAGCAGATATGGTAATGGATACAGTGAGCTGGAAATATCATGATATTATGAATTGGGGATCTGATGTACTAAAAGTAGGTAATTCACTGGGATTGGGAAGCCCTGCTATTTGGTATCAAAATAAATTATATACGCTATCAGAATGTGATAAAAAGACAATCGAAATAATTGAGAATCAATCTGAAGTATCTACCATCAGAACCATCTTTAGTGGATTAAAAATTGGAGATGAAAAATTTGATCTGGTACAGGACTGGAGTATTCATGCTGGACAACCGTGGTCAGAAATACGCCTCGAAGTACTCAATGGCGAGCTACCCAAAGGAATGTATTTCGCCACAGGTATCGTCAAACATTTACCCACTATAAATACAGGCGAAAGTATGGATTACTTCTATGCCATGAATTGGGGCGTACAATCCTTTCACAACGAAAATATGGGAATGGCCATAACCGCTAAAAAAATATATCAACCTAAATTAATTCAGGATGATTTAAGTCATGCCTATGCTTTTTATAATGCTAAAAAAGAAGTGACTTACCGATTCCTAGCCGCCTGGGAAAGAGACAATAATCAGGTCAAAGATGCCAAAGGGTTTAAAATATTAGTAGAAAATTCAGCTAAATAATCAACCTAACCCAACCAACAAAAAATGACTCGACCATTTATAAATATTATTTTTACAATATTACTGTTTTCATTCGGTTGTAACACGCCTGTTGAAAAGAGTATTCCTTTTGAAAAAGAAATAGAACAAATACAAGAAGGCGAAATTGATTTTCAATCCAAAAAGATTATTGCAACAGCAAACGAATATTTATCTCAGGAACCAGTTCCAATAACCACTTATTCTTCCCCAAGAAGCGAGGGAGGTAAACACGATTTTTATTCTGAAGGAGACTACTGGTGGCCCGATCCTGATAATCCGAAGGGACCATACATCAGAAAGGATGGACAAACTAACCCGGATAATTTTGTCAAACACCGCCAAGTGATGCGCCACCTCAACCGATGGGTAGCAACACTGGTAGCCGCTTATCAGATTACCGGGGATGAAAAATATGCCACTCACGCAGTACGACATCTGGATGCTTTTTTTCTAAATGAGGCAACTCGTATGAACCCAAATTTGCTTTACGCACAAGCGATAAAAGGGAAAGTGACTGGGCGCGGAATCGGTATCATTGACACAATACATCTAATTGAAGTAGCCAAGGCTATTGAGAATT
>ENA-ORXU01002508-ORXU01002508.1-marine-metagenome-genome-assembly--contig:-NODE-2508-length-12440-cov-8.120683_pt1 | contig 12440 bp, 11 predicted proteins | sample MGYA00237869_ERZ511484 | MGnify/ENA metagenome assembly ERZ511484 | reverse complement strand
GCCACCCAGTTCCGCCAGCACGCCGTAGACGATGGCGGTGTCCTCGATCTCGTCGGCCAGCGGGCGTGACGGAATGCCTTCACGGAACCGGTCGCGCAGCACGATCAGCGCGTCGGGGCCGTCCTTTATCGCGCCGCTGCCGGCCAGTCGTTGCCACTCCTCGTCGCTGTCGGCCAGCAGCTGCTTGGTCTGGCGCGAAGCCTCGATGAAGCCTTCGATCGGCGCCTCCTTCGCCCACTCTTCGTCGAACACGTAGCCGATCGAGGACACCGGCCCCGAGGCACCCAGCGCGTTCGCCGCCTCCTCGGCACTGACCAGTCGACGGAACCCCTCGGCCTCCAGGCGCGCGTTGTAGTGCCAGTAGTTCAGCACCGCGTCCAGCTCGCCGCTGCGCGCCTTCTCGGCCAGCAGCGGCGGGGCGCCGAACACGATGTCGTTCTCGGCCGCCAGGTCGAGATCGTGGGTCTGGCGCGCATGGCCCTGCAACAGCAGCCAGCTCTTGTCCAGCGGGCCACCGGCCACGCCGATCTTGCTGCCTCGCAGGTCCGCCAGCGAGGCGATGTCGGCATCGTCCGCCACCATGATCGCGCCGACCGAGGAGCTGTACGGCACGAACGCCAGCGGCGTGCCTTCCGAGCGCAGGCGCGACACCCACAGCCAGTCCGACACGATCACGTCGACCGCCCCACCCTGCAGCGCGATCTCGGTGGCGTCGCCGCCTGCGAACGGCACGATGTCCAGCGCGAAGCCGTTGGCGGTGTCCAGCCCGTGGTGCTGCATGCTGGTCAGCTCCCAGTTCACGGTGCCGAACTTGAGCACGCCCAGGCGCACGACGGGCAGATCGTCGGCCGCCTGCGCCGTCGGTATCGCGAAGGGCAGTGCGCCGACCAGCAAGGCGCCCCCCAGGATCGCAAGGGCGGACGCACGACGCAGCGGACCGAAGGCGGACACGGGCATGGCGATCTCCTGGAGAACGGCGGTCGGCCAGTGTAGCGCTGCATGGATTCGACCTTCGCCTTCGAGATGGCTGCCGGGACTCCGGTGCCTTGACGTCATCGAGCGAGCCCGCTTCGAGACACTCGGCGAAAGTGCTAACGTCGAACGCCGACCCTACACGTCCCGCAGGACCAGCCCATCCCCTCCCCAGCCCCTTCCATGACCATCACCCGAGCCCGTCCCGGCAGACGTCGGGCGATCGGTGCAGCGCTGACACTGGGCGCGGGCGGCCGGGCAAGCGTGAAGGTCGCCTTGGCCGCGACCGATGCCGCCGGGTCGGCCATCGCGGCACACGTCGGCAACGCCCGACCGGAACCCGGCCCGCTGTCACTGGACATCGCGTCGATTGCCGAGAACGGTAACGGCGTGCCGGTCAGGATCAGCGTTCCGGACGACGGACCATCATCGCTACACACCCTGTCCATCCTGCTGCTCGCGCCTCTGAATCCGGATCCGAAGATCGCGCTCTGGCACTTCTCGGCGTTGAGCGCCACCGCCGAGGTCGCCACGCGCATTCGGCTGGCCCGTTCACAGAGCGTGCTGGCGATCGCGCTGATGAGCGACGGCACCTATCGCCGGACCGAACGGGCGGTGCAGGTGACGATCGGTGGCTGCGGTGCGCTGTTGCCCTCTCCCGGCGGGGTCGGGAACACCGGCCTGGTCCGGGACTGAGATGGCAGCGCCGCTCGCCGAACCCCGGGTGAAGGTGCCCGAGCGGGCACGCATCGGCGAGCCGTTCACGATCAAGACCCTGCTTCGGCACCCGATGGACTCGGGTCACCGCATCGGCGAGGACGATCGGCTGATTCCGCGCCTGATCATCAACCGGTTCATCGCCACCTTCGAGAACGAGTTCGTGTTCTCGGCGATCATCGAGCCGTCGATCGCCGCGAACCCCTATTTCGAGTTCACCGTCAGGCTCGAGCGCTCGGGACGGTTCCGCTTCCTCTGGATCGAGGATGGCGGGGCCAGCATCGCGGTCGAACGATCGATCATCGTCGCCTGACGGCGCGGAACGGAACAATGCTCATGTCGCAACGGTCGCCGCATCCGTCATCGGCCCTGCCGTCGATCACCCGGCGACGCTTCGCACGCTGGCTCGGACTGGCCCCCGCCGTCACCCTGTCATCCGTACCGTCGATCGGCGCCGCCCGACCTCGCGTGGTGATCGTCGGCGGCGGAGCGGGCGGGGCGAGCACAGCGCGCCTGCTCGCCCGCGACGGCGGCGACCGGCTGGACATCACGCTGGTCGAGCCGTCGGGCACCTACACCACCTGTTTCCAGTCGAACCTGTACCTGGGGGGCTACCGCACCCTCGGATCGCTGCAGCACGACTACCGGCGGCTGGCGACGGAGCACGGCGTGCGCGTGGTGCAGGATCGGGTGACGCACATCGATCGCGACCGGCGCCTGGTGGCGCTGGCGAACGGTGAGGCGGATGACGGTACGCGCAACAGCACGCTCGGCTACGACCGGCTGGTCGTGGCACCGGGCATCGAACTGCTGCACGACAGCCTGCCGGGCCATTCGGCAGCGCTGGCCGAGATCGCACCGCACGCCTGGCAGGGCGCGCAACAGCTGGCACTGCTGAAGTCGCGGCTGGATGCGCTGGGCAACGGCGACCACGTGATCATCGTGGCACCGCCCAACCCCTACCGCTGTCCGCCCGGGCCGTACGAGCGCGCCTCGATGATCGCTCGCCTGTTCCAGCGACGCGGCCTGACGGACAGCCGGATCACCCTTCTCGACACCAAGACCGCCTACTCGAAGCAGGCGCTATTCGAGGCCAGCTGGCGACGCCACTACCCGGGCACGATCGAATGGCTTCCGCCGGACGTGCACGGCGGCATCCTGTCGATCGATGCGACTCGCGGCATGGTGGAAACCGACCTGGACACCTTCCAGGGCCAGCTGCTCAACCTCATTCCGGCCCAGCGCGCCGGGGCGATCGCCCAGGACGCCGCGCTCGCCGACGCCTCCGGCTTCTGCCCGATCGATCCGGGCACGATGCGCTCCACCCTGGACCCCGCCATCTCGGTGCTGGGCGATGCCTGCATCGCGGGCGACATGCCCAAGTCCGCGTTCGCGGCGAACAGCCAGGCGCGCGTGGTCGCGGCGAACCTGCTCGGTGAATTGCTGGATCGCCCGGTGCCGACGGCGCGCTACGGCAACATCTGCTGGAGCCAGATCGCGGACGATGATTCGATCAAGGTCGGCGGCGGCTACGCCTCGTCCGGGAACCGCATCGCCTCGTCGAGCGCGTTCATCAGCGAGAGAACCGACGACGCCTCCACGCGCGAGGCGAACGTCGGCGAAGCGCAGGCCTGGTACCGCTCGATCACCACCGAGATGTTCGGCGGCACCTCGTGAACGAGCGTGCCGGACGCGACGCGCCCGGCACACTTGCCCGCTTCCCGGCCTGCTGAAGTCCCGGGTCGGGCTTCAGGCCGGCAGGCCGAACTTCTGGCGCGTGGCATCCGTCATCGCGCCGCTTCGATCGTAGCCACGCAGCTCGTAGTACTCGGGCAGCATCACGTCCAGCTCCGCCACCCGGCCCTGCGCCGGACCCGAGTTGGCCGATTCCTTCAGCAGCCGCGGCGGCAGGTTGTCGTCCGCCCCGGTGATCCCGGCCCGCTGGTTGAAGTCCTTCTCCAGGTTCCAGATCCGCTCGCCCACCTCCATCATGCGCTCGGTCGACCAGTCGCCCTCGCACGCCGCGTCCACCTGCGGGGCGATGTCGTCCATGGTCCAGGCGAACGTGGTGAACACGCACAGGCCGGCGGAATCGACCGCCGCGGTCGCATCCTGGAACGCCTTCACGAGGCCTGCCTTGCCGGCGGACTCCAGCGGATCGGTCTTCTCAGGAATGCCCAGGATCTCCGAGGCCACCGTGTAGCCCCTGAGGTGGCACGCCCCGCGGTTGCTGGTGGCGTAGGCCAGACCCATGCCCTGGATGCCGCGCGGATCGTAGGCCGGGAACTCCTGCCCCTTCACCGTCATCGACAGCTCGGGCCGGCCGTACTTCTCGCACAAGCGCTTGCTGCCCATCCCCAGGTCCCGGCCGAACCCTTCGCCCTTGGCGGTCATCTCGGCCGCCCAGCACAGCGCCTCGGCACTGCCGAACTTCAGCTCCACCCCGTCGGTGTGCTCGGTGGTGATCGCCCCGTCCTCGAACAGCTCCATGGCCGCCGCCACCGTCGAGCCGAAGCTGATCGGATCCATGCCGTCCTCGTTGCACAGGAACTGGCAGTAGGTCAGCGCATCGATGTCGTCCACCCCGGTATCCGGACCCAGCGCCCAGGCCGCCTCGTACTCGAGCCCGCCCGAGTTGATCCAGTATTCCGGCTTGTCCTTGACCGAGAAGTGGGTCCGATCGATCGTGCTGATCCGCCCGCACGCGATGGTGCAGCTGTAGCAGGCCCCGTTGGTGGTCAGGTTCGCCTTGCCGTCCGATTCGCGCGGCTCGTGCATCGCCTCGCCGGACACCTCGGCCGCCCCCTCGAACTGGGTCTCGCGCATGTTGCGCGTGGGCAGAGCGCCCACCTCGTTGATCACGTTCATCAGCACCTGGGTGCCGTAGGTGGGCAGGCCCTGCCCGGTGACCGCGTTCTCGGCCAGCACCTTCTTGCCGTCCTTGACCGTCTGCATGAACCGCTTGGGGTCCTTGATCCCCCCCAGCCCCTTGGTGCCTCGCACCACGACCGCCTTCAGGTTCTTGGACGCCATCACGGTGCCCACCCCCGAGCGACCGGCGGCGCGGTGCAGATCGTTCACCACCGCCGCGTACAGGTTGCCCTGTTCGGCCGAACGGCCCACGCAGGCGATGCGGATCTGCGGATCCTGGTGCTTGGAGCGGATCAGCTTGTCGGCCTCCCATACCGACTTGCCCCACAGCTCGTCGGCCGGCATCAGCACCGCCTTGTCGTCCTCGATGCTCAGATAGACAGGCATCGAAGATTTTCCCTCGAAGATGATCATGTCCCAGCCGGCGAACTTCAGCTCCGCCCCGAAGTGCCCGCCCGAGTTCGAGCAGGCCACCGTACCGGTCAGCGGGCTCTTGGTCACGCAACTGTAGCGACCGCCGGTGCTGGCGATCGTGCCGGTCAGCGGGCCGGTGGTCATGATGAACTTGTTGTCCGGGCCCAGCGCATCGCAGGCCGGATCCACCTCGTCCACCAGGTAGCGCGTGGCAAGCCCGCGCTGACCCAGGTAGTCGTTCGCCCACTGCATGTTCAGCGGCTCCTCGGTGACCGAGCCTGCGCTCAGGTCCACGCGCAGCACTTTCCTGGTCCAGCTCATCGTCGTGTCTCCGGAATCTGTGTGTCGGTGTGTCCGCGGCTTGCGTGAGGGCTCATGCGCTGGCCGAGGTGTCGGTCTTGGCCGCCCAGGCGCGCATCTTGTCCAGCCCCGTGGCGTTCGCGTCCACGTAGGTGATCGCCTGGGTGGGGCAGGCGTCCACGCAGGCCGGGTCCCCGCCGCACAGGTCGCACTTGACCACCTTGCCGGTAGCGGTGTTGTAGTTGATGGTGCCGAACGGGCAGGCGATCGTGCACACCTTGCAGCCCACGCAGATGTCGTCCAGCACATCCTTGGAGCCGTTCACCGGATTCAGGACGATCGCATCGACCGGACAGGCGTGCAGGCACCAGGCCTCGTCGCACTGGGTGCAGGTGTAGGGCACGAAGCGGCCCTCGTCGTGGAAGTTGAATACCTTGATGCGCGAGCGCGCCGGGTTGACCATCCCCTCGTTCACCAGCGAGCAGGCGCTCTCGCACTGGTTGCAGCCGGTGCACTTGCCCGGGTCGATGTGCAGGGACTTCTGCATGAAAGGTGGCTCCTGGTAGGTCGGCGGAAAGGGGATGAGGGGTCGATAACGGATCGATGACGAGCACGGCGCCCGTCGCCACCATCAATAGCGGCACGAAACCTGTGAATCCAGAGTATGAAGAATCCCCAAACTTTGCAAGGACATCACGCGTGAGCGATCGGGAACCCGAAAGAGCGGCGGCGGACGTGGCCGAGGAGGACGGGCTGCTGTTCGCCTGCCGGCTGGACGGGCGCGGCGGCGCCGCGCTGCTGGACTGGGCAGCGGTCGAGGCGGCCGAGGGTGACGCGCCGATCTGGGTGCACCTGTCGCGCGAGTCGCCTCGCAGCCGCCGGTGGCTGCAGGGCCTGATCGCCCTGCCGCGCGGCGTGGTCGACACCCTCCTGGCCGAGGAGACCCGCCCGCGCGTGCTGCCGGTTCCCGGCGGCACGGTCGCCATCCTGCGCGGGGTGAACCTGCACCCCGAAGCCGAACCGAACGATCTGGTGACCTTGCGGCTGTGGACCGACGGGCGCCGGCTGATCTCGCTGCGCCAGCGCCGGCTGCTGAGCCCGCGCGACGTGCTCGATCGCCTGCTCGGCGACCAGCGGGGCGCGCGTGATGCAGCCGAGCTGTTCGAGCAGCTGCTGCACCGCCTGACCGAGCGCATGGGCGCGACCGTGCTGGCCTTCGACGAGCGGCTGGACGAGGTGGAATCGGGGTTCGTGCTGGAGCGGGCCAGCGTCACCCGGCGCGAGCTGACCGAGCTGCGCCAGCAGGTCGTGGCGCTGCGGCGCTACCTGTCGCCGCAGCGCGAAGCGCTGACCGGTCTGCTGCTGGAGCCACCGGACTGGCTGTCCGAGCGTTCGCGCTACGCGCTGCGCGAGACCGACGACCGCCTGCTGCGCTACGTGGAGGAGCTGGACGCGGCACGCGAGCGCGCCGTGGTCATCAAGGACGACATCGCCAACCAGCTGTCCGAGGCGGCCAACCGTACGCTGTACCTGCTGTCGATCGTCTCGGCGATCTTCCTGCCGCTGGGGTTCGTGACCGGACTGCTGGGCATCAACGTGGGCGGCATGCCGGGGGTGGACAGCCCCTGGGCGTTCTGGATCGCCTGCGCGGTAATGGCGCTGATCGCGCTGGCCGAGCTGGCCCTGTTCCGGAAGTGGCGCTGGCTGGGCGGCTGAGCGCCGCCCGGGCCCGTACGGCGCGTATGGTCTGCGGCTCACTGCCCGCGAACGCGTGCCGGGCCGGTATCCGATGCAGCCCTTCTTCTCCACCGACGACAACCTGCCCGTTCCATGCCCGGTCTGATCGCGCTAGCCATCGCGTACGTCTTCTCGCAGTTCTACCGCTCCTTCCTGGCGGTGATCTCGCCGCAGCTGGCAGCCGACCTGGGCGCCTCGGCCGCCGACCTGTCGCACGCGGCCGGACTGTGGTTCATCGCGTTCGCACTGATGCAGTTCGCGGTCGGTCCGTCGCTGGATCGTTTCGGACCGCGCCGCACCGCCGCGTACCTGTTCGGTGGCGCGGGCAGCGTCGGCGCCCTGCTGTTCGCGAACGCCGGCTCGCCGGCCACGATCGCCTGGGCGATGGTGCTGATCGGCATCGCCTGCTCGCCGGTGCTGATGGCCCCGCTGTTCATCTTCGCGCGCCGGTTCGAGGCGGGCCGCTTCGCCCTGCTCACCTCCGCCTTCGTCGCGTTCGGGAATCTTGGCAACGTGATCGGCACCGCGCCGATGGCCGCCGCGGTGGACGCGTTCGGCTGGCGCACGGTCATGCTGACGCTGGCCATCGCCACGCTGGGGCTGGCGATGCTGATCTTCCTGCTTCTGGACGATCCCGAACGCGAGACCACCGATGGCAGCGGTCTGGGCGGCTACCTGGCGCTGCTGAAGGTTCCGGCGCTCTGGTTCATCCTGCCGATGGTGGTCATGGCCTACGCGCCGGTGGCCAACCTGCGCGGATTGTGGGCCGGTCCGCTGTTGAGCGACCTGTACGCCGCCGACGGTCTACTGATCGGTCGGGTCACGCTGTGGATGGCGCTGGCGATGGTGCTCGGCAGCCTTGCCTACGGTCCGATGGATCGCTGGTTCGGCACCCGCAAGTGGGTGGCGTTCGTCGGCAACGCCGGCGTGCTGTGCGCGCTGCTGCTGCTGTGGCGTGACCCGCTGCAGGGGATCGGCGGCATGACCGTGCTGCTGGTGCTGATCGGCCTGACCGGTACCAGCTACGGCGTGCTGATGGCGCACGGGCGCGCCTTCGTGCCCGCGGCGCTGCTCGGCCGGGGCGTGACGCTGCTGAACTTCTGCTCGATCGCGGGCGCCGGACTGTTCCAGTTCATCGGCGGGGCCCGCTTCGCCGCCCATGCCGACCCGGGCTCGGTGGACAGCTATCGCGATCTGTTGCTGATGTACGCACTGATGCTGGCGCTGGCACTGCTGCTCTACGCGTTCAGCCGCGATGCGCCGCCGTCCGTGCCACCACGTCGAACGGCAGCATGTGGCCCCGGTGTTCCACCGTCGTACGCTGCAGACGGAAAAAGCCCTGCGACAGGTACAACCCCCTGACCCCGGGGCGGTGAACCGACACGTGCGCCATCAGCGCGCCGGCGTCGCGCTGCAGGGCGTGCAGCAGCCGGCTGCCGATGCCCTGGCCACGATAGGCCGGCACCACTTCCAGCAGCGTGATCAGCGACAGCCCCTCCAGGCCCCGCGAGGCCGCCACCCCGACCCGCCGCCCCCGCACCCAGGCGATGAAGGTCGCGGACGGATCGTGCCGGAACACGTCCCCGCTACGCTCCAGCGAGGCGACCAGCCGCCGCGCTTCGGGCATGCCCAGGTAGTCCGCGTACTGCTGCCTCCAGGAGCGGCGCAGTTCGGCCACGAACGCCTCGTCGTCCTGCCAGCGAGCGTGACAGGCGGCGGCGGGAAGGCATCGTGCGAACATCCCGTCGGGAAGGTGGCCCATGCGAAACCGTCGCAGAATGCACGCCATCCGACCGGTGTCGCGGGTCCGATGACCGGGATTTATTGCCCGATTCGTTGAACGGCGTGCCGCCTTCCCCTACGTTCGAGTCACGTTCCGGCAACCAGGCAGCGAAATGGACGCACACGTCAAGAAGGCAATCGACGAGTCGATGGAGGAAATCCGCAAGGTCCAGCAGCGCTTCGACGAGATGGTCAAGGACCTGCCCGAGCAGACCCGCGAGGTGCGCGAGCGCACCAGTGCCACGCTGGGGACGATCCGCGAGAAGCTCGAGGAGGCGATGAAGGAGGCCCAGAGCGATGCCTCCGAGGCGCAGCTGAAGGCGCACCTGGGGCTGATGGAAGCGCAGGACCGGCTCGAAGCGTCGCGCAAGGTGGTCGACGAGCACCTGGCGCAATTCCAGGACCGCTCGAAGACGATGATGGACGAGATGCAGCTCAAGACTCATCTGGCCACCATGGAGGCGCAGGATTTCTGGGAACGGCGCGGGCAGCACCTGGCCGAGGAGTTCCGTCATTCGCAGAAGTCGATGCAGTCGCTCGCCGGCATGGCGGTGAACGAACTGCAGGAGCAGTTCGGGCGCTGGAACGCGATCTTCCAGGGGGCTGTCGACCGGGCGGGCGACAAGGGAGCCGGTAGCGCCGCCGCCGGGGACGACGGCAAGAGCGACAAGCACTGACGAGGTGGCCTCCGCCCGCCTCCTGGGCGGGCGGAGGCCCGCTCACTCCGGATCCGGCGGCATCCACGAACGCGCCCCGAACCCGTGCACCACGATCGACAGGATGATGACCAGCGCCGCGATGCGCCACACCGCATCGATGTCGTCGAACTGCCCGTGGGATTGTCCGTAGGCGATGTAGAAGATCGAGCCCATGCCGCGCACCCCGAATATCGAGACGCGCAGGCGGTCATCCCACGACAGCCGCATGCGACTCAGCGCGATGACGCCGCTCAGCGGCCTCACCACCACGATCAGCAACAGGGCGATCGACAGGTCGCTCCAGGTCCAGTGCAGCCACAGGCCCTCGCCGCCGAACCCTTGCGCCAGGAAAGAGCCGAACCACACCAGCAGCAGCACCAGCAGGATCGCCTCCAGCTGGTCGCCGGAGCGATGCGCTTTCTGAGCGTAAGTGACGTTGCCGTCCTCGGGCGCATGGTGCCGTCCGGCTCGCGCCGAGACGAACACCGCCAGAAAGCCGTAGCCGTCGATCGCCTCGGTCAGCCCGTAGGCGACGAAGGTCCAGGCCAGGAAGTTCAGCGCCGGGTTCACGGCCCCTTGACCGGCATCGCCGATGCGGCTGAACACCAGGCCGCTCAGGAATCGACCGATGCCCCAGCCGACGGCGATGCCCACGGTGACGCGGTACAGCACATCGAAGCTTAACCAGTCGAACAGCCAGGCATCCAGATCCTGACCGATCGAGGTGATGCCGTTCGCGGCGAACGCCAGCGCCAGGTACACGAACGGAAAGGCGAGCCCGTCGTTCAGTCCGGCCTCGGCGGTCAGCGCCACCTTGGCATGCTGTTCATCCTCCCCCGGCCCACCGACCTGGACCGAGCGCGCCAGCACCGGATCGGTGGGGGCGAGCGCCGCACCCAGCAGCATCGCGGAAGCCAGTCCCAGCCCGCCGACCACCACGCCCAGCCACACGACCGCGATCACCGACACCGGCATGACCACGATCAGCAGGAGCCAGGTCGGGCGCCAGTTGCGCCAGTTGGCCGGGGTGTTGATCGCCAGCCCGGCGCCTGCCAGCGAAATGATGACGATCAGCTCGGAGACGTGCTCGATGATGGCCAGCTCGATGTCGCCGCCCAGCGGGGAGATCAGCGGCAGGCCGATCAGCGAGGACAGCATGCCGAGCGCCACGTAGAGCGCCGGCAGGTTGTAGCTGCGCCAATGGGCCAGGGCCGGCGCCAGCGTCAGTGCGAAGAACGCCAGGCCGAACAGCAGGTACCACACGTCGCGCATGTCCAGCGTACCAATCATGCGTGGGGTGACGTCCTGGGCGAATTCTTCGAGCTTCGAGGATGACGATGTTCGATGCCAGCAGTGGCGAGGCGCCTTGCAACATCGACCGTCCCATCGACTTTCCCGTCGACGGGATCCGGTGTCGAGATGCGGGCTACCGATCCGCCCACAGGGCCGAGACCGGCAGGGCGTAGAGCCGCTCGCCGAAGACCAGCGTCTCGTCACCGAGATAGAAGAGAATCGAGGTCACCTGCCTTCGGGCACCCGGACCGTCGCTTGCGAACCATTTCAGGTGCCGGAGGTCGCTTGTGGTGATCGAACGGGATGCCTTGATCTCGATCGCCACCAGCCGATTCCGACTCTCGGCGATGATATCGATCTCCCGCCTGCTGGCCAGGTCGCTCCAGTGCCAGAGACGGAAGCGCTCCTCCTGCAGCGGAAGCGATCGCAAGAGCTCGCCCACCACGAAACTTGCGAGCAGCCCACCGAGCGCGGTCGGATCGGCGTCCGCATCGAAGGAGGCAGGCACCCGATCCCGCAGTGCGGCCGCGATGCCGGTGTCCGCGAAATGCAGTTTCGGGCGCTTCGCCGCTCGTCTGGATTCACCCGGTGTCCACGCATCCAGCCGCACGACCAAGGCCAACCGTTCGAGCAGGTCGATGTACTGATCGACCGTCTGTCGCTTTACGCCGACCAGCTCGCCCAGACCAGCCATGTTCGACAGCGAAGAGGTCCGTACGGCGAGCTGATCGATCAATCGCCGCAGCGCATCGCTCTTCCTGATACGAAGCAGATCGGCAACGTCCCGGTCGACGATGGTATCGACGTAGTCACGCAGCAGGTCCTGTCGAGCCCGGACCGAGAGTCTCATCGCTTCCGGATAGCCGCCTTGTACCACGAGTTCGATGTAGTCGGATCGGGAAAGGGGATCCGGCGACGGCCAGTCGCCCGGCTCGCCGTCACGCTTGACCGCCCGGTCGAGCAGGCGCGATACCGGACGCGATTGCATCTCGGCCGCGCTCAACGGCCAGAGCCGGCAGGTCCTCAGCCTGCCGGCAAGCGAATCGGCTACCGCAAGCGTGGTGAAGACGTTGGACGATCCGGTCAGCAGGAACTGTCCGGGACGGCGATCCGCATCGACGATGCGCTTCACGGCCAGTGCCAGTGACGGCGAACGCTGCGCCTCGTCGACGATCAACGGCCTGCTTCCGGCCGATTTGACAAGCGTGGTCAACTGACCATGAGGATCATCATCGATCGCGGCTCGCAGAGCGTCGTCGTCGAGGGTCACGAAGCGTCCACCGGCGAAGAGATCCCGTACCAGCGTGGTCTTGCCGGCCTGTCGCGGACCGATCAGGTTCACCACGCGCGCTGTTTCAAGCGCATCGCGCAACACCGGCTCCAGATGTCGCCGCAGCAAGGGCGCGATGGGGGCTGTCATGAGCGATGCGTCCGATCGAGAAGTGGCAACGAGCCCATCCAGGCGATCGAGTGTCCGGTTCTTCGATCTGCTTCGGCGTACAACTCGCGATGGGTGAACGAGATGGCGTGGCTCCTGGCTGGTACCGGATCGAGGCAGACGACAGCGTACGGCAGGCGAAGCAATTTATGTACGCTAGGAAACTCAATCAGTGTACGTTAGATGCTCAGATCCGGGTAGGCGATGCAGGGCGATGC
>ENA-ORXU01002504-ORXU01002504.1-marine-metagenome-genome-assembly--contig:-NODE-2504-length-12454-cov-7.602488_pt1 | contig 12454 bp, 10 predicted proteins | sample MGYA00237869_ERZ511484 | MGnify/ENA metagenome assembly ERZ511484 | reverse complement strand
CCGCCCATGCCGCCTCCCCGTCCACGTTGGCCTTCCCGCATTTCTACCTGTGGCCACCCACCCCGAGAGGCCGCGCCTCTCCATTTCTTGCCTCCCTACCACGCCCCCTCTTTGGCCCCGAGATCCAGATGCCGTCCGCTGCCCCCGCGTCCAACACGGGCGGGGGAACTGCGGCCTTCTCACGAAAACGGCCGAGGGGTGCGGATCCGGTCGCAGGCCGGCCTGCTCTCCGCGTTTTTGGTGTGCGCTGCGCCCCGGCAAAGACGTCGCTGTGTGGGGTGGCGGCCCTTACCACCTTGAGCGGCCGAATCGGCAGCGTGCTGCCGGTTGCGGGGTCAAGGAGGGTCGTTCGGGCCCCTTTTCCGCGTCGCCGCGATGCTCCCGTGGCGGTTGTGTCTCGCCGCGCCTACGACAAGGCTGGCGTCAATGTCGGCGGGCCCGCTGCCGGGGCGTCGGGGGGTGGGACCGGGCAGCGGCATACCGGCGGTCGTGCGGGCGGTAAGGGACGGCCAGTCGGGACGAGGCGGGACACGTGGAAAACGTTGTCGGCCGGCATGATGCGGGCTGTGTGCGCGGCGGTTGTGCACGGCGGGTTTGACTTTTTGGTTCGGCGTCTCTTCCCTCTCTCCCCACCCGCTGAGTTTAAGGACAAGCTGTTCTCGGACCTGCAGGAGCGGGCGGAGGAATACTACAGGGGCGAGGTTTGGCCGCTCCGCTACGCCTTTGGCGTATTGTCTCGATTTATCAACGGCACGACGGACGAGAACGGCAAGGTGCTGACGCCGGCGGTGGTGACGACCTGGTTGGGGGAGGGTGGCTTCATCTCGTGCTCGTGCGTTGGCCAGAGCGGCCATATCGCCCATTTACGGGCGTCTAGTCGAGGCCGAGCGTCCGCCGCAGCCGCTACGCCGGCGAGTGACGAGGCGTGTGGAGCTGCTGATGGCAGGGCTGCTGTCGGTGTCGCTGCAGATGGTGGGGCTCCGATCGGGGCTGCGCTCGCGGGCCCAACCGGTGTGGCCGTGGCCGACGCCAACTGTGCTCACGCGCGCACTTTTGCGACGACGATTCAACGGCTCTGCCGACGTCTCGGCGTACCCGTCTCCGATTTCCGGGCGGCAGTGCCGGGCGTTTTTGGTAACAGCGACGCGGCCGATGGTGATGCATCTGCTGGTGCTGTCGGCGGATCGGGAGCCGGGGATTGGGACGCAGAGGGCCCCCTTGAGATCTTCCAGACGGGCCAGAGCGTCGTAGCGGTGGTAGTGTCGGGCCTGGGTCCTTGCAAGGTGGTAGCGCCCGTGCGGTGCACGCGGCACGTTACGAGCTGCTCTTTTTGCGACAATGCCGCTGGCTTCTCGTGCGTGCACGCGGTGCGGTGCCGGGGTGTATCTCGCGGCGGCGGCACGGGCGCCCGCGGCGCTAACGCCGTGAGCTTGGAGGACGACTGCGTCGACGGTGCCAGATCACGGTTGGCGCTGCCCATGTACAACTGCAAGAAGGCCGTTTGCGCCAATCTGGACGTGTGCGAGATGATGCGGGAGGGGAAGCCGCTTGTCGTCCAAGCCCCGCCGATGTGCGACAAGTGTGGCACTCCCAGGGGCTGCGACACGCGCGTGGACGTGGAGGAGGGGGTCATCATGTGCAGTGGGGGCTACTGCGTGATGCAGCTGCAGTCCTTTATGTGCACGAACGCCGAGTGCCATATGCGCGTCTTCCCCGACGGGCGCGACGCGGGGGTGGTATTGTTGAGCTCGTCCACGGCGGCTACTGTCACGATCATGCGGGACATTGCGCATGCGATGACTACGGGCGGATCGACTTTTGGCTCGTGCTACAAGCAGTGGCACTCCAACTACGCCAGCGTCCGGGACTCGGGGCGTTACCCCTGCATGGCCACGGTCCCGACGCGGTCACGGCAGACCATGACCACGCTCTTCTGGTGGACGCTGCACCTCATGACCAAGTCCCCCCCGCTGTGGGCGTTCAAGTGCGGCTCGTGTCAAGATAAAGACGGCCGCTTCCGCGTGTTGACGGCCGACGGCATCTGGCTCGGCTACCTCAAGCGGCTCGCGTCGGGCCGCTACGTGAACCCGTGCGAGGAGTGCAAGTCGGTCCAAAAGACGGTGGAGGCGGCGTCGCTCCACCCGTCCGAGTGGGTTCGGCGGTTCGTGCGGAGCGTTCTGAAGCAGCCTGTTAAGGCGGTCGTGATAAAGGCCGGCCAGCTCGGCAGCGCGCAGAGGGCGCTGGCTTTTTTGTGCCCCGCGGCCCTCCCCAACGTGCGTGAGCCGGACGTGACGCCGGCTGGTACGCTGGCACTCACCCGCCTCCGTGCTCTACTCTGCGCGGTGTGGAACCTAGAGCAGGCGACGCGGACGCTCTGCGACGCCATAATCACGCACGTGAAGAAGCTGATCGCGCCGACCAACGCGTTGCCGGCAAGCACCGTTGACGCACATCGGCGCACTCTTCAGGACCTGGCAGCATGGAAGGCCCGCGTGGCTGGACTCCCCGTTGCCCTCGCCCAACCAGTAGCTGCGATCAACCTGGGAGACCAAGGTGCCCCAGCGGGTGGTGACGTTGGACTCGGTGGCGGCGTTGAAGACGGCGGCGGTGATGAACCGGTTGACGGTGCTGCTGGGGTGGGGCAAGGCGCCGACTCCGACGCTCCTGACGGGGCTGGCGCTTTGGGTGGCGGCGTCGGTCGGGCACGTGGAGCTGCCGGCCGGGCCCGGCAGCCGGCTGCGACCGCCTGCGCGCATCACTACGACCGCACGACCGCCGAGCCAGGCGACCCACGGTGCCTGCGGTCGACGGTGAAGGAGCTGGGCACCTCCCTCTACAAGGACGTTTGCTCCTTCTGTGTGGCGGTTGCGATCGACCCTGTTGTGAACGGTTTCAAGCCGCGCCACGTCGCGTCGCTCACGCAGATGAGCGACGTGCTCCGCGGGGCGGATGCGGCTGCCAGGTTGGACACGCTCATTGCGTATTGCCCGGGGCGTGCGGAGGCGATTGCCGCAGTCAACGAGGAGGACGTTGCTGCTGCCGCGCTTTTGGCGGAAAACCGCATGCTTCTATCGTTCCTGTCGGCCGTCTCCTCTGACGCGGACCTTTTTGCTTCCATACGCTTCGTGGTCGCCGACCTGCTGCTGTCCATCCGCGCGACCATTGAGAACTACCACACCCCACGGGACGGCACCGACGGCAGCTCCATGCGCTACTACTCTAGGTGGGGCGACCCGCGCCTCACCCCGGCCGAGCTGCGCGCACGGTTCGTAGCCGAGTACCCCAACACGCCCGAGGAGCCGCAGGTGACCGGCGCGTTCTTCCCCGGGCTGTCGCGGTGCCGGCCGAACGCTTTCGCGACGGTGGAGGAGGCGGATCTTGGTACGTGTGCCAAGCACTACAAGGACGTCCACAAGCACTACTCGCCGGGCACATTCACCATTTGCTGCGCGTGTACGCACCCGAAGATGATTGGTTTTGTGGTGCTAGACAAGCGTGAGGGGCCGCCCGCGCTTCTCAACACTATCCTCTCTTACTTTGCCTTGCTTCCCTCCTTTCTTGTTTACGATTTCGGTTGTGGTGCGCTCCGCTCCGCTATTGGCAAACTGGGATTTCTCTGTGCCCTGGTTGTCTTTGTGTCGGATCTCTTTCATATTGTCAACCACCTGTGCAGTGACGCTCCTCACCCCCGCTCCTACGCGGGCTTGGACAGTGCCAACACCGTTGCTCACGAGCAGCGCAACTCCCCGATCAACCTGATGCGGCGGTCACTGCGGGCATGCGGGCAGCAGGAATACATGACGATGCTGCAGGTGGAGAACATCTTGTACAACGTCATGGCGCACGCGAAGAGCACCTCCCCCTACCCACTGCACGACGAGTACAACTACGCTCAGTTCTATTTCTCGCACAACCCGTGCTGCTGTGGTTGCGGATACGCGCCGCCGACACCCGAGCTACCGACGGCACCCGCTGTGCCCGCGGCAGCGGCACTTCCTGTCGCAGCGGCCATGACCGATGATGTGTGGATGGAGGGCGACGATTGGTAGTTGCTGGCCTGTGCTTCGCCTCGTTTCTGTTCCCGTCTTTTTTCTCGAGTCTTGCACATGTCGTCTCTTTTTTTGGACGCTGAGGGCAAGAGGGGCAGTATGGGAATACAAACAAATGTGAGGCACACGTGCCCTTCCTTCGACCTTCGAGACAAAAGGAAGATATGGGCGCCACTATGCTTCCGTGGGGGGCTGATTTCCCGCGCTTGCTGCTTGTTATCTCATTGTCGGTCACTCATGCGCGGTACTGGGGACGTAAATGGGCGAGTAGCACTGGAGACACGCGGTCAGATGAGAGACATGAGCGCGTACAGCCGATGCGCCAAAAGTTTGCACGATGCCAGTATTTTGAGGGTGCTACTATGCGGCATCGCTTCACGACTCCCCGATCTGCAGGCTTCAATGGCATTCTATGAAGGCCTATTTGGAATTTTTGAAAGGTGGTCCCCGTTTGCAACTGAGCTCGCTGTGCTGTTGTGCCTTCCTGGTGCATTCGCTGGTCCCGTGCAGCCCTCTGTCCCGTCCTCGCCCCCGCCCTTGAAGTGTGCATGCTCAAGGCTGCATAGTACAAGTAGAGGGGCTGCAGGGTTGCTCTTTCCTTCCCTGAGGGTCTGCAGGCAAGAGACTGCCTCGTTTCGTACACACAACGGCGGAGGAGGCGGACGATGCCCCACTGCATCGCGTGGCCCCCGAAGGACGAAACCTGCCCAGCGGGTGAGTCGGGTGTGTGGCCAGGACGCAGAATGTCGCCGCGACCTTCTTCGGCGCTAAAAATGTCGATGCATTTCCTGGGGCTAATGGGGGGAGCGGCAGTGCCGCCCCCCGCACTGCCTCCCCCCGCCGCTCGCCTTTCAATAGGCCATTCAGAACTGGCTGGCAGACCGTAATAACACAACATAGGTATGCCCTGGCCCTGCAGATGCCCCCAGAGCTTGCTTTTCTATTACCGCGTCGTTTTCCCCTCGTGGTGCACATGAGCACACGCAGTCCATTTTCAATGTTCCATTTGACCATGAAGGAGGCAGAAGATGACGGTTCTGGCGGCACGGGCGCACTCAGCACAGTTGCTTTACCCAGAAACGTCTTCTTAGTCCCAGTTTGTCGACTATTGTTTTTGGTCGCACACTCGGTCCGAGTCGGCAAGCCCTCCGGTCCGTACCCGACAAGCACGCCAGATCGGCGCCCGAGTGCCGTCAAAAAAAAAGGATGCACAAACCGTGGGAATAAACGCTACTCTGGGTAACTCGGCTACGCTGGATGCACCTGTGCCCTCAAAAGCGGACAATTCTGCCTCCTTCATGCCCAAAAGACCCCCTCAAGAAGTGAATACACACTGTGTGCTTACAATGCCGCTTATACAGGCTGGACATAGGGAGGAGGGAGTCCAAAAGAGTACATGCGGTTGCTATATAGGGTATGTGCCGCTCTTTCGCATAAAAGGACATCCGCTGGGCCAGAGTGACCCGAAATCTGTCGTCACAGAGGTAGCTTTGCCCCCGGCTGGGAGTACGCTGCGATTCTCATGGCCATTGAAGATGGTGTGCACGGCCACTCAGGTATGTACCGCCGACAACTGCCATTCTCAAATGGGCTAACCGAGTGCGAGAACATACTAGGGAGCGATATCCTGTGCGGCAGCATGTCCAGCTTCGGCTCCGAGCGCACTGGCTTTAGAAAGGACGCAGTCGACCCACGACCCTTCCGAATCTTTTGCTGTTCATGAAGTGCAAGGGGCGTGCCATCAAGTTCGATAGGTTCATAATCGGACCGGTCAAGGAGGCCGTCTGGCCTTCTATACAGAGTACCTGTGCGGCTCTTGGCCCCTTGGCACAATCAAATGTGCTCGCCACGGTTCACCAAATGGAGAGAACTGACGCTTGTGAGACGGTATGAGCATGTCCACATCCGGCAGTGCCCACACAGGGCACGTGAGAGGGTGAAGCGCTGCAGGTACGCCGACCGGGCGACGCAAGAAGAAGGGCGAAACTATCGGACTTATCTTTCTTTCTGTAGTGAGAGAAGACAATTCGTGTATTGTCTGCTTCCCGAGCAGTTCATGGATGTCAATTGATTTTTCCACCTTGTGTGCGCTCCCGCAACGTTTGACCGCTGGGTCATGCCCAGTGCGACTGTTAGATTTGACGTGGCACTGTTTCTGGCCACAGACGCGTTGCACCTGCTTGATGGCTCATTGCTCAAGGTGGCTGAGAAGCAATGCTTTTTGTTTATGGGTCATGAAGGGGACGTCTGACGTTCGCGCGTTTTTTTGAGCCCCCGAGATCATACCTGGGCAAGCTCACCTGGGAGCGTCAGATTCGGCTGCTTGGTGTTTCGCTTTTGCTGACCGGCGGCGATTGTGTCCTCCGCATGCAGCGCCATACACAGTGTGCGTCTGCTTGCTCCGCCTTTTCGTTCCCGCTTCATCACACGGGCCGTTGGGGCGCGCCGCCTTTTTTTCTGGCAGGCCCGACCGCGGACCTCTCCAGACGTGCCGCAAACGAGCTGCCGCGTGGCGCTTCGGCGCGCGTTCCCGCGATTTTTGATCTCGCCCCACACCGGCGGTAGGACCCCGGCTGCTCCCTCTCGCTCCCCCCGCTACCCTCGCAACCCCGACACCCCGTAGTCCCGTTGTCAGAGCCCCCCAGCCCGCGCGTACGTGCTTTTTCTCCCTCTCTCACCCCTTGCGTGCCCTGTTTCGTTCATCCCACGACGCTATCCTGTGCTGATCTGTGGCGAGGCGGGCACCCGCCGCGGCTGCCTGGTGCCTCTGCGTGCCGAGCCCCCCGACCGCGGCTGCAACGGTATCGTTGGGCACCCGCGCTTCGGCGGTGGCTGCCCCCCCCCCCCCCCCCCCCCCCCCCCCCCCCCCTACGCCATGGCCACTTTTGACCTCGACCCCTCGCAGCAGCAGGCGTGGGAGCAGTTTTTGGCCCGCAAGAACGTGGGGCTGTTTGGACGCGCCGGCAGCGGCAAGTCGACGGTGTTGGGGCGGGCGATCAGCCATGCGCGCCGGGTGCACGGCGTCGCCAGCGTGGGCGTGGTGGCGTGGACCACCACGGCCGCCAGCATCATCGACGGCTGCACCTTCCACAAGTTTTTGGGAATCAAGGTCGAGGACCGCGCCAAGGAGGTCATCCTGAAGAAGGTGTCGGGCAACAGGTTCGTGCGCGACAAGCTCAGAAAGACCAAGGTCATCTTCGTCGACGAGGTGCCGCAGTTCGACTCCAAGTGGTTCTCGGTGTTTGAGTACCTGGTGAGGCAGCTGGCACCGCCGTACAAGCACGCCCTACCGTGGGGCGGGGTCCAAGTGGTGGGTACGTTTACGGGTGGCTGCGGTATCTGCTTGTGCCCTGTCTGTTCCCACTGTGCTTGGGTCTTTTGCACTGTCTCGTTCTTTCTGCATATGCTCGGCTGACTGACGTGGGGCCCCTTTCTTGTTCCTTGTTGTGCTGTAGTGGGTGGAGACCCATTGCAACTGGGGCCTGTCTGTCGAGTGAAAGAGACTGCTCCCCCCCCCCCAGTGTTTATGTGTCGTGTGTTTCGTGATTCCTTTCTCTCCCGCTACGGCTTGCTAGTTTTCCTCCTGGGTACGCACCGGCAGTCGAGCGGGGGCTGGTTCGTGCAGTGCCTGGACCGTATCCGCGTCGGCACCTTCACAGACATGGACCTGTTGGTGCTCAATGCCACTTCCGCAGGTGTCACAGACGCGGAGTGGGCCAGCCGCACGCAGTTGCGGGCGCTCAACAAGGACGTGAACGAGTTCAACAGGGAAAAGCTCGCGGAGCTACCGAGAGCCACGACCGTGTACACCTGCGCCGACACAATCAATCCTCGCATCACCCACCCCGCGCGCATCGAGTACATCAAGAAGCGGCTGCAGCAAGTCGCGCCGCTCGACGTGACGGTGAAGGCCGGCGCCGTCGTGATGCTAACCCGGGAGGTGGAGGGCATCCCAACGGCGACGCAGGGGACGGTCGAGCAGTGTGGCGAGGTCTCGGTGGACTGCGTGTTTGGCGGCAAGAAGGTGGTCGTGCCTTTAGTGCCATTTGACATCATCGACAACTGCGGGACGCTGCTGGGAACCCGCAAAGCCATGCCCCTCTTGCTCGCGTGGGCCATGACGATCCATCGCGCCCAGGGGGCTAACCTCGACTCGTTGGCAGTCGACTTCTCCAATTTGCGTTGGAGGGAGCCGGGACTGGTGTACTCGGGCATCTCCCGCTGCCGTTTGTTTGAGCATTTGTACGTGCGTGGCCTGACCCGGGACCAGATCGTTGTGTGTGCCGATGCGATGAGTTTCTACAACCTGTGAGTGTGTGTGCGTGTTCGTGATGCTTGCTTCATGCCCGAATGTTCTTCTCTTTCTTCGCAAAAACATACATTGCCATGCGATCAAATCCCGTAACGCTCCCGCCCGCAAACACTCAACAAGAACACATGTACCTCGCATCCCAGAGCAAAAACACACGCTGGGGTGCCCCGTCAGATGGCACGGTGTCTGCCATCGTCTTGGGCAGCACATCATCAAAGTGTTGCTTCTTGAAGTGGGCATACGGTGCGCTCTCGTAAAAGGCCATCGTGAAAGGATAATCGGCCGCGGTTTGCCCGCTTGCGCACGTCACCCCAAATACTTCCACCGCAGGCATATGAGCGACGATAGCTGCCCTCATCTCCAGCTCGGATGATCCCCCCGCTGATGACCCCCCCGCTGTCGAGGGCGGGACGGCGGGCGAAGCGGCGCGCCACACGCAAGCCGTGCCCAGAAAGGCAGCCCCGGCTTCGGCCGGCGGTCGGTCGAACAAGCGCACACGAGGACTGCGCAAAGGAGAAAAAGGTGTCAGATATCCGCAAGAGGTACAGAGCAATGGCCAAAAGAAAAGGGAAACCTCAGTCGTTGAGAAGAGGAGCACTGCACATACCCAATAGACTCTACCGGCCAGGCGATTCTGTACGAGGGGGAGATTGATTGCAGAGGAACAGGCTCGGACGCGGGGTTGCCTTTCTCAAGGCACAGTATCGGGTCTTGCCCAAAGGGATAAGTGACGCCTCCACAGCCGTCTGCCACTCTTCGTAGAAAGCAAGGAACAACGGAGAGAGGAGTGGGGCTGTTGTGGTGGGTGCTCCACTCGGGGTGCAAATCGGCGGTGGCCACCACCCGCCCGTCTGCCATCAACGACCCCGCGCGAAGCTCCTCCACGACAGCCTCAAACGACCAGCTCCCGCTGTCGGCATGACCCACGCCGGCCCCTCCACGCCTCCCTCCCGTCTCCCGGCCAGGTGCTGCGGCTGCAGCGACCCCACCACCCCTTCCAGCTGCACCGTCGCCGACAGTGGCTCCCCCGTGACGTTGGGATCCCGCCACGGTGGGCGGCAGCGACGTAGAGCGGCTCCGCTTGCGGCTCTTGCTTCCGCCCAACGTGGCCGACGGCGCCGTAGTCTCGAAGGGAGCCATTGCCCCGCGGGAAAACAGCCCTAGCAGCCACAAGAAGAATGGGTCCTTGAGAGCCTTCATGCACAGCACGACAGCGAGGGAGGTGGACGTCTTCATGTGGTGCGAGTTCTTGAGCAGCGGAGTGATGTGCTCGATCGCCTTATCCTCCAGGTTGAACTTCACCATCAAATCGCGCAACGCGTCAGGCGTCAAGATGGGGTAGGGGTGGGAGACGGGGACGGCTGGAGGCTCCGACAAGGACCTCTCAACCAGCGTGTCGACCACAAACTTGTAGAGAGCCGAGAACTCAACCAGCCGCTTGCGCAAGGACTCGGGGCGGTTCGGCACCGACAGCTCCGAAATGGTCTCCTGCACCAGCGCGTCCGGAATTTCGAGCGGGTCCTTCTTCACTGGCGGCGGCTCCCGCCTCGACGAGCCGCGACCGGTGGCCATGAGGATGCGGGCGGGGGGAACGGTCAAGCCCGGCACCGTGAAGTTCTTGGGCAAGGTGTAGCCATCAACCACGGGTGGAAGAGCGGGGGAAGAGCGGGGAGACGGTGAAGGACCGCGAGACGCCGAGGAGCCGACAAGGGATAAAGAGCGGGGAGCGTGCGAAGGGAGGGGGGGTCGCGGAGGGTGGGGAGGAGGTGATGGGCGAGGACGGCCACCGTCTTGAGCCTGCTCCAACGTGGCCGCACCCCCAGCCGCCGCCGTCCCACCGGCCCTACCGTCATCTGCGCGCCCCGCCTCACTGGGCTGCAGCGCCACATCTATGGAAGTGGCACCGCCGTTGGCAGCGTCCACGTCCATACCCTCCCCGCCACCGAACTCATCAGCTACACAGCCGTCCGTGTCAACCCCTGCTCGGCCACCCTGCTGCACGACCGACGGCGGCAGGTTGACGTCGTCCATCGGCAAACGTTTTTCGACAGCAGACCGCTTCTCGACAGCAAGATCCTGCAGCGCGGTCACGACGCCATCCACCGCGACGGACACTTGGTGCTCCAACTGAGTGGAGATCGGCCCCGTCGTGTCGCCGTCCACGTAATTTGAGCAGAAGGCGAGCATGGCGTTGCGCCCATCATGGCGCACCATGGTCACCGCCAGCAAGACCTCGTTGCCAGTGCTCTCCTGCACCTTTTGACAGGTTTCTTGCAGCACCTGCGTCAGGTAGACGCATGCATGCGTTGACGAGCAGCCCAACAATCCCGCAGCAGATGAGCTCGTCGGCAAGATGTCCATTGCTGCCCCCCCTCGCCAACCACCCCCTGACACGAGCAGCCCCCCCACAACAGCCCCACTGCTGGTCCCCGCGTGCCCCCCCCGCAACAAGAGGAAGCAAACGAAGAAGCAGCAGGTCCTCACGCACATCAGCCACGGACCCCCCTCAGAGCCTCAAAGTGCCACCGGTGCCCCTGGCGCGCCCGGCGGCGCGCCGCCCCCCAAAAACGGCCCACACCAGGCCCCTCACAACGGACGGGCGCGCGGCGGCCCCGCTACCAACGGAGCAGCGAAAGGGAAAAGCAGCAGGCAGAGACATACACAGGCCGCGAAGCTCAGCTCGGTGCCGGCGGTGAGCCGTGGGCTGCAGGCGGGGCCCCGGGCGCCCCCCGCCGAGGGCCGCCCCCCAAAAATGGCCCACGCCAGGCCCCGCCCAACGGACGGGCGGGCGGATGCCCCAAGGCCAACGGAGTAGCTGCAGGTCACAAAAGCGCCCAAAGAACAGGAAGAGAAAGCGGCTTCGCGCCACCCGTGCCCTGCAGGGACGCCACCGACCCGCGCCGACGACAGGCACCGGACGGGAGACGGCCCCCGCCAGTGCCTCGGCACACTCGCTGCACAGGCGGGGCGCACTCCAAAAGACGGCGCTGCCCGCGAGAGTGCCCCACGGCGTCGTGGTGAAGAGTGCACAGGCGTCCAGGAGGTTGCCCATAGGACCCGTGAGGTGGACGGCGGGGGTGGGCGACGGGCGGCCGCGAGGTCATGCGGGACGGTGCACACGCGGGAACGACGCGGCGACGGCGAATCGGGCGTGATGACCGACACGTTGCATCGTGGATGGCATTCCTGAACGATCATGTAAGCTTATGAAACCACCAATGAGGGGCATACGATCGACCAATGAGATGCCGGCGCACCCCTTCAATCGTATCTGCCTGACTGCAGGGGTACAATTGTATGCTGCCTTTACTCCACTTGCGTCACAGGCACTGCCGCGTGCGTGGCGCACGTTCACGACACGGCGGCGGCTTCCCGTGTTTGGCGGGGGCAGAGGGGGGCGAGGAGGGAGGAGGCGATGGAAGCGAGCGTGGCGACGGCTGCCACGGGCACAATGGCGCTGTGCTTGGCGACTCTGTCGGCGATACCGTGACGGGGGCGGGCCAGAGGAGGGCCGTCGCGTAGCTGCCGCGCCATGCGACGCGGGCCAGACCAGCGGTGGAGACTGGGTGTGGGGACGCAGGGCAGGAACACGCAACGGGCACCTGCTGGTTGGCCTCCCTTGTACGCGCGGGCGTGCCGCTGACCATGCCAGCACAGTTGCGGGCGCAGGCGCCACGATCCGCCACCGCCGCGGAGCGTGCCACCCGAGCCCGAGGCTCCCACTGATGGAGTGGGGTTTGAACACCCCCAATCCAGCGCAAAAAAAAACAGACGGATTGTACAGGGAGACGCGCGTGGAGCCCGATCCGCGCCCCATTCACAAGCGCCCCCACAAAGCACTACGGCCGACCTCTCGTGGAGTTCCTCACCGTGGACGACCTCCGCCGCGGCGCGTCTACTGGGAGCGGTGACCACGTGGCGCTGATACATACCATCGTTGCACGCACAGCCCGGTGGTCATTGCTGCGTCGACGGCCACAGGCAGGGGCGAGAGTGCGTTCCGCCGTGCGGCCGGGTGCGTCTAGCCCCCACCCCCGCCGCCGCCTCCGCCACCGCAACCGCCCCCCCCTCCGCCTCCCCCGCCACCTGCGCA
>ENA-ORXU01002500-ORXU01002500.1-marine-metagenome-genome-assembly--contig:-NODE-2500-length-12472-cov-4.130052_pt1 | contig 12472 bp, 12 predicted proteins | sample MGYA00237869_ERZ511484 | MGnify/ENA metagenome assembly ERZ511484 | reverse complement strand
CTCTGTGGCGCTGAGGGGCGGCCCCCGCCGCCGCTCCGCCACCAAGGCGGGGCTGCCGATGGCCCAACGGCGGCCATTGGCAGATTTGGTTTATGGTTTGACCGCCCCGCCGCCTCTTGACCGGCCTTGTGCGTGTGGGCGCTGACGCGTCGCCATTTTGCGCACCGGTCGACCGCTAACCCCCCCCGCTCGAGGGCAGAGCAGGGCGGAGGGGTTCCCCGCCAGCCCCACTGGCCCGCGCACGCGCCTGGCCTAGCGGGACAGCGGTGCGCCCGCGTGGGTTGTGTGCTGCGTGGGGTGCTGCGTGGAGGCGGTCGAGGGCGCGAGGTACCGCGCGGCCATGTGGGTGCAGGGCGGTGCAACGACGCGGCGCCTCACGGGCATCGTCGCCTTGGACAAAAGTCACCATCCGAACCCCGATTTCGACGGGCGCTGATGGCCCCATCCAAGGGGGGGTACGACGGACATTAAAGCGGCTTCTCGATGGGGATTCGTGGATGGGGAGAAGGTCCATCGGCCGATAGGGTTCCAGTCACGAGACAAACGCATCGAACACAATTGCGCGCATCGCACGATCGAGAAGAAGTATGGAAGCACTAAAATGTAGTACTTGTTAATCGAAACCGTCTGGGAATGATGCTGGATGCTGGACAGCTGGACGTGGCGACGGCAGCTGGCATCTGGTACCGGCACGTTTACTACCCCTTTTTCTCTATACATCGCCTTGTAGCGGCGTTGAGAGGTACACCTGGTTAGAGCTGGTGGACCCGGCGCACTGGGCAGTGCCCGACAGAGTCAACCAAGCCGAAAGTCAAGGAACGAGGCATGGGGAGAAAAACTACAACGAGGAAAAACGACCCACCAGAACTGCAGAGCATGATATAGAATAAAAGAAGGCGGCACCATTCCAGGGCCCAGAGACCGTCTGGGCTCGGTAGCAGGCTGCTTGGTGCGCACGGGCAACCACGCCACAACTCATCGTAGTCGTCGTGCTCGTCGCCTCAAGGTGAGTGCGGGCGACAGCGCCACTGCAGGCTCGGGCACGACTGCGACAACCACGCTAGGGAACTGTGCTGTCTCAAGAACCCTGTCGGAGTGTCGGAACGCGTAGCAGGAAAACATACGCAAACATTGGCAGCGTCAAGCAAGAGGAACGAATCAACATGAAGGGCGCGAGGAGAAGCAGTACACCGCGTTGAGAAAGAAAGCAGCACAGGACACAAACATCCACAGCGGTCAGGACCTCTGCTTTCCACCGTCCTCACAGTTGAGAATGAGCACAGGGAACACCAAAGTGAGTCGCCTTCACGTCCAAACGACTCGATCATCGGCAGTGATGTCCTCGGAGCACAGCCAGAAGCATCCCCGCCTCCTTCGCTCCCCGTCAAGCAGAAGCCCTCAAGAAAAAGTGCCTGTCAGCCACGCCGCGGACACGCTCTCTGGCATAGAGAATGTGTGGTCTGCATCGGTGCGCGCTGCGACAGACGCGGGGTCGGCGTCATCATGATGATCTGGATTTGGGCGGGCACCTCTGGGCCTGCACGCTGGCACTGATCAGGTACTGAAGGGCGGTCGATCGCCTGTGTGCGGGATCTCGATCGCATTTAAGGTATCACAATTTTCCTTTAATTGTGATGTAAATGCAAGCTGTGAAGGTAAATGGCACGGACGAGCACTTGAATGGCGATCGATAGTTCGGTTCACCGACGATCGGTCTCGATCAGCCCTACGATTGAAGACAGATCACGCGCCTCGCTGGCCCCCAGACTTCGCACAGCGCGTGGCCCACGTGAACAGAAAACAAGTCGATGCCGCGCATGGTACACAGGGATGCGACGAACACAGATGCAGGTGAGAACGAGCTGGGATGATCACTTCCGCTGCTGCAGCCTGGGACATTGGTAGCAGTCGCGACAGTCGCGATGAGCGACAATTGGTTCTTTCCTCCTGTTTCTCCCATGTGGTGAGACGACCACCGTGCTTCAAGAAAGTGTATTGCTTGATCCCTTCTTTTCAATGTTCACCATCAGACAGGGCGAGGGGCGATCACCACATCATGTGTACCCAAGAGGCGGCGCCCACTGTGCCCACCATGACATCACTGCATGTCATCGACCTACCAGAAACCACAAACGTCGCCCGAAAGCAGTACAGCAAACCTGGCACCATCCCGCGCTATTGAAAGAACCTGAAATCTCCTACAGAAATTGTCAGCAGGTCGCCGTCGCCCGCCACCCTAAGCAGCCCCCCCCCTTTGACGCCGATCCCCACTTACTCAGAAGCCCGCATTGACGACAGGCAGCTCCCCGCCCAGACCACTCCAGATCGTCGACACCACCAACCGCCGCCTCCGCCTCCGGCACCTACTGCCGGTGCGCCGTCCTTCAGCATGTTCCCTCGCTCAACTTTCTTCGTTCTCGTGCCAGAAGCAAAGCAGGACAGGTGCTGCGGGCGCACGACGACTGCCTTTTTTGCGCCAACGTGCAGTATTAATGAACTTAGGCTCCACATCTGTTGTCAGAGCAGAGAATTGCAGGTTGTCGAAGCGGACTGCATTTAGTATCCAATCATCATTTGCCGCGTACATCTCGCCCGTTGCAGCACTGCGTGTACATCCGTTTCCGATCTCGAGACCCTACCGAATCCACGTTTCGGTTGGGGTGCTGTTCCCATCTCCGGACGGATGGGATGGAGTTTTCGATGGGCCGGAATCGCCCATCTACGTCCCATCCAAACGCCGTTTGGATGGGGGAGGGGGCATCACGGGGGTTGGACGGCGATTTTGTCCTTGCCGACGATCCATCCCCGTTTCTCGCGGGATCGTTTGGGAAGAGGGGAGGACGCGCTGTGCGAGGGCCGCCTGCTGATATTTTGCGAATGGGTGGTGGCGGATTGGTCCAGCAACGAGCAGCACAGTGCTCATCAAGGCGGCGGGCAATGTTTGTTATTAGCACGTGTGGCGAGGATTCGGTTTCAACGACAGCAGGTGTCTGCTTCGGCCCACGCACCATCGTGAGTGTCTGCAGACGCTGGCGGCCGACGGCGACCCTACTGTGGGAGGGCAGGCCAATCGTCTGCGCTCCTCCTCCGCCACTGTTGCTCTGTCGACGCGGAGCAGCCCCCACCTGCTCGTGTTTGGCCCACGTGCCGCTTTGGGACGTGTGCCGCTGTTCTTCCCGCGGCCCCACTATGCTTGTGCCGGGCATGGGGGGGCTGCCTCAACCGGCGGACCCATCGGCGCGCCCGAATCGGCTGTGGGAGGTTGTGGGGGGTGGGGGGGGCTGGGGCGGGCCAATGCAGATGGCGAGCTGCGACCGGCGCCCCTGTTTGTGGAGGGCGCGAACACGCAAGCCCGTTCCGACATGCGCGTCAACACGTGCGGCGGGCGTGGGGCAGAAATGACTAGGTGTCTGCCGTTTGCCCGAGCCGTCGCTCGTGCCGCCCGACGGTTGCCGGGCAGAACACGGAGTGGTGGCGTGGGGTGGGGGGCGGGGGCCAGGTGACTGAGCCGGCGATGAGGAGTGGTTCTTGCGGCTGCACAGCGTCGGTTGTGACAGACGCTGTCGGCGCCGCTGCTTGCGCCCCGCCCCGTCAGGAGGGGCTGGGATCCCACCTCGAAGAGTGGAGGCGGTCCTTGCGTCGTCGGTTCCAGAGAGCCAGGGGCGGCTAGGCGAGCGGGGTTGGAGGGGGGGATGGGATGAGCCGGGAGCAGGTGTGTGCCTTGTACGCGGCTCTTCCCCGGGGGTCGTGCACGGAAGTGGGTGAAGATGGCAGGAGGTGGGGGTGGCCAGACCTAGAGCCGCTCGCTCTGCGCCCCCCCCTCCCTCGTCTGCCTCCCACCAGCCTCGTGCCGCGCCGCGATTCCCGGCACGGCACGAGCGACGCGGTGGCGCTTGCCGCGCCCCACTGCCAAGCACTGTCCTGGCCGGCGGGCCGCCCGCGGCGGCGGCGGCGTCGGGCCTCCCCCATTCGGCGTGCAGGGCGTGGCGGCGGCGTCCTCCCCCCCCCCCCCCCCCCCCCCCTCGCATATCAGCGTGCGCGCGCACGTGCCGCTGGTTTGCTGGTCCGCCCCCCCCGCGTGTACCCCACACGCCGGTTGCGTTGCAGCCCTCCGTAGGCTGCCGACGGCGCGGCTGGAGCCTCCACGTGGCCGGTCTCGACCCGGCCCACGGCGGGCTACCGCGGTCCCGGTCGGGTCGCAAACGGCACCCGGCCGTCTCCCCTTCTTGTGTACTCGTACATATACGTTCCGGTACGTCCCCGCGCACGCACCCGTCCGCTTGGCGCCCGCCGCACTCCCGGCGGAGCGGTAGCTACCGGGCAGCAGCATGGACGTTCCGACGACGTCGCAGCGGCAACCGTTGCTGCCCTGCTCGCGGTGGGCGGGTGCGCCGCCCAAGCGCCGGCGGATGTCCGACCGGGACGACGACGCGGCGCTGCCGAGCTCCCCGACTACCGTCGTTGTGGCGGCCCGGGTGGCGGGTGACAGCGGTGGCGGCGGCATGTCGGACGACGGTCGCCGCCTCGGTGACGGTGGCGACAGCGGCGGGAGCGTCGACTCGCTCATCAGCGTCGACTCGTTCGGCGGCGTCAACTCGCTCCGCAGCGTCGACTCGCTCAGCAGCAACGACTCGCTCGGCAGCACCGACTCGCTCGGCAGCTCCGACTCGCTGGGCAGCATCGATGGCATCAATGGCGGGCGTTGGTCTTCCAGCTCGCCGCCAGTCAGCCGGCGGCGTCCGCCCCTCCCTCGGCCCGTCGAACGGATGGCGCGGCGCGGTGGCGGTGGCTGCGCCGGCCTTCTCGCCCCCCCCCGCGGGGGCATGCCACTCTTCTCCCTCTCGGCCGCCCTGCGGCTCGCTCACCAGTCCCGCGACCGCTGGATGGAGCGTGCTGTGGTCTGCGACGGGTCCCTGCCTCCCCCCCCCGCCCGCCGCTCGCGGCCGGCGCCGATGCTGCCGCTCGGCGGCGGGTCGGACGGGGCGCTCGGCCGGGCGCGGCAGTCGCTGCTCGCCGGCAGATTTGCCAAGGAGCGGACGGTGGCTTCGACTGCGGCGGTGGCGGTGGCGGCGACGGCGTCGTCGTCGGCGCCACGCGCGACGGGGGTGGAGGGAAGCCTCTTTGGCATCCTCCCGCCACCAGTGCTGACCAAAATTATGCAACACCTGCTGCGGTCACTCATCCCCGATGACGCGCCTCCCGAGCTCCTCCGCGGCTGCTTGCCGATGACAGGGGGCGCCGCAACCGCCGCCGCTGTCGCCGTCGCCAGTGGCGTGCCTCCGGTCAATGTCGACGGGGGGTGGGCGCGCCCCGCCGCTCCCAAACGCCCGCGCACCTCTCTGGCAGGCGCTTTCGCCCCACGAGTCGCACCCGCCGCTCAAATGGCGGCGGCGTTGACAACAACGGCGGCGGCGGTGGCGCCACGCCCCAACTCCGCGACAGCGGAGCTGGACCTCTCCCTCGCCGTCACGGTGGACGCATCCCTGTGGGCGGCCGCCTCGCCCGTCTTTTCAACGTGTCGCCTCCTCCGTGCGGCACTCCTCCGCGCCGTTGCGGTTGTGGACGTGGACGTCCCCGGCCTCGGGGGACTCCCCCCCGATGACTGTGGTTCGGCGCCGGCGGCGATTGGGGTGGCGCTGACCAAACTCCGCCGCTCCCTGGTGCCCGCCCTTGGGCGGTGCCCCAACCTCACTGCCGTCCGCTTGGCGCTGCCTTATGGCTGGGCGGGCCTGCCAGCGGCCGCGGAGGCGGCGGCCGATGGGGCGGCTGCGGTCCTGCGCTCCGCCCGTTCCTCATTGCGGTCCGTCGCCCTCGAGGCGCACGTGCTTCCCCCGTCGATCGTGCGGGCGCTCCGCCACATCGTTGCCCTCGCACACCTCGACGTGACCGAAGTCGACGTGGCCGACAATGCGTGCGCGCTCGCTGAGCTTTGCTTCCGCCACGGGCGGAGCTTGCGGCACCTCGGCGTCATGCGTCACGACGGGCGGTGCGCGCGGGAGGTGGCGACGATCACCGCCGCGCTCGGCCGCTGCGAGGCGCTCACGTCGGTGCGGTTTGGGTGTGGCGTGTCGGCGGCGGTGCTGCGTGGGCTCAGCCCCAAAGCCGCCGTTACACTCGAGCGCGTCGAGTTTGGCGCGGCGGTCGTTGAGCCCGACGCTCTGCTGGCGGGACTCCCGGCTGCCGCGCGAGCGGTTAGACATCTGAGCGTCGTTGGCGCGTCGGGCGCGACGGTCGGCTGTCTCGCCTCCGCCATAGGGCGGTTGCCGCAGTTGGAGACGCTCGAAACGCCGCTGGTGCTCGCGCAGGGAGAGGGTGCAGAGGACCTCGGGACCGCCCTCGCCGCCGCCGCCCAAGCGACGGCGCTCTCCGAGCTGGTCGTATGCAGCGGCGTTGACGACGCGGGGCTGGTCGCGCTCGCGGCCATCCCGGGTTTGACCAGCCTGACGCTCGATGACGCGTCCGCGCTGTCACGGGGCGGGGTCAGCGCGCTCGCCACCGCGTCATCACTGCGTCGGCTGGTTATCAAGGAGATGGGCGCCGACGCGGCCGCCTTCCCGGCCGCCGCCGTCGCCGCCGCTGTGGAGGCGCCGGCTCCGCCGTCGCTCTCGCAGGTGACCCACCTGGAGGTTGAGGATGTGGCGTCGCCAGTTTTGCTACCGAACCTCCTCCGCGGGATGGTCAATCTCCGTCACGTGCGCCTCTGTCGATGCGCCGTGGACGCAAAAGACGATATGGCGGCGGCGGGGGCCGACGCCGCCGCCTCTTCTATCGCCATCCCCGAGCCGCCCGCGTGCTCGGCGATTGGCATCTTGGCTGCGCTGCCCGCACTCGTGTCGGCGTGCGTGGAATTTTGCCCACCGCTCTCGGAGACTTCCCCAGACGTGCTCGCGTGGCAACGCGCGCGACAGGACGTGCACATTACGGTTGTGGGGGAGGTTTGAGTGCTCACCCCGGCGGACCTTCGTGCTTGTTTTTTCGGTTGGCCTTTTGTTCCAGTTGCTGTTATTGTTCGTTCTTGTTATCGTTTCGCTCGCTTCGGCTCCTCTTGTCAGATTAGCGCAGAGAAGTACAGTCTCTCCACTGGCATTCAGCGTCCCACGTTTCGCGTTTCTCAGGACCGCACCCGTCGCGCCGGCGCTGGATGCCAGGCCACTCACTGGAGGCGAGCCGCAATTGCTGCATTGGCACTTCCATCCGCGCCAGTGTAGCACTCGTAGGGATCCGGAAGATGCGCTTGTGGGCCTGGGTGGGTGGGTGAGGCGGCAGCAGCGTCTGTTGGCCATGATCAGCTCCTCTGCAGGCCATATGGCACGGAGGCATGCGCCGCATGCCGTTGTCAATGGGGGCGGCGCTGAGCTTACACTCGAGTGGAAGCGGGCCTCGCTTTCCGAGTCCCTTCGCACCTGAGCGGTTTGAGGTAGCAGTGGCCGACGCGAGACGCAAATTCGCACCAAACTCGCGCTGACCTCGTGCAGCTTGAAGGAAAGGATATGTATCAGCAGGACGCTATTGGCTCTCTTGGCGGTCCGTGGCAACGCCGCTCAGCCTGCATCACCATACGAATCGCCTGCAGTGTGCCTGTGGTCCTGTGCCCAGTTCCCCCGCTGGCTCCCCCAGCCTGTGCCTACAAAAACCAATGCAAATGTGGCTTTACAACAAAACAAGAGACATGTGAACAGGGAACCAGCACGCGATCAAAAAAGGGGGGCACATCTACGATTGCCAAATGTCGACGCAATCCCCAGTGGCACCGCACGGTCTCCACCAGCACGCGCACCGGCGAAGTACGCGCATCAAGCAGACGCGTCCGGCTCGGCGGCTGGGGCAGACGGCCTAGACCCCCGCGTCGTGGAGCCTGACCGGCCCTTGCCCTTTTTGGCCTCCTCTGCCGCCTTCTTCTCGTCCTCTACGGCAACGACGACGGCTTCCACGTCCGTTTCGCTCAGAAGCTGGAGGCCCTTGTCCTTGGTGACGATCGCCACCTCAATGTTCTTAGCCGACGACTCGACCACTTCCAAAAGCGAGCGGACGACCAGCTTAACGTACTCCTCCTTGGCTGCCTCATCCGATGAGGCGGCGTTCGCCGCCTCCATCGCCGCCGGCTGGGACTTCTCCAGGTACTCGACAACGGTCTTGGAGTGGCGGCCAATGGCATTGGCCGACCACTCGGAGAAGGTGCCGGACGGGTCCGTCTGGAAGAGCCGGCCCGTACCGTCAGCGTCAAAGCCGACAACCAGAGTGGAGATGCCGAACGGCCGCACGCCGCCCGATTGGGTGTACTTTTGCTGGACACCCGCCAGGTAACGCGTCACGTACTCCACAGACGGGGCGTCCTCCACCGTTAACCGGTAGCTCTGACACTCCCGTCGCGCCTTGGAGAGCAACACCCGCGCGTCAGCGGTGAGGCCGGCAAACGCCACGCAGATGCGAGAGTCAAGAGGGACGATCTTGCGGACGGTGCGAGCCTCTTGGAGCTTGGCCGTAGACTTCTTCTCCACGCCCAGGACGATCACACTCTTCCCGCGCACGCCAACCTACGGAGGGGAACCGTCCACAAACGGGTATCAAGAACCAACACAGGAGATGGCGTGGGGAATCAATGAAGGGTAGGCGGGAAAGCGACCAAATCCCCATCAAGAAACACAACACAATTGCAAAGTCAATGCCAATGCTCTGGCGCTCTCAAGCGCCGCCGCCAGGCCACCGCCCGACCAACCAGGTCATAATCGACAGACGATGACGGACACACGAGGCACCGCAGCAACCAGACCCACACCAGGCAACCCGAACAAACTCAGCAAGCGCACCTACACCGCGTCCAGACGCACTCCTACAGGGATCGCTCATGCCTACAGAACAACCCCTGCCAACTTACCGCCGTGGTGCCCTTCCGCACCGCCTCGAGGGCGTACTCAACCTGGAAGAGGTGGCCATCGGGCGAGAAGACCGTGATCGCCCGGTCGTAGCGAGACATGATGGCGGTGGCGGGCACACGACAGAGGGCCGCGCGGGATCAGCGGTCGTTGAGCAACAGTGGACAATTAAGGAAGAGCGCCTTGCTGCCCGTGGTGAGGGCACCACTGCGACAGGGACGGGCGGAAGGAGGTGGCTGTTTGCTGGCCGCGTCGATGAAGGAACCGAACACCAAGCATCGATCGGTGCTGGCGGTAGTCTGTGTACTGCTGTCTCGCTTGTATGCAATTGATGAATGGATTTTCGGAGGATCACACCAGCCGAGGGCTTACTCGTTTGTGTCAGCCATCGACGTAGCGACGAGATTTCCTTGCATGGCGCGGACCAACCAGAGGCGACGCAGCCAGCCGGGAATTTCATTCACCCGGAGGGCACCTCCGCAGCCCGTTGATGATTCCGGGCGAGGACCACGGCGAGCTCCTCCCCGCTCCACGGCCGTCGCAGAGCACCTTGATGCGTGGCTGTCCCTGTGTTCCATCCAGAATCTGTTTCTCCCAGCTCCTGTGCCCCCGTGCCTTCTCCTCATTGCGAGCCGCTGCCCGTTTTCTTTACGTCCCCGCCACTCCATCCAGAGGAGCAGGCTTGTGCTGCCGGCCGAGTTTATCCACCCGGCTCCCGCCGCGCACGCCCTCTTCGACCTGCTTGGCTGGTCCGCGCCTGCCACCATGGCTTTCATCAACGCCGTCGGGGTCGGAGCTGTCACCCGCCCAACGCTGGCCAACTGCCGCCACCGCCCAGCGCATCCTGTCCTTGCGCCCCCGTCGGTCGCTCCCGCTCAGAAGTGTGTCCCACGCATGGTCGTCGACGACGACCTCCCGTCAACCACCCCCGTCCCCGCGGTGGCGGTGCCCAAGTCGGTCGGTATTGGCGTCATTGGCTGCGGCCGCATCGGCCAAGTGCACGCGCGGGCCATCACGTCCCTTCCCGGCGCACACCTGGCGGGCGTCGCTGACCCGTTTGAACCGTTTGGCTTGGCAGTGGCGTCTGAGTTTTCCACCACCTGGACGGGGGACTGGCGGGAGCTCGTCAACGATGCGGCCGTCGACGCAGTTGTTATTGGCTCGCCGACGCCCTTTCACGCCGAGCAGATTTTGGCGTGTGCGGCGGCGGGCAAGGCCATCTTTTGCGAAAAGCCGATTAGCAACGACTTGGCGACGATCGACGAGTGTATCCACGTACGTGTGGCTGCTCGGATGTGGCCCTCTCGGGTGTGCCGTGCGGTGGTCCGGGCAGTTGGGTGCATTGTTAGTGTCGCTTTGTCTAGAGCCACGCCGATAATCTAACCCATCCTGTGTGCTTGGCGCTCTGTGTCCTTTTCTTTTTTGTCCTCTGCAGGCGGTCGAAGACGCGGGCGTGCAGCTCCTGGTCGGCTTCCAGCGTCGCTTCGACAGCAACTTTGCCAAGGTCAGAGACATCGTCGCTTCGGGGGCCATCGGCGACCTGCGCACATTCTCCATCAAGAGTCGGGACCCCTCGCCACCCCCCGCGTCCTACCTGGAAAAGTCGGGCGGTATTTTCTTGGATATGACCTCTCACGATTACGATATGGCGCGCTTCATCACCGGCGCGGAGATTGACAGCGTCTACGTGACGGGATCGGCGGTGGAGAGCCCAGCCCAGGAGGCGCACGACCTTGACACGGTCATCACGGTACTCAAGATGAACAACGGGGTATTTGGGACGATTGAGAACAGCCGCCGCTGCGGCTTTGGCTACGACCAACGCGTCGAGGCGTTTGGCGGCAGCGGCAGTGTTTCTGGGAGCAACAAGGCGGCCGACACGGTGCAAGTGAGCACAGCGGGCGGCATTAGCGCTTCCAACCCCTACTCCTTCTTCATGGACCGCTACACCGAAGCCTACACCGGCATCATGGGCGCCTTTGTGCGGATGGTGGCGGGCGGCGGTGCAACGCCAGTCAGCGGCGCCGACGGCCGCGCCCCAATCGTGGCGGCCAAGGCGGCGGCGCTCAGCCACGCAGAGGGCAGGCTGGTGCGGTTGGAGGAAGTCGACGTGGCCAAGTGGGTGGCTGGGGCCCTGTGAGGGGGGGGGCGGGCGTCTGGGCTGCTGGCTGCGGCCCTCGGCTGGTGCGGCGCAAAACGTCGTTGCGCACTGCCACGGCGCCATCGTTTTGAAAAAGCCCGTTAAACGACCCGTGCTGGGACCCGTGGCCGCACGTTTCGTCCCGCTCGGCGGGTATCGACGCGCCTGGACCAACCTGAATGCACACCCGGTGTTGGATGTCGGTCGCGGCCGCCGTGGCCCCGACCAGGTCGGCGTCAACGAGAGGGCCGGCGCGTGCCCGCCGACAGCGACCGAGCATCATGCTCGACGACATGTTGCACGCTAGACGACGGGCACGCCCAGTCTCGCAAAAGGGAGCTCGTGCCAAATGGGAGCTCGTGCCAATGACTGGTTCAGTGTACTGTATCGCTGTTTTCCGGATTTTGGCTGACTTGCACAAGAATAGCACCGGACAAGAACGTAACGTGCTATGATTGGGTGATCATAGTACTTCTGCCCTGTTCATTGGCCGAGGCTGTTTACCCAGCTATCTCCAAAAACCAAAAGACAGAAAAGTTGTATCTTGGCCATCGAATTCTCATTTCTAATGTTCTGAAAAGCTCAACTGCTTAGAGAATACGCAATGCTCGCTCGATGCTCACGGATCTCGCGCGCCTCGTCGCCTCTGCCAGTTCCCGCCGTATCTTGAGCTCTTGACTCAGCAGCAGTAGCCGACACCCCCCCCGCTGGCAACCATCGCGGCGCCTCCTTCCCCCAACCTTTTTGCACCTTGTACCTCACCCATCCCTTCTGGTGGCTCCCCACGTGCACCCGCCATGGCATTCGTGCCGTGCCTCCCTGGGGCACTCCCCGCGACGGCGGCCAGCCGGCGGGCGGCGCGCTGCGGCGGCGCATCGCAAACTGCTCCGTCAGCAGGTCGGCCGCTGAGAGCACCGGGATGCGCTTGAAGCGGTACGTGTCGACGTCCCGGTCGTCGAAAAAGGCTTGCAGCGTGAGAAATATGAAGTCCTGCACACACGTACGCCGCCAATGATGCACACGCCGCACAAAGCACCGCCACGAGCGTTGAAGCTCGTGGCTGTGGCCACGTCCGCCCCTCGAACAGAAAAGTGTGACCGCAGATGCGCACAGCGCAGATACGCTCGCGTCGCGAGCAGCCACGTGCAACAGGCGCAGTCAGAATTAGAAAATGCGCGCGCCTGCGAGACGCCCTCCTCGGCCTGCAGCGCCGCGGTGACGGTGGCGATCGCCTCGGTGCGCACGCCCTCGTCCGCGCTCGCGGCGATCCGCTCCAGCGCATCCGCAACCGTCGCGTTGTCCCAGCCCATCGCACCCCAGTCGCCGCCCTGCGCGCCGAAGTCCTGCAGCACGGTGCCGATCGGGTCGGGGGTCAGCGCGTAGTTGCGGGCGTAGAGAGCGACCTCGAGCGTGCCGTCCTGGTGCCCCTCGGGAATGATCGAGTAGTTGGCCACCGTCA
>ENA-ORXU01002499-ORXU01002499.1-marine-metagenome-genome-assembly--contig:-NODE-2499-length-12476-cov-2.622631_pt1 | contig 12476 bp, 6 predicted proteins | sample MGYA00237869_ERZ511484 | MGnify/ENA metagenome assembly ERZ511484 | reverse complement strand
CTAGTAAAGGTACGAATCTATTTGGTTAGACTTTGCTAAAATTATTTACCTTTGGCCCGTGGAGAAAAAACAATCTATTAAGCGATTTCTGATTATTGGAGCTATCTTTTTAACGGTAGTTAATCTACTCGTATACAACGATGTGGCAAGCTATTGGCCAGCCGAGACGCAGCTATTGAGTCATAGCATTGATTCGCAAGTAGACCAACCAAACATCGCCCCTTTACCTGCCCCTATTATCGGATTTTTATACCGTTCCTTTCCGCTTCATTCGCTTATATTAAGATTGCCAGCAGGATTATCTATTCTATTGACATTGAGTGGGTTATATTTTTTGGGGAGAAGAATTTTTGGAGAACCTGCCGCTCGGATGGCTACCCTGGTTGCGGCCACTTCTTTCCTATTACTTACGCTAGGCAAGCTCATCGGAGTAGATGGATGGATTGTTACGGCACAGGTATTTCAAATGCTGGGTTTGATTTATTTCTTAAAAAAGCCTCAATTGGAGTATTCTATTCGCTCCACCTTGCCTTTCTTTTTAGGATGTTATCTAGCACCGATACCGATGTTGCTTTGGGCGGCTACACTTTGTTTATTTTTTGGGGTAGCCCATAAAGGAGGTCGCAATTTGCTAAAACCTATCTTTTTCGGTCCATTATTAATAGCTATAGCGATTACCTTATTTTCAGGAGGATTGAGTTGGGAAACGCCCGGATTGATTTTTACTTGGCCGGGTGTCGGTTTTGGAAAATATCTAGTTTATAATGTGTTAGCGTTTCTACCCTGGTTGGCATTTTTACCGGCAGCAATTTTTGATAGTATAAAAAAAATACGGAAACGAGAAGAGTTATCAACGATCTATATTGGAACGCTTCTAGCGGCAATTATTAGTGGTACGGCGACTTTACAAATTGTCCTCGCCTTGATGATTAGCCGGCATATTTTATTTTATTTTCAAAAAGGATATCCCTATCGTACATTAGTGCGAGCGATGATCGTTACACATTTTATTTTAGCGTTTTTTGGATTATTTGCGTTTATCATGTTGGCAGGTTACGTGCATTTTGGTAGTGCGGGATATCGAGCTTCGATTTCAATCGCTATTGCGTATTGGGGAGGAAGTTTGGTGAGCGTAATTGGCATACTTTCGGATAATCAAAATAGGGTAGTGGGCAGCTTGAGTATTGCTGCGATGATTGGGTTTTTGATGTTTTGGTTAAATGCTTTTCCATTGGTAGAAAATAGAAGAGGATCGGAAAAAATAATGGTGGAAAAGGCGACCAAGTTTCGTAATCCTGATACTGAAAACATTTTTATTTATAAAAATTTAGGAACAGCAATAATTTCTCCCTCCTCAGCATATGCACAAGACAAAGGGATGAGATTAACGGTGAAGTCTATTGATAAAATGAAAATGGAAAATAAAAATTTAAGCGATATCATAGCTATTCCAAAATCAATATATCTAGATACATTCCCTGCTCCTATAATTCTCAGAGATAGTATAGTGATATACGATGGAATATTTGACGAGGGAGAGCAATACTATTTAGGGAAGTGGAGATAGTGAATTGTTATAATTTCTTTACGGAGCCTAGCTCTACTAGCTGCGTATTCAAAACCTGATGAGAGTGTATCTCTTTTGAATTAATCATTTTTATAAGTTTTTCAACTATAGCTTTTCCCATTTTCTTTCCAGAGTCCTCAATATGGGTTATTTGGGGAAAGAATTGTTTTGTAAATATTCCATCACTAATAGCAATAACAGATAACTCCTCAGGAATGGAAATTTTTAATCTTCTTAGTGTATTAGTGGCGTAATACAATGCTTCATCTGTCATCGCAAACAAGGCGGTGTATTTTTTACTTTTAATCAATTTAGGTAAAACTTCATTTACTGTTTGTGGTTGATCAAACTTAATAATTTTTTGATTAACAATAGGTATACCTGCCTTCTCAAACGCTGATCTAAATCCCAGTTCTCTTTGAATCGTGATGCTTAAATCCTTATGACCGAATAGACCTATAATATTGCGATGACCATTTTTGATCAAATGCGCTGTAGCTATTCTGGCACTTTCTAAATTATCAATGGTAATACTTGAATAATCCGTATCAGTGACGATACGGTCAAACTGCAAACACTTGATATCCGCATAGTTCAGCTCACTTAAATGCTCTACATTAGATGGATTACTATCTGCAGCAACTGAAATCATCACTCCTTCTACTGCCCAACTTATGCATTGCTCAATTATTTGTTTTTCTTTTAAAACACTATTATCGCTTTGAAACATCACCAATGAATAATTGCTATCTCCAATGGTTTTATTGATACCCTCAATCAGTGAAGGCGCGTAAAACATATTTATTTCAGGCATGATCAATGCTAACAAACCCGAATGCTTCTTGCGAAAAAAGCGCGCCTGAAGATTCGGACGGTAATTAAAAGCACGAGCCGTTTCTTTGACTCGCAGTCGTGTCTCATCACTAATGTCCGGATGATCATTCAATGCACGGGAAATAGTAGATACAGATAAATGGAGCATTTTCCCCAAATCTTTTATCGTGACTCGTTTCATATTTATTTTCTTTCTCTTAAGGTATTTTTAACACTAATTCCAAAAATACAATTTATTTTATCAACTGCAAACGTTCCCGCAAACGTTTGCACTATTTACGATTTTTTTAAACTAAATATAATAATTACATTTACGGCATCACAGATAACTATCATTGAAATCTTTACTTTGTATTTTATTTTGCTTATTTGTCAAAATGAATCACTGTCATTCTATTTTTTAACGAAATTTTAAAATTAATTTGTATGAAGAAAAGCTTAACTAAATTGATGCTTTCCGCATTTTTGGTATTAGGGCTGGTAGTTACTGGTTTTGCCCAAAAAACTGTTACAGGAACTGTAATGGATGGAGAGTTAAACGAAGCCTTAATTGGTGCCACGGTACAGGTTAAGGGTACAACCATAGGTACAGTTACCGATTTTAATGGTGTTTATACGATCAAAGCTAATGAAGGAGATATATTATTATTCTCTTACACTGGATTTGACTCTTATGAACAAACTATAGGTGCTGACAATACCATGAATGTAACCATGACTGCTGGACAGACGCTTGATGAAATCGTCGTGGTAGGGTATGGTTCACAAAATGAAAAGGAGATTACTTCCTCTGTTGTACAGGTTGGCGAAGAAGAATTTAACAAAGGTGTTATTTCTGACCCTGCTCAATTACTTCAAGGAAAAGTTTCTGGATTACAGGTGTATAACCGAGGTGGCGATCCTAACGGAAGTGCTACTATCCGATTACGTGGTATTTCTACCGTTGGAGCCAATGCATCTCCTTTGATCGTAATTGATGGAATTATCGGTGGTTCGCTGGATAATGTCGATCCTAATGACATCGAATCCATGACCGTACTGAAAGATGGTTCTGCTGCTGCTATTTATGGTACACGTGGATCATCAGGAGTTATCATTGTTACCACTAAATCTGGTAAGGGTGACGGTAAAATTAATATTACCTACAATGGCCAGGTATCTGCATCTACTGCATTTAACAGTGTGGACGTATTAGATGGACCTGCATTTGTAGCTGCTGGCGGTACTGACCTTGGAAGTAATGTTGACTGGACCGATGAAGTAACACAAACTGGCGTTCGTCATGTACACAGTTTGGCGGCTTCTGGTTCTATTGATAATACTAACTTCCGAATTTCTGGTAATGTAAGAGAGACCAATGGTATTCTCAAAAATTCAGGCTTTGATCAGTTTAATACTCGATTAAACTTAAATACTCGAATTTTGGATGATAAATTGAAAATCAATTTCACTGCTTCCGTCACTAACCGAAATCAGGACTTTAGTTTTAATGAGGCACTTCGATATGCTGTTTTATATAATCCTACTGCACCTATTTTTGGAGCAGATGCGCCATTTGAATTTGCTTCTGAAAATTATGGAGGATATTTTGAAACCTTAGGTCTTTTTGATAGTTTCAATCCTCTTGCAGTGGTTGAAAATAATCGAAATACAGGTGTACGAAGAGAATTTAACTATGGTGCTACCTTTGGTTATAATATCCTCGATAATCTTACGGCTAACTTCCGGTTAACCCAGCAGAAACAGGATATTTCTACCCGTCAGTATTATCCGACTACCTCACTATTTAGAGGTAATGCTTCTAACCCGGTTCGTAAAGGTTTGGCTGAGTTTTTTGAGCAGGATATTTCTTTTGAAACTTATGAAACCTATCTTACCTATACTACACCGATTGGTACCAATAATGACTTAACGCTTACAGGTGGATATTCCTTTCAGGAAACATCTTCTAGTGAACGTTTCTTAAGTTTAGGAGATTTTCCTAACGATTTAATAGATTATTCTAACAGTATCGAAGCTTCACAGGATTTAGCTACAGCTGGTCAAATCACGGCTAACAGTGCTGCCTCACCAGATGAGAGAATTATCGCATTTTTTGGACGAGCCAATATGACTTTTGATAATGCCATTTTCGTGAATGCCTCTATAAGAAGAGAAGGATCCAGTAAGCTGGGAATTGATAATAGATGGGGATGGTTCCCTGCCGTAGGAGTCGGAGTGGATCTCAATAGATATTTGAACAAAAGCAATTTAGATTTATTTAAAGTAAGACTTGGATATGGAATAACTGGTGCTTTGCCAGGCCGAAATGGTTTATCTCAACCCATCAGAAATATTGTACAGGGTGAGAATGGAGCAGTTGGTACCAATCAAGCTTTTGCAAAAAATGATACACTACAGTGGGAACAGAAAGCAGAACTTAACTTCGGTATTGAAGTAGCAACAGGAAGATTTGGTGCTACGCTGGATTTATATACTCGAAATATTACTGATTTTATTCTGGAAAGAAATGTAGAAGTATCTGTGTTTGGAGTTGGTACCCGATTCGAAAATTCCGGTGAACTTCAAACCCGTGGTTTAGAATTGGCTTTAAATTACGATGTTGTAGATAATTCCAATTTTAAGTATAACACAGGAATTGTGTTATCAACCTATAAAACTACACTTGAAGAATTCCCTGTGGAAATATCTTCCCGAGGTAATCTGGGAGCACCTGGACAAAATGGTACCAACATGATTTTGGTAGAAGTTGGAGAGGAAGTTGGAAACATCATTGGGCCTGTATTTGAAGGTGTCGCAGATGATGGTAGTCCAGTTTTTCAGGATATAAATAACGATGGACAATTGATTGTCAATCAGGATAATATTCTGGATGAGGATGCAGATTTTGCAATACTTGGAAATGGTACTCCTGATCTTGAACTCGGCTGGACTAATATGATTCAGATTGGAGACTGGTCGGTGAATGCATTCTTCCGTGGTGCATTCGGTCATAGTTTGGTGAACACATTCCGTGCATTTTACGAACCACGTGTATCCACACAGTCTTCTTACAATTTTGTAACTACTGATAAGGCAGTGGACGGGTTAACTTCAGCTCGCTTTAGTTCACTCTATGTAGAAAAGGCAGATTTCTTTAAATTAGACAATTTGACTATTTCACGACGATTTAATATTAACTCTAACTCAATCCAGTCTATTGGATTATCGTTAATTTTTGAAAACCCTATTGTTATTACCGGATATTCAGGAATTGATCCTGAACCTTCTTTAGTGGACTTTGGTCCAACGGATAATGGAGGACGTGTTGACTTAAGCAGTCCTGATGTATTATCTCCCGGTATTGATCGAAGAAATAACTATTTTTCTTCTCGAGCTATTTCTTTAGGTGTTAACGTAAACTTTTAAATTAAAAATTATGAATAAAATAATAAAATTTCTATTTGCTACACTCGCTATATTTGCTATCCAGTCCTGTACGGATTTGGAAGAAAATCTGGTCGGGGATGTCACTGAAGATTTCAACATCGAGGGTATCGAAGTAGATGGACCTGGCGGAGGTGGTGGACCACTTACTGCCAGTTATGCCTCCCTGAGAGACGCAGGAACCGCCAATCATGGTGGATATTACTCTGTTCAGGAACTTCCTTCTGATGAAATGGCTATTGCCGCTAAGGGTGGGGACTGGTTTGACGGTGGAATTCTTGTCGAATTACACCAGCATACCTATGGCCCAACTCACGCTTTCGTAAATGGTACATGGAACCAAACTTATGGTGCTATTAATACCGTGAACGAAGCCCTGGCAACAGACCTGGATGATAACAACAGAGCACAGGCTCGTGCGCTACGTGCTTATTACTACTGGAGATTGATGGATTTGTTTGGTAGAGTTAAAATAGTTACAATGCCATTATCTGATGCTCCTCAGTCTTCTCGACAAGAAGTATTTGATTTTGTAGAATCCGAATTACTCGGTGCGCTTGGTATTGACGAAGTGTCGCCTTCTATGGATTTGTCTGACAGCCCTCTGAGCGCAGATGCAGGAAGTGCTTATCAGATAAATCAATACGGAGCACTAGGATTACTGGCAAAAATATACCTCAATTCAGAAGTATACACAGGATCAGAACGCTGGAGAGATGCAGCTACTGCTGCTTCCTATATCATTGATAGTGGTGTGTATGCTCTTTGTGATGATGGATGTACTGTTAGTAATCTCGGAAAGCGTCCATCAGTTGACTCTGACCCAGACCAACTGGAAGGGTATGCAGCTGTATTTGCTCCTAATAATGAAGGAAATCCAGAGCATATTTTCTCTGCCAGATATGATGAAGTGACAGGAACTGGTATGAACTTCAGCCAGATGAATCTACACTACTCAAGTCAGTTTACCTGGAATTTTAATGCACAACCATGGAATGGATATGCCACGCTGGAGGAATTTTATAATTCCTATGAGGATGGTGATGCGCGTAAAGTGAATAACTTTATTGTTGGTGAACAACTTGACTTTAGTGGTTCTGCTATTCTGGATTTTGCTGCAGATGATGAATCCATTATATTGAATTATACGCCTTCTATTAATGAGTTACAACCTAATTCATTACGTGAAGCAGGTGCTCGTCCAGGCAAATTTAGCTTTAAGCAATTTGGTCGTCCTGATATGGACAACGATTATCCTATCGTTCGTTTAGGTGATATAATCCTAGCTCGTGGGGAAGCTATGGCTCGTATGTCCGGCAACTGGAATGATGCTTTACCTGATGTCAACCTGATTCGCTCTCGTGCAGATGTAGATGATATGGATAACATCGATGCAGATGGTTTCTTGGCAGAAAGAGGTCGCGAAATGTTCCAGGAATCAGCTCGACGTACAGATTTGATTCGCTTTGGAAAGTATAACGATCCCTGGTGGGAAAAACCCGCTTCTCAGGAGTTCCGTAATGTATTCCCAATTCCTGCTGCTCAAATTGAAGTAAGTGAAGGAACATTATCACAGAATCCTGGTTACTAATAGAACAGTATTTAAATACTTAATTTAATTGTTATAGAAAAGGGTTGCTTTGAAAAAAGTAACCCTTTTCCAATTATCCGATCTTGGACTATGAGCAAATTTTTTTACGTATTCTTTTTTACAAATCTATTATTACTGCTATCGTGTAATGAGCAACTAGTAGTAAAGCCTACCCTTTTTGAACTCAGAGACCACCCGGAAAGTATTGCATTTGAAAATAATCTCACCTACACAGAAGATTTTAATCCCTATACTTACCGCAACTTTTACAATGGTGGAGGCGTAGCCATCGGCGACATTAATAATGATGGCTGGCTGGATGTATATTTTACGGGGAACATGGTGGATAATAAATTATTCCTGAATAAAGGCAACTGGGAGTTTGAAGACATTACCCAAAGCGCAGGGGTCACTTGTCCAAACATCTGGTCCTCTGGTGCTAATTTTGTTGACCTGAATGGTGATGGCCTACTCGATCTTTATGTCTGCAAAGCAGGTAAACCTGGTGGCCCCAATCGCCACAACGAACTCTTCATCAATCAGGGAGATCTTACCTTCAAAGAAACCTCTAAAGAATATGGCTTGGATATAACCGGACTTAGTATTCAATCTGCTTTTTTCGATTATGATCGGGATGGTGACCTGGACTGTTATCTTCTAAATAACTCCATCCGTTCCGTAGGTGGTTTTGATTTGATTCAAAATCAACGACTTAAACCCAGCTCTGATGGTAATAAGTTTTTGGAAAACAGAGATGGAAAATTTTACGACGTAAGTACACAAGCTGGTATCTACACCAGCAATATCGGCTATGGATTAGGCATAACGCTGAGTGACTTTAATCTGGATGGCTGGACGGATGTCTATATTTCTAATGATTTTTTCGAAAAAGACTATTTATACATTAATAATAAGAACAAGACCTTTACAGAAAAAGGAGAAGAATTATTCCAGTCTTTCCCAATGGGTTCCATGGGGGCAGATGTAGGAGATTTGGATAATGATGGACAACCGGATTTGATGATCACAGAGATGTTGCCAGATTCACTTTCAAGAAAAAAAACAAAGGCTACTTACGAATCCTGGAAAAAATATTCTTTAGCAGTTTCCAAAGGGTATGCACATCAGATGCCTCGTAATATGCTACAGCGCAACATGGGTGAGGCAGGCTTTCTGGAAGTAGGACGACGAGCTGGCGTAGCAGCTACTAATTGGAGTTGGTCTTGCTTGCTACAGGATTTTGATAATGATGGATATAAAGATATTGTGGTAGCAAACGGTATTTACAAAGACTTGCTGGATCGGGACTACCTGACATTTGTTGCCAATGATACTCGTGTCAAAAATCTGATCAATCAGGGAGAGGACGCAATTACCCAATTAATCAACGCGATGCCTTCACAAGCAATACCTAATTATGCGTTTCAAAATAATGGAGATTTTACCTTCACCAATCAAACCGCATCATGGGGACTCGATCAGCCCAGCTTTAGTAATGGTAGCGCATATGGAGATTTAGATAATGATGGTGATCTTGATCTGGTCATCAATAATGTGAATATGCCCAGCTTTATTTATGAAAATAAAACAAATAAAAATGAACGAAATTATATTACAGTAAAATTAAAAGGAACAGGAACCAATACGCAATCTATTGGCGCAAAAATTACTGCCTATGCCTGTGGAAAAACACTGATGACAGAACAGTTTCCATCCAGAGGATTTCAATCCAGTATTTCAAATTACCTATGGATTGGATTAGGAGATTGTACAAAAATTGATAGCATAAAAATAAATTGGCCAGATGGTCGTGTCACTATCGAACAATCACCGCCTATCAACAAAACCATTACTTATTCAATTGAGGAAGTTCCTTTTTTAAAAAATATCACAGATTGGATAATTCCCAAATCACCCATACAGTCAGTCGACACACTGGACTTCACTCACCGTGAAATAAAATTTAATCAATTTAATCGCGAGCGATTATTATATAAAATGAATTCTACTTCAGGTCCGGCAATCGCAGTAACTGATTTGAATAAAGACGGTAGAGACGATATCTTTGTGGGTGGTGGCAAAAATCAATCTTCTGCAGTATTTATTTCTTCATCTACTGGTTATCAAAAAAGCGAAATCCCTTTTCAGGATAACATTCGTTCAGAAGTAGTTGAGGCTATTTTTTTTGATAGTGACCAGGACGGAGATCAGGATTTATACCTTGCAAGAGGAGGCACTGCTTACGCGCCTTATGCAAAAGAACTGGGAGATGAAATTTATATTAATGATGGAAAAGGAAACCTGGCTCGATTAGCTCAGCCGCTAGTATTTCCTGAATCAGTGGCAACTGGTGCCGTTGCAATAGCAGACTATGATGAAGATGGTGATTTAGATATTTTTGTAGGAAATCGTAATAGTCATCAATTATACGGTAATCCCGGTTCGGGTTATCTTTTTGACAATCAGGGGAATAACAAATATAAGTTGATGGATCATCCTGAATTTAAAAAACTGGGGATGATCACCGCAGCTCATTGGATGGAGGTAGATGGTGAGGAAGGGCCGGAGTTATTGATAACCGGGGAATGGATGGAATTATCAGTTTGGAAAAAAAAGGGTGATAGTTTTGAAAACATCACTGCTTCCACTGGTCTGAAAAATACCCGTGGTATATGGAATCATGTATTAGTTGCAGACTTTAATAACGATGGAAAAAATGATATTTTTGCAGGGAATGCCGGAGAGAATACCGCGCTGAATAATCGTCATAAATTATATATTTATGATTTCGATGGTAATGGTCAAATTGAGCAAATTTTATGTGAAACCGTTGATGGAAAAGACTATCCGGTATTGGATAAGGATGAGATGACTTCTCAATTACCGGGTTTAAGAAAGAAATATTTATATTATAAAGATTATGCTGGTGCGTCTATGGAGGACTTATTTGGCGAATCGCAATTGCAAAAAGCAATCGTGTTAAGCGTACATACACTAGAGAACGAGCTGTACTTTAATAATAATGGACAATTTGAAAAGCAACCCTTACCCGATGTGATTCAGTATGCTTCTGTTCATGCAGCAGCGGCTCAGGATGTAAATAAAGACGGGGTAATTGATTTACTACTTGGAGGAAATCATTATTTGGTAAAGCCACAATTCGGTCGAGATGATGCGTCAAAAGGATGGTTGCTGAAAGGACAGAAAAAAGGAGATCAACAAAAGTTTTCTACAGCAGTTTCTCTAAATCTAACAGGAGAAATCAGAAATTTTGAATGGGTAAACAGCAATAAATTGTTAATAGGAATTAATAATAAACAACTGGTGCTTTATACTTTTAAAACAGAAGCATCTAATGTACTAAACTAAGTAATGCAAAATAATTTTACTTTAATGAATCAATTTTATCTTTTAATAACTGGAATTTTTATCTGCTCATTATTAGCTTGTGAGTCAGAGTATACGAGTATGGTAAAAGCAGAAATGGCCTCCGGAGAAATTCATGAAGATTTACTATTCGGAATGAAAGTAGGACAGACGAAAAAAGAATTCTTTGATACTTGCTGGAAACTCAATAAAGAAAAAAAAATTAGCCAGGGCACTGGAAATCAATATGCAAAGTTTTACACCACTTTAGATTCGACAGCCAGTATTCCACAGAATGTAGAAATATTGTTTTATGGTATTTTTGATTCTCTTGAAGTGATGCAGGGAATGGATATGAAAGTTAGCTATGTGGCCTGGGCGCCATGGAACAAAAAATATCATTCACCGGTACTAGTAGAAAATTTACAAGATTATTATCTGGAAATGTATGGTGGCAACCCTTTTATTGAAATAGATATCAATGAAGAAGTAAAAGCTTATGCAAAAGTAGACGGTAACCGACAACTACTAATTTATCCGATGGACAATAAGGAGGTTCGAGTAAAATGGGAAGACCTGCGGACCAGAAAAGGATTCGCACAATACCAGTAGTCTCAACAAATAATAAACTGAAAAATGAGAAAATATTATTTTTATAGCTTACTAGTTCTTCTTTTGACTGGCTTTCTAGGTTGCGCCGAAGAGCAGGATGATCAGCCAATTTACCAGCTACTGAATAATAACGAAATCGGTATTGACTTTTCCAATGATCTAACTTCTACCAGAGAATTTAATGTCTATAAATATCGTAATTTTTATAACGGTGGAGGAGTCGGTATTGGCGATGTCAATAATGATGGATTAATGGATGTCTATTTAATTTCAAACCAATCTACTAATAAACTTTATCTTAATAAAGGCGATTTTCAATTTGAAGATGTTACTGAAAAAGCAGGTGCAGGAGGACAAAAATCCTGGTCTACAGGTGTGTCTTTTGCCGACGTAAATAATGACGGTCTGGTAGATATCTATGTCTGTAATTCTGGTGATATAAAAGGTGATAATAAAGAAAATGAACTCTTCATCAACCAAGGTGATCTTACCTTCAAAGAATCCGCAACAGAGTACCAACTCAACGATAAAGGCTACACCACTCATGCCAATTTTTTCGATTACGATAAAGACGGAGACCTCGACGTTTATATTTTAAATAACTCCTATCAGGCCATCGGCAGCTTTAACCTACGTAAAAATGAACGACCCAAGCGCGATGAATTAGGCGGTGATAAGCTAATGGAAAATCGAGATGGAAAATTTTATGATGTTAGTGAAAAAGCGGGGATTTATGGAAGCGTAATTGGCTTTGGATTGGGAATTACTGTTAGTGATTTTAATAAGGATCAATGGCCAGACATTTTTATTTCCAATGATTTTTTTGAAAGAGATTATTTATATATCAATCAGCAAGATGGTACATTTAAAGAAGACCTGGTCGATCAAATGAACTCTATCTCCGCCGCTTCAATGGGCGCAGACGCTGCAGATATTGATAATGATGGAAACACCGATTTATTCGTAACCGACATGCTGCCTTCAGAATATGAACGCTTAAAAACAGTAACCACTTTTGAAGACTGGAATAAATATCAGTACAATGTTAAAAATGGATACCATAATCAGTTTACTCGTAAT
>ENA-ORXU01002492-ORXU01002492.1-marine-metagenome-genome-assembly--contig:-NODE-2492-length-12501-cov-2.617273_pt1 | contig 12501 bp, 6 predicted proteins | sample MGYA00237869_ERZ511484 | MGnify/ENA metagenome assembly ERZ511484 | reverse complement strand
CGACCGCTGGCTGGCCCAACTCGACCACAACGACGACGACGAGATCGACGCCATCGCGACCCAAGCCCTGTCCCGGGCGCTGGCTGGGTCGGTCTCGATCCCACCTCGGGACTGTTTGCCGGGGAGGGCCACATCCCGCTCGCGGCCACCCCGACCCCCTCCACCGCAGCTCCCATCTCGGGCGCCCTGGGGGACTGCGAAGTCACCTTCTCGCACTCCAACACCGTGGTGCGGATCTCGGAAGACCCCCGGGTCACCATGCCCTTCAGCGACGAGGCATGGGAGTCGATCGACGCACTCGGGCGAAGGGTCGACGAGCGCCTCGAGACCGGCAACGTGCAGCTGACCATGGGCGGCGAGCCCACCTACGTCTCGATCGACGAGTTCGAGGCCGACGAGTGGAGCACCGACGCCGACGGCGACCACAAGCGAGACCTCGCCTCCGAACTCACCGCCAAGCTGAGAGATCGCTTCGCCAAGGGCGGTCTCGTCCACCACGGCCAAGGCAAGTGGTACCCCGGCGAACCCCTCCCGAGATGGCAACACACCCTGGTGTGGCGTGACGACGGCAGTTCCATCTGGGGCGATCCCGCCCTCTTGGCCGATCCCGAGGAAACCGCCCCGAGCGCTGCGGCCGGCGTGGACGAGGCCTTCATCACCGCTTTGGCAGACCGTCTGGGCGTGGGCGCCGACGCCGTGCACCCGACCTACGAGGACGTCTTCCACGCTCGTTGGCAGGCCGTGCTCGATCCGGTGGGCGAGCCCCCCGCCGACGACATCGAGCCAGACGTGGACCCAGCGTCGATCGGGGTCGACGAGGAGGACCCCGGGACCCCCACCGGCTGGGTGCTGCCGATCCGTCCCAGCGAATCTGGACCTCGTCAGTGGCTGACCACCGAGTGGGTCACCCGTCGCGGACGCTTGGTCCTGGTTCCCGGCGACTCGCCGATGGGCTATCGCCTGCCGCTGGATTCCCTCGGTTGGACGCCCCCCGACCCTGCGATGGAACCCTCCAACTTCGCCGACCCCGAACCGTTCGAGGACTCCAGCGGTGCGTCGAAACCCGGTCGCAGCGAGGGCGGTGCCGACGACGAAGGCAACCACGACGAAGGCAACCACGACGAAGAGGTCGACGAAGAAGAAGAGGAGGAGAAGGTTCCCCGCACGGCCCTGTGCGCCGAGGTGCGCGACGGGCACCTGAGGATCTTCCTCCCCCCGCTCGAGTCTGCGCCGAGGGCGCTGGAACTCGTCGGTCACCTCGAGGCGGTTGCGAGCGAACTCGGCCAACCCGTGGTACTCGAGGGCTACCAGATCCCCCACGATCAGCGACTCCGGACCCTCGCGGTCACCCCCGATCCGGGTGTGATCGAGGTCAACGTCCCCCCGGCACGGGATTGGACCGAGCTCAGGACCATCTTGGAAGGCGTCGACACCGACGCCCGCCTCTGTCGTCTCGGCACCGAGAAGTTCGACCAGGACGGCACCCATACGGGTACCGGCGGTGGAGCGCATCTGACCCTGGGTGGTCGGACCGCAGATGTGAGCCCCTTGCTGCGTCGCCCCTCACTGCTCAGATCACTCATCACGTACTGGCAGCATCACCCCAGCCTCTCCTACCTCTTCTCGGGTCGTTTCATCGGACCGTCGAGCCAGGCACCTCGGGTCGACGAGGCCCGTGACGATTCGCTGTACGAACTCGAGATCGCCTTCGCCGAGATGGACCGTCGAGGCGACGACGTGCCCCCGTGGATGGTCGACCGTCTTCTGCGGAACCTCTTGACCGACCTCACCGGCAACACCCACCGGGCCGAGTTCTGCATCGACAAGCTGTACGACCCCATCGGCGAGCGTGGTCGACTCGGCCTGCTCGAGCTCCGTGGATTCGAGATGCCCCCCCATGTGCGACTGGCGTTGCTCCAGGCGTTGCTCGTCAGATCGCTGGTGCTTCGCTGCTGGGAAGACCCGTATCGCCACGACCCGATCCGTTGGGGAACCGATCTCCACGACCGTCACCTCCTGCCATGGTTCGTCGAGCAGGATCTCGCCGCTGTGCTGGCCGACCTGGCCAACCACGACCTCGACTTCGACCCCGAGTGGTTCGGAGCCTTCACCGAGTTCCGCTTTCCCCGCCACGGCACCGTGACCGTCGACGGGGTCACCATCGAACTCCGAGGGGCGATCGAGCCCTGGCACGTGCTCGGGGAAGAAGCCGTCCAGGGCGGCACCGCCCGCTACGTGGACTCCTCTGTCGAGCGACTCCAGGTCAAGGTCGAGGGCCTCGTACCCGGGCGTCATCTGGTGACCTGCAACGGTGCGACGCTGCCCCTCACCGCGACCGACGTGACCGGCGTGTCGATCGCCGGGGTCCGCTACAAGGCCTGGCAGCCGCCGTCGGGGCTGCATCCCACCATCGGTATCCACTCGCCCCTCACGTTCGACCTGTTCGACGTGGTCAACGAGCGCTCCCTCGGTGGCTGTCGCTACCACGTGGTGCACCCCGGCGGTCGCTCGCACGACGACATGCCGGTCAACGCCAGCGCAGCCGAGGCTCGGCGTCAGCGGCGCTTCGAAGCCCAAGGTCACACCCCCGGACCGGTCGGCCGTCCAGATTCCAGTCACCTTCGCCAGCATCGTGAGTACCCTGTGACTCTCGATCTCAGGCGACTCGCAGGGAGCGGGGAGGGTGGGGTCACTCAGGGTGGATGACGTGACCACAGAGCTCGATCTGAGATGGCTCGAGGACTACCGGACCAAGGCGGGCCTGGTGGACGAGATGGTCGACGTAACGGGCAACATCCGGAGCGACTGGGCCCACGTGGGACACGCCTTGTCGGGCATGGGCACCGGCGAACTCCTCCGTCGCCAGCACGATGTGGACCGCCTGCTCGAGGCCGATGGAGCCAGTTTCCGGCGCTCGGCCACCGGTCGGGCTGAACCCTGGCCGCTCGATGCGGTGCCGAGAGTGGTCTCGTCGGCGGAATGGGCGATCATCGAGTCCGGAGTCACCCAGCGCGCCACCCTGCTCGATCTCCTCCTGGCCGACATCTACGGCCCCCGCCAGTTGCTGGAGCGCAGGATCATTCCGCCCGAACTGGTTCTCGGCGATCCCGAGTTCCTCCGGGCGCGGCACGGCATGCGACCACCCCAGGACGTCGAACTCGTCACCTACGCCGCCGACCTCGCCCGAGACGACGAGGGCGAGCTGAGAGTCCTCGCCGACTTCGCCCAGGCCCCATCGGGTGCCGGCTACGCCGCCGAGAACCGACTCGTGATGTCGAGGGTGTTCCCCAGCTTGTATCGCAACGCCCAGGTGCACCGGATCTCGTCCTACTTCCGTCATCTCCGGGCCGGCCTGCGTTCGCTCGGCAAGGAGACCAGCGACGATCCGACCGTGGTGATCCTCACCCCGGGAAACTGGTCGGAGACCGCCTTCGAACACGGTTACCTGGCGTCCCAGCTCGGCTTCACCCTCGTGGAGGGCTCCGAGCTGGTGGTACGCGACGGCAAGGTCATGCTGAGGGCCCTCGGCCGGCTCCAGCAGGTGGATGTCGTCTTGCGTCGGCTGGATGCGACCTACTGCGACCCGCTCGAACTCGATCCCACCTCTCGTCTCGGTGTTCCGGGCTTGGTCGAGGCGACGCGGCGGGGAACCGTGGCCGTGGTGAACCCGCTCGGGGCAGCGGTGATCGAGAACCCCGCCCTCCAGGCCTTCATGCCCGAGGTGGCCCGCACCCTGCTCGGCCAAGAGCTCGAACTGAGAGGCACCGACACTTGGTGGTGCGGCAACCCCGAGGGCCTGGCCCGGGTCAGGGCCGAGTTCGACTCGCTGGTCATCATCCCCATCGATCGCAACAAGGTCCGTTCGATCGGACCGCGCAGTGTGTCGCGTCTCACCGCCGATCAGCGCACTTCCCTGATGGCCGAGATCGAGGCCTCGCCTCGGGATTGGGTCGGCAGATACGAAGTCCAGTTCTCCACCGCCCCGACACTCACCCCGGACGGGGTCGAACCGCGTCGTTCGGTGCTGAGGACCTTCGCGGTGAACCACGATTCCTCGATCTGGCTCATGCCCGGTGGGTTGACTCGCACCGCTCCGCCCGAGGCCGAGGCCCTGCTCTCGCTCCAGCACGGGGCGGTCTCGAAGGACACCTGGGTGCTCTCGAGCGAACCCCAACAGGACGCCGAGATCATCCTGACCTCGACGGTGGCCAGCGCCACGGTCGACCCCCTCGCAGGGCTCTCCCAGCGTGCGGTCGAGAACCTCTTCTGGGTTGGACGCTACGCCGAGCGAGCCGAGGCCGTCGCCCGTCTGCTGAGAGCCATCGACGATCGCCGTAACAAGGCCGGCCTGGGTGACCCCTCCGGTGACGAGGCCGTTCAGCGTCTGCTCGGCGCCCTCACCACCGTGACCTTCACACAGCCGGGATTCACCGGTCCGAGCGGGGCCGCCTTGATGGCCAATCCCTCGGGAGAGCTGTGGTCGCTGACGTGTGACACCTCTCGGCCCGGGTCGCTCGCTCATGCGGTCTCGTTGCTGTTGTCGGCGGCCGAAGCGGTGCGCGATCAGCTCTCGCTCGACACCTGGCAGGTCACCAGCGCCCTCGAACGTCAGTTGTTCGCCCTCGCCCGTGCCGAACCCGGCCGCCAAGACGTCGTGCAGGGCACTCTGGGTGGGGTCATGCATTCCCTTCTCGCCCTCCACGGGCTGGCGGGCGAGTCGATGGTTCGTGACGCCGGCTGGTATTTCCTCGAAGCCGGTCGCCGTCTCGAACGTTTCCAGCAGCTGGCCCGTCTGCTCTCGGCCACACTCAGCCAGGACAGTGGCACCCCAGCCGACTCCATCGTGCTCGAGTCGCTCTTGGTGGCGGCCGAGAGTTCGGTCACCTACCGACGCCGATATCGGAGCGAGGCGAGCGCCGAGGCCCTGCTCGATCTGCTCGTGGTCGATCCCGGCAACCCCCGCTCCTTGCGTTTCCAGGCCGAACGGCTCGAGGAAGCGATCGGCGGCATTCCCGGGGAGAGGAGCCCGGGTATGCCCACACCCGAGGAACGCAGCGTGATCCGCCTCAGCGCTGCGGTGCGGCTGGCCGAGACGCCCTTGCTCGCCGCAACCGAGGACGACCTGAGCCGCCCGAACCTGCACGAGTTCATCGCCGAGCTGGTCGGCCTCGCCGATGACGCCGCCAACGCGCTCGCGGACAGTAGCTTTGCCAAGCTCCTACCGCTCCGCCCGCTTTCCGGGGTTCGACCAGACGAGGTTGCGTGACGACATTCACGGTCCGCCATGAGACGATCTACACCTACGGATCGCCGATCTCCTCGTCGTACGGCGAGGCATGCCTCCTGCCCCGAGAGACCGACCAGCAGGTGTGTCAGAGCGCCACGGTGACCGTCGATCCGCCTCCGGCCGAGGCCACCGAGCGAGAAGACCACTTCGGAAACCGGGTGGTCTACTTCACGGTGCAGGACGGCCACACGCGCCTGACGATCTTCGCCGAGAGCACCCTGGACGTGATCGACCCGATGCCCCAGAACAGCGGGGCCGCGACGATGACCCTGGCGGACGTCAAGGCCGGGATCGCCGCAGTCGAAGGGCCCGAAGGGCTCGAGGGGGCAGAATTCCTGCTCGACTCACAGCGCACGCCCCAGAGCCCGCGGACCGCCGAGTACGCAGCGCCGTCGTTCTCCGACGAACGTCCCTTCCTGGACTGTCTGACCGACCTGGCTCACCGGATCAACACCGATTTCGCCTTCCAACCCGACAGCACCGACGTGAACTCCGCGATCGACGACCTGTTCGACGAGGGCGGTGGAGTGTGCCAGGACTTCGCCCACCTGATGGTCGCCTGTCTCCGGGGCCAAGGGATTCCGGCCCGTTACGTGAGCGGCTACCTCGAGACCCAACCCCCGCCCGGTCAACCCAAGATGGTCGGGTCAGATGTGTCCCACGCCTGGGTGTCGGCCTTGGTGCCCGGCGTCGGCTGGGTCGACGTCGATCCGACCAACGACCAGCTCGTCGATGACCGCTATGTCACCGTCGGCTGGGGTCGCGACTACGACGACGTCGCTCCGCTCAAGGGTGTGGTGTTCAGCGACGGCGGCGAAACGACCCTCGAAGTCTCCGTGGACGTCCGCCGCCACTGAACCTGATCTGAGCCGGCCGTCGAGTTTGGTTGCATGGAGCGTCGTATATCGACCTTGCATGCAACCAAAGGTCGGTGCACCGGTCGGGCGGTGCCACGTACCGCCGCGCTGGGTCGGTCGGTGGGCGGTGGGTCGGGGACATTGGTTGCATGGAGCGTCGTATATCGACCTTGCATGCAACCAAAGGTCGGTTGCGCTCACTGCTCGAGCCGGTCGGCGGCCGGGCTCACCTACGTTCGTCGAGCTCCTCCTCGATCGCGCGGCTCAGTTCTGCTGCTCGGGCGTCGCTGATGGGCACCCTCGACCTCACCTTGAGAGGTTGGTCATGCCCGCCTGGTTGGATGACCACCGGGCCGATCCCGGGGGAGTCCTCCACCACCTGCTGGGCGAGGGCAACCAACTCCGACGTGGCAATGTCGGAGGGGCCGACTCTCACCGACAGCTTGGTGGTACCCGGGCGTTGTGAGTGGTTCCTGAGTCGGGTCAGTTCGCGGTTGGCCACATGCCAGGTGGTGTCGCCGTCGGTGAGGCGCACGGCATAGGAACCCACCCGTTCGACCACGCCGGTGACCTCCTTGCCGTCGAGGGTCACGGTGATCTCGTCACCTTCGCTGAGGCGGTCTTCCACCAAGAAGAGGAAGCCGTTCAGGTAGTCGTGGATCACGTGCTGGCCGCCGATCGAGAAGGCAGCGCCGATGAAACCCGCGCCAGAGACCACGGGGAGGAGGGCGACGTCGGCCCGGTGCAGGGCGACGAGGATCGCGGTGATCAGAATCAGGGTGGAAGCGATCCGGCTGAGGATGGCGGCGACCGCATCGGCCCGCTGTCGTCGCCGCGCGAGAGCGGCGTTGGCTGTTTCCGAGGCTCCACGCGGCAGGCGCCTGACCCAGGCGCGTACCGGTCGCGACCCGCGAACCAGACGTCGCAGCAGATAGCGCACGACGTACCGGACGAAGCCGCTGAGCATGCCGGCGATGACGAAGACCGCCACCACATATGTCAGATCGCCGAAGGACACGTGCCCAGTCTCTCAGCTCTCGCCCGGTCGTCGAACGCCCCTGCTCGGGCTCCCGACTCGAGCCGGGGGTCGGCCCGCAATGGCCTGGCCCCCCGACTCGAGCCGGGTAGCGCAGCGTCAGCCAGCGATGGCCCGACCGAAGTTGTCGTTGGTGCCCGGAGCGCCTTCGACACGAGCCACGGCACGGTTCCACGCCTGATCGGGACGGGTGGCTGTGGCCGAGAGTCCGGTCGGGTGGCCGTAGATCACGTGGACCGAGCCCGCCTGGGCCCTGCCGGCGATCGACTCGCCGGGAGCGCCGGCGATGAGGTCGTCGTGGCCGTCGTTGTTGAAGTCGCCGGCGCCGACCGACCAGCCGAGGTTGTCACCGGCTTCGTTGGCGTCGTTGATGCCACCAACGTCCTGCTCCCAGAACTGATCACGACGTTCTGCGGTGGACGACGCGCCCGAACGGCTGCCGTAGATCACGTGCACGCCACCGGCACCGTTGGCGGCGCCGAGGTTCTCGGAGCTGGCTCCGACGATCAAGTCGTCGTAGTTGTCGCCGTTGAAGTCCCCAGTCGACACCGACGAACCGAATCGGTCGGAAGCCTCGGCGATCTCTTGGACGCGACGGCTGTTCTGGGAGAACAGTTGGTCGGAACGGGTGCGTGCAGCCGAAGCTCCCTGGTCCGATCCGTAGAGGATGTGGACCGCACCGGCATCCGCCGAGGTGCCGACCTGCTCGGAGGCCACGCCGACGATCAATTCGAAGAAGCCGTCGTTGTTGAGGTCGCCGGAGGCAACCGAGGCGCCGAACTGGTCATCGACCTGTGCAACGCCGCCCACCCGTGAGGTGTCCTGGGTGAAGTACTGGTCGTTGCGGGCCGCCGAGACCGAGAGCCCTTCGGCAGCGCTGCCGTAGATCACGTTGACCGCTCCGGCCCTTGCTTGGCCAGAGACGGTCATGTTGGGCGCACCGACGATCAGGTCATCAGCGCTGTCGTTGTTGAGGTCGCCTGCGGCGAGGGAAGCACCGAACATGCCGTTGGTCTCGGCAACGCCGCTGACCCTGGGGACGTTCTGGCTCCACACCTGATCGGGCTTGACCGAGGCGGAGAGGCCATCTGCGGTTGCGTAGATGATGTGGACGGCGCCGGCGTTGGCCAGGCCACTGACGGTTGCGCCGGTTGCGCCGATGGCCAGATCGTCCCGGTCGTCGTCGTTGAAGTCGCCGACGGTGAGCGCCACACCGAACCGGCCGTTGGTCTGGCTCCCTCCGTCGATCCCAGCGGTGTCCTGGGTCCAGAGCTGGTCGCGACGGTTGCCGCCCGATGCCTTGAGACCGGTCGGGCTGCCATAGATCACGTTCACTGCGCCGGCGCTGTTCTTGCCGGAGACGCTTTCGCCGGGAACACCAATGGCGAGATCTTCGTAGCCGTCGGAGTTGAAGTCGGCGATTGCCAGTGCGGCACCGAACTCGTCGTTGGCTTCGACCACCTCGCCCACTCCGGTGCTGTTCTGGGACAGGACCTGATCGAGTCGAGCGCCGTTGGTCGAGACCCCGCCGGCGCTGCCGTAGATGACGTTCACCGACCCGCCATTGGCCTTGCCCGAGACGTTGTCGCCGGGTGCGCCGATCACGAGATCGTCGAAACCATCTCCGTTGAAGTCAGCGCCACCTCCGCCCGACGCAGCGTCGGCGGGTGTGACACCCGTTCCGACAAAGGTCAGCAGACTCGCCACGAGGGCCGCCACCGCGAGACCCGAGACGCTGAGTGAAGGCAGGCCGAAGCCGGCGTTCTTTGCTGTCATGATGATTGCCCTCCGCAGGCGACCCGCTTGCCGCCACTGCAAGTAGACCTCCAGTTAGACACGACGATTCTGTTCAGGCCAGTCGGGCAACAGGGCCGCCGGGTGTGTTCAGGGGGGCCGATGTAGCACGGCACGGGGACGACTTCGGTAGAGGTATGCTTACCGCTGCCGTTCACCAAGAGGCCGGTTTCCGACGCCACCGCGTGTCGTCGGGCCACGGCCGAAGGTGACCCAGAGTGGGTGAACGGGTGCCGCTCGTGAGGCCCCTAGTCGGGTGCTCGTCGCTGAACAGGTGGCCGGGAACCTTCGCGAGGTGTCGTCACGGGGGAGACGACTCAATCGATCTCTGAGTCCGGGTCGATCGCATGGCGGACCTCTCGAGCCTGAAAATCACCATCGGGCGGAGACTCGGCCGATGCCGATCGCTCCTGCTCGGTGGGCTCGAGCGGGGGGTCGGGCAGCTTGCGGACCCTGGACCGACGGGGTCGTCGCTCGGCCCTCAGGTGTCGCATGGACTCGAGCCGACCGAAGCAGAGGAGGCGGTCTCCCGATTCGAGCACCTGGCTGGTGCCGGGGTTGGGCATCACGTCGACACCACGATGCAGGGTGAGTACCCGGATCTTGTTCTCGTCGAGTTCGGACTCGCCGATCGTCTTGCCGACGAGATCGGACTCCTCCTTGACCGCGAGCTCCGCCACGCCGTGGCCCGTGCTCACCGTGAGACGTTGACGGACGTCGATGTCGGGGAAATCCACCTGGGAGGTGATGAAGTCCACGATCGCGCCGGCCACGTCGAGTCCGGTTGCGGTCTCGATGCCTTGGAGGCCGGGGGATGAGTTGACCTCCATGACGAGGGGCCCTTGATCGCTCTCGAGCATGTCGACACCGGCGACCCGGAGTCCCATGATCTGGGCAGCTCGCACCGCGGTCCGGCTGTAGGTCTCGTCGAGTTCGACTTGTTCGGCCGATCCGCCGCGATGCACGTTGGAGCGGAACTCGTCGCCCGACGCAGTGCGTCGGATGGCGGCGATCACACGGTCGCCGACCACGAGTGCCCTGACGTCGGTGCCTCGACTCTCGGCCACGAAGCGCTGGAGCAGGACGTTCTGGCGGGTGGACTGGAGGGTCTCGATGATCGCTTCGGCGGTCTTCACGTCGGGACCGAGGATCACCCCGATGCCCTGGGTTCCCTCGATCAATTTGATGATGACGGGAGCCCCGCCCACCCGCTCGATCGCAGACTTCACATCGGCTCGGTCGCGCACGAAGGTCGTCTCGGGGATGCCGATGTCGTGACGCGAGAGGATCTGGAGTGCCCTCAACTTGTCCCGGGAGTTGGCGATCCCGTTGGAGGTGTTGGGCGTGTAGACGTCCATCTGCTCGAACTGGCGCACCACGGCGGTACCGAAATAGGTGATCGACGCCCCGATTCTGGGGATGATGGCGTCGTAGTCCGAGAGGCGTCGTCCTCTGAACTGGAGATCGGGTTCGTTGCCCGACAGGTCGATGGCGAAGCGGAGGGTGTTGAGGACCCTGACCTTGTGGCCCCGATCGAGGGCGGCTGCGGCGAGGCGCTTGGTCGAGTAGCTGCCCGGGGCTCGGGACAGAATGGCGATCTTGGGCATCGTGGCGGCTCCGGAAGAAAAGGCGCAGTCGAGTGGCGGACGGCGCAGGTGACGGTAGGCGGATGTTCGGCGGCGTGCAGCCGAAGTGACCGAACTCGGTTCAGTCTCGGGGTTCGGCGCTCTCGAGAGCCGTGTCGGCAGAGTCTGCGCCGGGTGTAGTGATCGTGGCGGTCGAGGGTTCGAACCCGGCGAACTTCGGCTTCTCGTTGGGGTACGACTGGGCGACGTCCACCAAGGCGACCTCTTTGAGCGCCGAGCGGCCGAGCAACATCCGATAGCCCATGGCGTCGCGGCGGGTGAGCGTGATCCGGATGGGCCAGGCGTGGTCGCCGATCAAGATGTGTGTCTCGATCACGGGTCGCCGCTCGGCATGTCCGTTGGAACTCTTGACCGTGCGGTGATCCACCACTCGGGCGTTGACCTTGGTCGCCCCGGTGGCGTTTCGCTGACGGGGATGGACCCAGAAGGTGGCGAAACCGCCGCTCTCGGTCAGGCGGTGGGCGTGGAGTGCGCTCGTGGTCGCACCGGTGTCGACCTTTGCCCGGATCGGAGAGGTGAGTCCCAGATCGGGCAGGCCGACGTACTCGCGCCACCCAACCACGAGGGGGGTGGCAGATGGGGTGGTGCTCACCTCGGGCTCCGTTCCGGGGGGCTGAGTGCGGAGGTTGGCTGAGTGTAGTGAGGTCAGGCCGCGGTAAATGAATGGCCGAGCCTCCGGGCCGGGGCCTGCTTTACTGCTCGACGACCTCCGGACATCCCGGCCGGGTGGCTCGGCGCTGGTCGAGACACCCTTGGGTGGGTTGGGCTCAGCACCCGTCATCGGGATCGACGGCGGCTGGGTCGGCCAGACGTGGGCGACGAGCTCGCGAGGGGAGTGGTTGTGCAGGACGCTGGTGCTGAAGCGACGGCGACGCCCGGGGACGACGTCGGCGCCGCCCCCCAACGGGAAGACTTCACGCTCGGCGGGGTGACCTGTGCGCCAGGCCAGCGGGTGAGCTTCGAGCTCCCCATCGCCAAGCTGATGTCGGGCACGCCGGTGTACCTGCCGGTCGTGGTGGTACACGGCAAGAAGCCCGGACCTGTGGTGTGGGTCAGCGCAGCGATCCACGGCGACGAGTTGATCGGCGTCGACGTCATCCGCCAGGTGTTGGCCGACATCGAGAGTGTGCCGGTTGCGGGCACCTTGATCGCCGTGCCGATCGTCAACGTCCACGGCTTCAACACCGGCGAGCGCTACCTGCCCGATCGTCGGGACCTGAACCGCTGCTTCCCCGGTTCGGTCCGGGGTTCGTTGGGCGCCCGGATCGCCCACCTGATGATGCGCGAGATCGTGGAACGCAGCGAGGTCGGGATCGACCTGCACACCGGTTCGGCCCACCGGGCCAACCTGCCTCAGATCAGGGGCAACATGGACGATGAACGCACCCTCGAACTGGCGCGGGTCTTCGGTGCGCCCGTCGCCCTGCACTCCTCGATCAGGGACGGATCGCTCCGCCAGGCCGCAACCGAAGCCGGAGCGACGGTGCTGCTGTACGAGGCCGGCGAAGCGCTGCGCTTCGACCGTGCCTCGATCGAGACCGGGGTGCGCGGCGTGCGCAGGGTGCTCGATCACCTCGGCATGGTCGAGGCCGACAACGCCTCGGCCGTGGTGGAGGCGACCGACATGTTGGTGTGCCGTTCGAGCCGTTGGCTCAGGGCCACCCAGAGCGGCATCTGTCACCTCGATGTCGATCTGGGAGCCCGGGTGGAACAGCGAGAACCGGTCGGTCGGATCCTCGATCCTTTCGGACGACGCCTGGGACGCATCACGGCAACCCAGGCCGGCATCGTCATCGGTCGCACCGAACATCCCCTGGTGAACCGTGGCGACGCAGTCCTCCACGTCGCCGAGATCTCAGAGGCCGAGCCCGAGGCGACAGC